>Ga0209812_10000448_pt1 | contig 37855 bp, 35 predicted proteins | sample JI71714BDNA_FD_187502 | JGI IMG/M metagenome (GOLD analysis project Ga0209812, IMG submission 187502) | Wastewater effluent complex algal communities from Wisconsin, to seasonally profile nutrient transformation and Carbon sequestration -... | ecosystem: Engineered > WWTP > Effluent > Algae...
TAATTTAAAAAGTCGTACAGCTCAGCGCGGGTTTGCATGCTGTCTACCACGGCTTTCTGATCACCATTTGCCAGAATCGACTGATACACATTTAATGCGGCCTTGTTCATGGCGCGAAACGCACTTAACGGATACAGCACCATCGCCACACCAACACTGGCCAGCTCAGCTTTGTTATACAAAGGCGTTTGCCCAAACTCAGTGATATTGGCCAGTACCGGCACCTTTAACGCGGAGGTAAAGGCTTTGTATTGCTCCAATGTATGCACGGCTTCAGCGAAAATGGCATCAGCGCCGGCATCCTGACAGGCAATCGCCCGTTCAATGGCCGCCTCTAAACCTTGCTGCGCTAACGCATCGGTACGCGCCATAATAAAGAAGCTCTCGTCAGTACGGGCATCCACACTGGCTTTAACCCGGTCGACCATTTCATCGAGGCTAACAATTTCTTTATTTGGGCGATGACCACAACGCTTTTGCGCCACCTGATCTTCAATATGAAAACCGGCTGCACCTGCACGGGTCATTTCTTTTACGGTGCGGGCAATATTAAAAGCCCCACCCCAACCGGTATCGGCATCCACTAACAGTGGCAGGCTGGTGGCAGCGGTAATGCGGCGGATATCTTCACATACATCATTTAACGAGGTCATGCCTAAATCAGGCAAACCAAAAGAGGCATTGGCAACGCCCGCGCCAGACAGGTACAACGCCTGATGGCCGGTACGCTCGGCCATCATCGCGGTGTAGGCATTGATGGTACCCACAATTTGTAGTGGTTGATTGGCGGTAATGGCGGCACGGAATTTTTGGCCGGCGGTTAAATTGCTCATGGTGGATCCCCTGTTGCTCAAGTTCGGTCAGTTTACGTTTTTAATTTTGCGCTCTAAGCTTCGTTTCGATATTGCGCCTGGAGGCAGCGATATGCCGGCGCATCAGTAAGTCGGCCAATTCGCCATCGCGATTGGCAATGGCATTAATAATAGCCTTATGTTCGTCAAAAGCCCGCGACACCCGTGGGCCATTCATGCCAAGCTGCACCCGGTACATCCGCATCAGGTGATAGAGCTCGTCGGTTAGAATATTGATTAAATACGGGTTTTTACTGCCAAGAATAATGCGGTAATGAAAATCCAGATCGCCGGCTTCCTGGTAATAACTTTCACCCTCACGCACCCGCTGCGAGCTAAGATGCTGATCTAATAAATCCTGCATCTCACGAATTTCGGCATCGTTCATTTGTGTAGCGGCTAAGCGGCAAGCCAGACCTTCGAGTTCTTCACGTAGTTGATACAGCGATAGTAAGTTTTCTGTCGACAATTTCACGACTCGCGCCCCGGCATTCGGCGTGCGTTCTAGTAAGTGGCAACGCTCTAACCTTGCTAAAGCTTCACGCAGCGGCGCACGGCTAAGATCAAAGCGTTTCGCTAGCTCCGGCTCGCTGATCTTAGAACCCGGCGCAATTTCACCGGCGACAATTGCCCTTAAAAGCTCTTGCAATACGCGATCAGCAGCGGTAACTGCAGGTTTTGATAACGGTAAAGACATACTAGATTGTCGACATAAATAAACAATAGCTATGTTTTAAGCTTTATTTTGGGATTAGTCAAGCTTTGAAAAGGCAGATTGTCGACAATCAGACTAAAGTTGTGCCTGCTCTATGGTAATCACTACCTAACATCATCTCGCACTGTTATGTTTAATATGTGTCAACAATACCAAATCGGGTTAAGCGTAAAACGTCACCCACCACGTTCACTTTAGCGGCTGAGTTAGCAACGTTAGCATTGCGGTTTTTTTAGACTGTTTTTTACTAAGAATGGTATCTGTTAGTTCTGATAGCGCTAAAGAATTTGCCCCTAATACAGGTCAAATTCAGTATTTGTGCACAATTGCTGGCATAAGCTGGGGATAACTTGGGTATAAACTGTTCCCTAATGACAAACCAGATGATGAGTTTAACGAAATTAGGAACATGAAATATTCAAAAGCTTGGCTAAACTAACATTGTCTAATGTAACCTCTTCTCGATAGCGCACGGCTCATTCCCTATGAGCCATTCCCCTAAGCCCGGAACAATTTGGATTGGTTCCGGGCTTCTTTTATCTTTTAAACCATTCGTTTTACTGGTTGTATAAGCGGCATATGGTCTGTATGCATCAACAACTATGCCGCAGCATTTTTATGCGCAGCACCTTTAAACAATTGATAGAAGTTGGTAGTGGTATGCCTCGCCAATTCAGCGATAGACACACCTTTTAGCTCGGCCATTGCTGCGGCAACATCGGTAACATAAGCAGGTTGATTTGTTTTACCACGATGAGGCACTGGCGCTAAATAGGGGGCATCGGTTTCAATTAGCAAGCGATCAAGGGGTAACTTACGCACTACATCACGCAATTCTGTTGCATTTCGAAACGTCATAATGCCTGAAATCGAAATGTAAAAACCCAAGTCCAATGCCGCTTTTGCCATCTCATAGTTTTCAGTAAAGCAATGCAATACGCCACTGGCCTGCTCAGCGTTATGCGCTTTCATCAAAGCGAGTGTATCTGCACGTGCATCGCGAGTATGAATAATCAACGGTTTGGCTAATTGACGGGCAACACTAATATGTTTAACAAACCCATCTTGCTGGCTGAGTTTTGTTTCAGGATTATAAAAGTAATCAAGTCCCGTTTCACCCACTGCGACCACATCTTGCTGTGCTGCTAATGTGGCGAGAAGCTCTGCATCCACACTCTCACTTTGATGTAATGGATGCTCACCACAAGATACTGAGACCTCGGCAAAAGGTTTCACTTTCGCAAGCATAGCTGGGAACTCGGCTAACGATACACAAACACACAGCATATGCTCTATCTGTCTTTTTTTAGCGGCTGCCAGCACCTCGGGTAAATCCATCCCCAGCTCGTCTAGGGCTAACATATCTAAATGGCAATGCGAATCTACAAACAAAACAACCTCTTAATCAATAATTCTAAAAATTTTCTACGCATCACGGGATCACCCCGCCTCGACAGCGTGCAGCTAATCGTGAACTTAAAACGGGTATCACATGGTATAAGTAGGTTCATTACTGTTAAGCATGCCACCTAATAACTTTTCAATACGATTACATAAGCCATGTTTGTCATCAATGAAGGCGATCCCGATCCCTGCAGGATTAGAACTCTGTGCACCTAACGGGGAGATCCACGCCACTTTGCCGGAAACGACAACCGATTCTAGCGTATCAGGTAAGGTAACACTCAGTGCCAACGACTGCCCCATGCGATAATGCCGGGCTGAACGGATAAACAAGCCACCATTTTTAAAAAAAGGCATGTAGCAACGATATAGCTCTTTGCTATCACTAAATCCTAGTGCAAGCTCTTCCATCAATCCTCCATCGATTAACACCGTTACCGTGTGGCGGTAATACGCTGAATCTCTAATAATAACGCACTTAACGCTAAGCTTTTATTCTGCCCTAAAATCTGTTGCTCGTCACGACACCAACGATAATAGCGCTGATAAATACGCTGCAACCGCTCCGCCGAAATGCTTTGCGCAGACTGTAACGCATCATGAATAAAAAAACCTAAAATAGCACGATTATCATCGCGATTTTCCAGTTCCTTTACCAGTACAGCAAGCGCCACCTCTTCTTGCATAAATGCCTGCAGCATGTGCAAGAGTGTTGCAATCTGTTGGGCTTCGGAGCCTTCTAATAACGCCAACGCCTGTAATGGCGCCCCGCCCGTATAGCGGTATAGAAACGCAGGAATCGGTTTCTCGCATTGTTCAGCCAACCATGATAACAATGCTGTCTCGTTCAGAGGAGCAACACGCCACTGCTGACAACGGCTTAACAACGTTGCTTTTAAGCGCTGTGGTTGTTCACTTAACAACAGTAAGAAACAGCCTTGTGGTGGCTCTTCTAGGGTTTTGAGCAAGGCATTGGCGGCGGCTTCGCTCATGCGTTGCGCCTGTGGCAAAATAATGACGCGATTACCCTGCTGCTGTGCAGCACCATGCGTAAATTCAATTAATCTGCGGATGTCATCCACCCCAATCGTATTGCTATCGGGATGGAGTAAAAGAATATCGGGGTGATTGCCCGCCGCTAACAGCAAACAACTTTTACACTGACCACAGGCTTGTTGATTTATCGGTTGTTTACAGAGTAAAAAAGCACTGAGCGCATTGGCTAAAGGGCGTTTTCCCAAGCCCGCCATACCACTGATTAACAAGGCATGGGCCATGCGCTGTTGTGTAGCTAACAGCGTGAGCTGCGCCAGTATTGGCTGCAACCATGGATACTGTGTAGCAGCTAAATAGGACATAAATTAGCGTGCTCTAACGCCTGTTGCAACGCCATTTGTACCTGCTCAATGCTTTGCCCTGCATCAATAACCACGATATTGGGTTCGGTGGCAGCGATCGCTAAATACGTTGCCCGCGTGCGCTCAAAAAAGGCTAATTGCTCTTGCTCAATACGATCCAACTCGCCACGGCGCGCGGCACGCGCTAGGCCCAAAGCTGGGTCAATATCTAAATATAACGTAAAATCTGGCCGAGTTGTTCCAAGCACAGCGTGTCGTAACGTATTAATTAAACTGTCGCCTAATTGCCTGCCGCCGCCCTGATAGGCGCGAGATGACATATCATGTCGATCAGCAAGCACCCAGGTACCCGCCTCAAGTGCTGGCTCAATAACATTACGAAGTAATTGTACACGCGACGCGTACATCAGCAATAATTCGGTTTCAGGTGCAATATGTTCACTAGGATCAGCCTGTTTTACTAAGGAACGCAATTGCTCTGCTAACGGCGTGCCGCCAGGTTCTCGCGTACAAACCACAGGTAAACCTTTTTTAACGAGCCAGGCGTTAACAGTAGCGATAGCCGTACTTTTTCCAGCGCCTTCGAGCCCTTCAATAACGATAAATTTACCTTTTTTTGGCGTATTACTGCTAATCATTACCTTGTCCAAGAATATATTTACGAACTGCGGCATTATGCTGCTCTAACGATTGAGAAAACACATGCGAACCATCGCCACGACTCACAAAATAAAAATAATCACTTTGTGCGGGTTGCGCTGCCGCAATTAATGCCGTTCTGCTTACCAACGAAATGGGACCTGGCGGTAATCCATGATGCCGGTAAGTATTGTAACGATGGGGATCCCGCAAATTAGCCCGCGTAATGCGTCCGGTGTAATCTGTTAATCCATAAATAACGGTTGGATCAGTCTGCAGCCGCATGTTTGTATTGATCCGATTCATAAAAACTGAGCTTACTAATCCCCTTTCGCTGTTTAAACCACTTTCTTTCTCAATAATCGAGGCCATAATCAGTAACTCATAGGGGTTTTGTAACGGCAGATCAACATGTCGTTGTTGCCAATAACGTGTCAACTCTGTTTTTAACACCTCGTGCGCACGCTGCCAAATGGCACTGGCTTTACTGTTAGCCGTGTAAAAATAAGTATCTGGATAAAACAATCCCTCTAACTCTTGTACAACCTGTCCGGTTTGCGCCAGTGCCCCCCAATCAGTTGGCCACTGAATAACGGAGGCAAGATCCTCTACCGAGCCCACATCGTGTTCTAGGTAAGGTAATGCGGCTATACGCTGCCAGCTTTGTGCTAAGGTTTCACCTTCAATTAAGGTCACACTAAATTGCGCAACTTTGCCGCTTCTAAACAGGGCTAAAGCGTCCGTTAACGTTAATGAACTAGGAACCCTATACACGCCTTGTTGTAAATTGGCTTCATGTGGGAACTGTTTTAAATGCAGTTTCAATACTAAACAATCACGTTCAGTTACCTGGTGTTGTTGCTGCCATAACCGACACAAACCGCGCACAGACGTACCAGGTTTAAGCTCATATAATTCACTGCTAAATTGCAGTGGTTTGGCTAATGTCTGCTGGCTTAATTGTTTCCAGCCAGACCACAGCATTACAATAATCATCACCACGATAAGCGGTAGCCAGGCCAATAAACGCTTTAGCATAAAATCTCTTGTTGTATCTGTTGCACTGCTGCAATTGGTAACGCATAACCTTCTATGCTATTAATGGGTGCAATCCCCAGTAACGCATTGGTTAAAAACATAGCCTGTACGTGTTTAATGTCAGACACCTGTAGTACGCTTTCCTGACAGCCAGCGAGGTTTGCCATAATATGTTGTCGCATCACCCCTGCTACGCCAGCTAAATGCAAGGGTGGCGTAAACCATTGTCCTTGCCATTGGTAAAACACATTCGCTGCAGTCGCTTCGGTTAAGTGTTGCTGCTGATCTACCACCAGTAAATCATCAAAAGACGTTTGTGCCAATTCTTGTTTTAACAGCACCTGTTCCAAACGGTTTGTGTGTTTCAGCCCCGCTAACGCCGGCTGTATTGCTAGGCGTAATTTCGCCACACCAACTCGTAACCCATGTTGCTGCCAGTGCTGGTAATCAGGCATTGCAGCAGTATACAAGTAAACGATGGGATGATGACACTGATGTGGTGCATAACCGCGCCCCCCGATCCCCCGCGATAACAACAGTTTGATCACAGTAGGCGCCGTAAACTGAGCGGCATGTTGCGCAACAGTTTCAGTTAAAACGTGCCAGTCGGGTGCGGGCAATGCCAGTCGAGTAACCGCCAACTGCAAACGAGCAAGATGCAAAGACCACAGCTGAGGTTGTCCATTTTTTACAGCTAAGGTAGTGAACACACCATCACCGTATTGTAATGCCCTACAGCCCGCGGTAACTTGCGGTTGTGCAGAGTCATTGATCACAATAATTTCAGTGGACATAAATTTCAGCGAACATGCCTAGCCTGCAATAAAAATATGGGCAAGTATGCCTTAATCTACTATTAAAACAAAGCGCTGTTAAATATGTTCAGCCGTAATCGCTTATGTACTAGACATCACAAACAAGCAACACAGATGCAAGCAGCCTAGCGATTCGGTGCTAACTAACTCCTAGAAGCGAACTCACCAAGCCAACTTAAGTCATGGCATCCGGCGGCGAAACGCGGCGTATCGCTTTTTAGGGGACCGCTGTAAATACGTCCCTGTACGCTTAGGTTTTTCATCCCTGAAAAACACGTCCCCTAAAAAGGATACTCTGCGTTTACCAACTCGTTATATTCTGGTGTTCATTTCCGGCTTACTGTTATTCTGCGAACTCATAAAGTATAAATCTGCAGCTAGGCAGCGAGTCGATAATGCTAAACAAAGCCTGTCCAGCATGGATGCTGGAGAAGAGCTTACAGGGATGTATTCACAGCGTTTTTGTGTGCGTTATCGGCTGCAAGCAGCCTAGCGATTCGATGCAAACACACCCACAGAAGCAAATTGCAAACCCATAAAGTACACATTTACAGCTAGGCAGCGAGTCGATAATGCTAAACAAAGCCTGTCCAGCATGGATGCTGGAGAGGAGCTTACATGGATGTATTTACAGCGTCTTTGTGTGCGTTATCGGCTGCAAGCAGCCTAGCGGTTCGATGCAAAGCCGCCAACATAAGCAAATTACGAACTCATAAAGTACACATCTGCAGCTAGGCAGCGAGTCGATAATGCTAAACCAGGCGTCTTTCGCAGGGATGCGAAAGTTTCAGCCTCCATGGATGGATTCACGGCGGCCTGGTGTGCGTTATCGGCTGCAAGCAGCCTAGCGATTCGATGCAAACACACCCACAGAAGCATACTCACCAAACCAGCCTAAATCATATTAAATACATCGGCGCAATCCCACTTATCGCTTTTAGGGGGCAGCTATAAATACCCATAAAAAAACCGCGCTCAAAGGCGCGGCTTTTCAAATCAACGATGCTATTACACTTTTTTAAATAAAATAGAACCGTTAGTACCACCAAACCCAAACGAATTACATAACGCATACTCAAGCTTAGCCTGACGAGCCTCATGCGGTACATAATCTAAATCACAACCATCGCTTGGATTATCTAAATTAATCGTCGGCGTAACAAGCTGATCTTGCAACGACAATACCGTAATGATTGACTCCACCGACCCCGCGGCACCTAAAAGGTGACCGATCATCGATTTGGAAGAACTAACCATTAACGAGTCTAATGAGCCAGCAAACACAGTTTTAATCGCCATCGTTTCTGCAATGTCACCGGCAGGTGTTGAAGTACCGTGCGCATTAATATATTGCACTTGATCTGCCGTAATCGCAGCGTCATTTAAGGCATTTTGCATAGCCCGAGCAGCGCCAGCACCGTTCTCTGGTGGTGAAGTCATATGATACGCATCACCACTCATACCAAAACCCACTAATTCAGCATAAATCTTCGCGCCGCGAGCTTTCGCATGTTCGTATTCTTCCAACACCATAACGCCCGCACCATCACCCAGTACAAAACCATCACGATCTTTATCCCATGGCCGGCTGGCTTGTTGCGGTGCATCATTGCGGGTAGACAAGGCACGTGCCGCACCAAAACCGCCCATGCCTAATTCGGTAGAAGCCTTTTCCGCGCCGCCGGCAACCATGACGTCGGCATCACCGTAAACAATCATTCGCGCGGCTTGCCCTATATTATGTACGCCCGTAGTACAGGCGGTAACAATACTGATATTTGGACCTTGCAAGCCCAACATAATAGATAACTGCCCAGCAATCATATTGATAATGGTTGAGGGTACAAAAAAAGGTGAAAGGCGTTTTGGGCCGCTGTTCAGTAATTTTGCATGATTTTCTTCAATCAGACCTAGGCCACCAATGCCCGAGCCAATGGCTGCCCCAATACGATGGGCATTTTCTTCGGTTACTTCCAGGCCGGAGTCACGAAATGCCTGAATAGCCGCGGCAACACCATACTGGATAAATAAATCCATTTTCTTAGCGTCTTTCGCCGCAAAATAAGGCTCAACATCAAAATTTTTGACTAAGCCGGCAAATTTAGTTGTATAAGCGCTGGTATCAAAATGCTCAATTAAGCTAATGCCGCTCTTTGCTTGCTGCAAACCCTGCCAGCTGCTAGCGACATCATTACCCAATGGCGTCAGCATACCTAAACCTGTAACCACTACACGACGTTTTGCCACCGTGCCCTCCGTTAATACCTGTTTTTCTGATTCTTAAAACGAAAACGGGTAGCTGCGCTACCCGTTTTGCAAGCTTTCAGCTTATTCAGCGTGGGCTTTGATGTAATCGATTGCTGATTGTACTGTGGTGATTTTCTCAGCTTCTTCGTCAGGAATTTCAGTATCGAATTCTTCTTCTAACGCCATTACTAACTCAACAGTGTCCAGCGAATCTGCACCTAAGTCGTCAACGAAAGACGCTTCGTTCTTTACTTCGTCTTCTTTAACGCCTAACTGTTCAATGATAATTTTTTTAACGCGTTCTTCGATGTTGCTCATCTTTTCTTCCTTTTTCTCATATAAATCGCAACAATTCGTGCAATTTGGTGTGGCGCTAGTTTATGCGTAAGCACAGGTCGTTGCAAGCAATGCGCTAAGCATTTTTTGCTGGTCTAACCTGATTTGCTTACACCATATACATTCCGCCGTTAACGTGAACTGTTTCGCCGGTAATATAGGCGGCGTGCGTCGAAGCTAAAAACGCTACGGTAGCCGCAATTTCTTCTGGCTGCCCTAAACGATTGGCAGGCACTTGCGAAAAAATAGCGGTTTTTTGCTCGTCAGACAACTCTTTCGTCATATCGGTATCAATAAATCCTGGTGCAACCGCGTTAACCGTAATACCACGCGATGCCACTTCTTTTGCCAACGATTTAGTGAAACCAAGCACGCCCGCTTTCGCTGCAGCATAATTCGTTTGGCCCGCATTACCCATTGAACCCACGACTGAGCCAATGGTAATGATGCGACCAAAGCGTTTTTTCATCATGCTACGCAGTACCGCTTTACTTAACCGAAATACCGACGTTAAATTGGTTTGCATGATATCAAACCATTCCTCATCTTTCATCCGCATTAGTAAATTATCGCGAGTAATGCCGGCATTATTAACCAGAATGTCGATATCACCAAACTGATTTTTAATTTGCTCTAAACATTGTTCAACTGAGCTGGTATCCGTTACGTTAAGAACCATACCCGCACCCTGCTCGCCCAGATAGGCGCTAATGGCTTCTGCGCCCTTTTCGCTAGTCGCTGTGCCCACTACTTTGGCACCTAACGCCGCTAATTGCTCAGCAATCGCCCGGCCAATACCCCGACTTGCACCAGTGACTAAAGCCACTTTGCCTTCTAAACTCATAAAATTATTCATGTAAAAACCTTATTCTGTTGCCAAGGCAGTGCTTAGCGATGCAGCATCGTTAACTGAGCTAGTAGCAAGCTCTTTATTAATCCGTTTTATTAAACCGCTCAGTACTTTGCCCGCACCAAGCTCCAGTACGTCGGTAACACCTTGAGCAGCTAAAAACTCGATGGTTTCAGTCCAACGTACCGGGCTATATAATTGGCGCACCAGTGCGTCTTTGATGACGGCAGCATCTGCAGCATGTTGTACATCTACATTATTGATCACCGGAATGACAGGCGCACTGAAGGTTAACGTGGATAAATCGACAGCAAGCTTTTCAGCAGCAGGAAGCATTAAGGCACAGTGCGAAGGTACACTTACCGGTAATGGCAGCGCACGCTTAGCACCCGCGGCTTTACAAGCTTCACCGGCACGTTCAACCGCAGCTTTATGGCCAGCAATAACCACCTGACCTGGAGAATTGTAATTCACCGGCGCGACGACTTCACCTTGAGCTGCGTCTTCACAGGCTTTAGCAATGGCCGCGTCATCTAAACCAATAATAGCCGACATCGCGCCAACGCCGGCTGGCACCGCTTGCTGCATATACTGGCCACGTTTTTCTACCAGTTTTACCGCCTCAGCCAGCGACAACACCCCAGCACAAACTAAGGCAGAATACTCACCTAAAGAGTGTCCCGCTAAATACGCAGGTACAGCACCATTTTGTTGCTGCCATAGGCGCCACACAGCGACCGATGCTGTCAATAATGCCGGTTGCGTGCGATGTGTTTCATTTAAATCTGACTCTGGGCCATTTGCTACTAAGGCCCATAAATCATAGCCCAGCGCTGCAGAGGCTTCACTAAAGGTGGCTTGTACTAGTGGAAACTGCTGATAAAGCTCCGCGAGCATGCCAACGCTTTGTGAACCCTGACCGGGAAAGACGATTGCAAGTTTGTTAGTCATAGTTGTCCTGCAAGATTAGTAACGAATTAACGCTGATGCCCAGGCAAAACCACCGCCAAAGGCTTCTAATAATAAGGTTTGGCCGCGCTTAATCCGGCCATCACGGACCGCTTCGTCCAACGCGGTGGGCACGGTTGCCGCCGAGGTATTGCCGTAACGATCCAAGTTAATCACTACCTGTTCCATCGACATATCCAACTTTCGGGCTACCGCAGAAATAATGCGTAAGTTTGCCTGATGAGGAACAAGCCAATCAATTTGTGATTTATCCATATTATTCGCGGCTAACGTTTGCTCAACCACTTCGGATAACTTGGTCACGGCAACTTTGAATACATCATTGCCTTTCATACTGCCCCAAGAATTATGTACTGACGCTTCATCGCCGCGAATCGGGTTATCAACGTACAATAATTCTGAATACTTGCCATCGGCATGAATATGGGTTGATAAAATGCCGGGCTCAGTAGAAGCTTCTAATAATACCGCACCCGCAGCATCACCAAATAAAATCACCATAGAACGATCTTCTGGGCTAATCAATTGCGATAAGCAATCCGATCCAATAACCAGAATACGTTTTGCCATGCCACTTTTAATATATTGATCTGCCACACTTAAGCCATAACAAAAACCGGCACAGGCGGCTGCGATATCAAAGGCGGGAATAGCGGGAATGTCTAACTCGCGCTGGATCTCACAGGCCGCACTTGGCAAAGCTCGTGCCGCGCTGGTAGTGGCACAGATAATTAAATCAACGGTGTTTTTATCAATACCGGCCGCTTCGATTGCCTTGCGGGCAGCCGCTGCACCCATCGTAGCGACCGATTCATCTTTGCCAATAATACGCCGTTCTTTAATGCCGGTGCGTTCAATGATCCATTCGTCTGTGGTTTCTACCATAGACTCTAGGTCCGCATTGGTGCGAACCGTTGCCGGGAAATAACTTCCCGTACCAATAATTTTTGAGTACATGCTACCCTATGCTTTATCAATAAGAACCTGTTCCAACCGATCTTTTATTCTGGCAGGCACTTGGCGTTCAACCTCACGCACTGCTTGTCGGATGGCACTCAAAAACGCGTCTTTTGTCGCATTTCCATGACTTTTCACCACAATACCGCGTAATCCTATCAGACTTGCCCCGTTATAGTGGTCGGGGTTCATTCCTTGATAAAGACTTTTTATCACAGGTTTGCATAACCAGCTTAATAATGCAGCAATAGGACGCTGCTGAATAGTTTGTTTAGCCCGCTTTAACATTAGCTTGGCCACACCTTCACAGGTTTTTAAGGCGACATTGCCAACAAAACCGTCGCAGACAATCACATCAGCCTTTCCCGAGAAGATATCATTACCTTCGATATAGCCAATGTAATTAAGTTCATGACAGTCAGAAAGTAACTGCGATGCACGCTTGATCTGATCCGATCCCTTAATTTCCTCTTCGCCCATGTTAAGTAAGGCTACGCGGGGGGCGGAGATCCCCATGACTTCTTCCGCCATAACCGCGCCCATCATGGCAAATTGAAATAAGGTATCAGCATCACAATTAACCGTAGCGCCTAAATCTAACATATAGACAGGCCGGCCATCACAACTGGGTAAGGCACTGACTAATGCAGGCCGTTCCACGCCATTTAGCATTTTTAACACGTAATGCGCCATGGCTATTAATGCGCCGGTATTACCTGCCGATACGCAAGCTTGTACCTCGCCTGTTTCAACCAACGTTAATGCATGACGCATGGAGGAATCGCGCTTATTGCGTAAGGCCAACGCAGGCTTATCTGTCATGGCGACATCATCATGGCTTGGAAGAATGCGCAGGCGTGGATGAGAAGTCACGCCAAGTACAGCTAAATGCTGTTCAAGTACAGGTTGATCACCGCAACAAATCAGATGTAGATCAGGGAATTCTTGAAGCGCTGCCAGGGCGGCAGGCAAAGTAGATTGGGGGCCATGGTCGCCCCCCATCATATCTAAAGCTAGAGATAGCTTTAGTGGTTGCACTGGCTTACCGGTTAAGATAAGTGCAGCCGATATTACTTAACTTTACGGCCTTTGTAGAAACCATCGGCAGTAATGTGGTGACGACGATGCGTTTCACCAGTTGTTGAGTCAACTGACAGCGTAGGGCCAGTTAACGCATCGTGTGAACGGCGCATGTCACGACGTGCACGAGATTTTTTGTTTTGCTGAACAGCCATTGTATTTCTCCTAAATCACTTTTTTTTCAATTCTTGCAGTATGGCAAAAGGGTTGGGTTTTTCTGGCTCGGGTCCGATATCTCCAAAACTCATCTCGGCTGGATCAACTTTACAGTCGGCAACGTCATGCATTGGAAACAAAGGCAAAGTCAGAATAAGTTCATCTTCTATCAACTGCCGTAAATTAATTTCGCCGTGTTCGTCTCGCTCGATCACGTCGTAGCGCTCAGGAATCAACTCCAAAGCCGCATCATCATCTCCTTTAACAGGAGTGTATGCAAAACTACAGTTCAGTGTTAGCGGCATAGGTTCGCCACATCGCTCACACTTAACACTTACCTCACAAGAAGCAGTCCCGTTTAGTACAGTCAGCCCTTGCTGGTCAGTTCCGCATTCAAGATTAACTGTTACATTTTCTTCGTACGCCATTAACCCTTCGAGCAAACGGGTTAAGGTATTCAGTGGCACGATGCCGGCATAGTTAGACCGTTTTTGTGCCGCTTTAACCGGATCAAGCGTAACAGGTATTTTCAATTTTTGCATAAGGCGCGCATCATATAGAAGCAGTCCTTTGCTGTCAAAGGGTTCTGCAGGGTTTTTAACATTTTTCTCGCACGTTAGGCAAGGTACTTAGTAACAGGGTATTATAGTTTGCCTGCTCAGCAGAATTAAAGGAGTTTTTTGTGTTTGCCGCTATTCAACCGCCGCTGTATTTGGCATCAACGTCGATATATCGACAACAATTACTACAAAAACTTACGTCGAATTTTACTGCCATTTCACCGCATATCGATGAAACAGCTTATCTTGGTGAAACTGCCCCGGCGCTGGTGCAGCGTTTAGCCGAAGCAAAAGCCCAAGCTGTTGCTGCGCAACTAGCCACGGGGTTGGTGATTGGCTCTGATCAAGTTGCCGTATTTGGCGAACAGATACTTGGTAAACCCCATACTTCGGAAAACGCCTATGCACAATTAACATCGTTTAGCGGCCAGGCTATCACATTTCTAACTGGCTTGTGTCTCATCAATGCAGCAACGGGGCACACACAAACCGTTGTGGAGCCATTTACCGTGCATTTTCGTGAGCTTACTCACGCTGAAATTTTGGCGTATATTGCAAAAGAGCAACCTCTTGACTGTGCAGGCAGTTTCAAAAGTGAAGGCTTGGGCATCAGCTTATTTCGTAAACTCGAAGGGGACGATCCTAACAGCCTTGTGGGTTTGCCCCTTATTCGGTTACTCACGCTATTGCGCCATGAAGGGGTTAACCTTCTGCTTAGCCCCTAATACCCTCTTTAAAAATTACTGCGGGTAAATCGGCTAAATAATCGATAATGGCTAAAGGCTGATAGTGCTGTAAAACCGCTACATCGTGCGCGCCATGGCTAACCCCTACCCTTGGCATAGCTATCGCTTGTGCCATCTTTAAATCATGGCTCGTATCGCCCACCATCACAGCTTCGGCGCTGTTTACGCCAAGCTGTTGGATAATTTGCAGCAGCATATCTGGATGCGGTTTTGATTGCGCTTCGTCTGCACAGCGGCTCGTAGCAAAATACTGGGCTAAGCCAGTTTCATTAAAGATACGATCTAATCCTTTTCGGGCTTTACCCGTGGCAACCGCTAACAGCACGTTCTGCTCTGCTAACTGTTTAAATAGCGCTTCTGCCCCATCAAACAACGGCGTGGGCGTAGTATCGTGCAAGACATACTGATCGCGATAATGCACGAATAGCGCCTCGCGCTGCGCGCTATCGGCATCAGGAAACAGTTTGGCTAACGCAGGATCAATACTTAAACCAATAATATGTTTGACTTCCTCTACGCTGGGGACGGCGACACCCACATAACTCGCCGCCGCTCGCATAGAAGACACAATACGACCAACGGAGTCCATTACCGTACCGTCCCAATCGAAAATAACCAACTTTACATCTGACATCTTATTTTCTCGTTAATTTGCGCATAGCAAGATTGAGCTGCGCATCTAAAGGCGCTTCAAATCGCATCGTGGTTTCCGTGCCTGGGTGTAAAAAACTCAAACTAAAGGCATGCAAAAATAAGCGGTTCAAGCCAAGCGTATTCATCTGACTGCTAAAGGTGTTGTCACCGTATTTATCATCACAGGCAATGGGATGCCCTTTACACGCCGTGTGCACCCGTATCTGATGAGTACGGCCGGTTACAGGAAAGGCTTCGACTAAGGTGCCTTCTTGATAGCGTTGTAAAATACGAAAACGCGTTTCAGACGGTTTGCCCTCAACAGCATCCACTTTAACGACCCGCTCACCGGATTGCAGGGTGTTTTTCTTCAGCGGCTCAGTAACTTTTCGGATGCGATTATCCCAATCGCCGGCCACTAATGCCCAATATTTTTTCTCAACGACTTTATCGCGCAATTGTGCGTGCAGATGGGTTAACACTGAACGTTTTTTGGCAATCATTAAACAGCCCGATGTATCGCGGTCTAATCGGTGCACCAATTCTAAATGTTTAGCCTGAGGCCGCAGTGCACGTAACGCTTCGATTACACCAAATTGCAAACCGCTGCCACCGTGGACAGCCATACCTGAGGGTTTGTTAAGAACAATGAGATCGTTATCTTCAAATAAAATATGTTGTTCAAGATCTTTTACTAAACTTAATTTAACGGAAATAGCTTCAGGCTCGGCAGAAACGGTAATCGGGGGGACTCGAACCACATCATCTGCTTGTAATTTATATTCAGGTTTAATGCGTTTTTTATTAACCCGCACCTCTCCTTTTCGTAAAACCCGATAAATAACACTTTTTGGTACGCCACGAAGCCTTGCAATCAAAAAGTTATCTATACGCTGACCAATAAAATCGCTTTCGATTTCAATCATTTGTATGGGCAATTTTATATCATCAGTCATGGCGTTAAAATACTCTGCTAAAATTACAATTAAGTTGCTATCCAATGCACAATAGTGGGATAATCATTCCGCTAATTATGCCTGAAAACGGCAATTAGGGCGCTCAAAGTGACATAAGAGAATTTGTGCGGCACCGTTAGGGGATGTGATCATACCGAAATCGTGGTGAAAACCAATGTTTTTTATACCCCTAGCGTTTAATCACTGCCATTTGCCTGAGGTAATGTTGCGTAATCTGTTACCAATAGCGGCAAAACACAGAGTCCGGTCACCGAGCAAAAATTAAGATTAGCCAGAACGCAGCGCTAAATGGCGATGTGTGTCAGATTTAACAACGAACATTATCGATATGCCCTTTCTACATTTTAGAATGCTGCGCGTGCGGTAATAGAGTAAAAAATTAGGTTCCCTCAAGCACCCAGTCGTGAGACTGCACCAGAACGTGTTTGATAACGTCTGAACACTCAGGTGCCCGGAAGGTTGTGTTGTGGCTGCAAAAATGAGTCACCCAACAATGAAAAGAATGTTAATAAACGCCACGCAGGAAGAAGAAATCCGCGTAGCTTTGGTCGATGGCCAAAAACTGTATGATTTGGATATTGAAAGCCCAGGTCACGAACAAAAAAAAGCCAATATTTATAAAGGTAAAATTACCCGCGTTGAGCCCAGCCTAGAGGCGGCATTCGTGGACTATGGTGCAGAGCGCCATGGCTTTTTACCGCTAAAAGAAATTTCCCGCGAATATTTCCCTTCTGGTTATAGCTTTGATGGCCGTCCTAATATCAAGGAAGTGGTTAAAGAAGGTCAGGAAGTTATCATCCAAATTGATAAAGAAGAGCGCGGCCAAAAAGGCGCAGCACTTACTACGTTTATCAGTTTAGCCGGCTCTTATCTGGTATTAATGCCAAATAATCCGCGTGCAGGGGGTATTTCACGCCGTATTGAAGGCGACGAGCGCCAAGAGTTAAAAGACTCATTAGGGCAATTAGACATGCCAGATGGCATGGGATTAATTGTACGTACCGCAGGTGTCGGTAAATCTTACGAAGAGTTGGATTACGACTTAAAAGCCTTATTAAAGCACTGGTCAGCCATTACAGAAGAATCTCAAAAACGCCCTGCTCCGTTTCTAATTCACCAAGAAAGCAATGTAGTATTTCGCGCCATCCGCGATTATTTACGCCGTGACGTTGGCGAGATCCTGATTGATAATCAAAAGATCTTTGAAGAAGCGAAAGTGTATATCCAACAGTTCCGCCCCGACTTTGCCCACCGCGTAAAAATGTACCAGGGTGAAGTGCCACTGTTTATGCACTATCAAATTGAAAACCAAATCGAAACGGCTTTCCGCCGCGAAGTGCGTTTACCCTCAGGTGGCTCAATTGTTATTGATAGCACAGAGGCCTTAACCGCTATCGATATCAACTCGTCAAAAGCCACCAAAGGCGGCGACATTGAAGAAACTGCCTTTAATACCAATTTAGAAGCTGCAGACGAAATTGCCCGCCAATTACGTTTACGTGACTTGGGTGGCTTAATTGTTATCGACTTTATCGATATGACACCCGTTCGTCATCAACGTGAAGTTGAAAACCGTCTAAAAGACGCTGTAAAACAAGACCGCGCCCGTGTACAAATTGGCCGTATTTCACGGTTTGGCTTGTTAGAAATGTCACGCCAACGTTTACGTCCGTCTTTAGGCGAATCGGCTGGGCATGTGTGTCCACGCTGCCATGGTCGTGGCACTATCCGCAGTATCGAATCATCTGCGTTATCGATTTTGCGCCTAATTGAAGAAGAAGCGATTAAAGATAACACCAGCCAAATTCATGCTCAGGTTCCGGTCTCTGTTGCTACTTACCTGATGAATGAAAAGCGTGAAGGTGTACGTCGCATCGAACAGCGTAACGGCATTCGTGTTTTTATCATCCCGAACGAGCATTTGGAAACGCCAAATTACGACGTTACGCGCATTCGTATTGATGAAGAAATTGAAGATGCAAGTTACACGCTGCCGAAAGTGCCTGAACATACAGACAAACTGTATCACCCAGCCAGCGAAACAGTAAAAGAAAAACCGGCGATTTCTGCTATTAATATGGCACAAACCAGTGCGCCAGCCCCGACTGCCCCTGTTGCATCACCGGCACCAGCGAAAACGGTTGCGCCACAGGTTGCTACACAACCTAGTTTGGTTACACGGGTTGTAGGGTGGATAAACAGTTTATTTGGTGGTAACAACCAAGTTGATGAGCAGACAGCCGCCTCTCAAACTGCTAAAAAACCTGCGGGCAACACCAATAAAGAGCAACGTAACGAACCGCGTGGAGAGCGTGGCGATAACAATCGTCGTCGCAACAACAATCGCCGTCGTCGTCCTGATCAGCAAGATAAAGTCGCTGACAAAGCGGTTGAGAAAGCGAACGATAAAGTACTTGATAAAAGCCAAAGCTCAGAGGAAAAAGTGTCTCGTCCTGAGCGTCAGGAAAGACCTGAGCGTCAAGACCGTCCAGAGCGCCAAAAACCTGCCTCAGACAAAACGCCGCGTACGCAAGATGCTCGCAAAGCAGCATCAGAGCCGCGCGTTGATAAGCCCAATGAAGAGATGGCAGATGAGCCGAACAGCCGCACCGCTGCAGCTGAACGTCGCCAACGTCGTAATATGCAACGCTCTGTTCGTATAGCAAAAGAACAGGACGCAACAGAAACGACTATAAGCGCTGCGTTACCCACAGTGGCAATTGCAACACCTGCCGCGGCAGAGACATCAATCGCAGCAGCAACAACGGTAACGGCTAACGCGATGGCCGCATTGCCGCTTGTTGATACGCCTGCGGACACTACAACACCTGTGGTCACTGCTCAAGCGCCATCAACGCTTGCAACTGAGGTAGCAACGACGCAACCCGCAGAGGTAACAGCAACGTCTGCGGACGACAGCACCTCGATGGTTGCGATGGAAGCTAACGTAGTATCTGCTGAACCACAAGACAGCGTAACCAGTGAGTCTGAACTGCCCGAAACGGACAGCAATGAGCCACGTAGTCGGAGTCGTCGTTCACCTCGCCACTTACGTGCGGCTGGACAAAAGCGCCGTAAAGAACAAGCAGAGCTTGCGGAACCGGTAACAATTAGTGACGTACAAACGCAAGATGCCTTACCAGCGACTGACGTTGTATCTTCAGATACATCGGCCAATATGGTGTTAGACACAACAGTTCAAGCAGATGTTGCAGCATTGGAAACCAAAGCCGTTGTGGTAGAAAGTACCCCCCCCGAGGTATCTGCAACAGCGGAGGAAACGGTAACTACTCAGATCGTCGCTGTAAGCGAAGACAACACGGCCGACGTTCAGGTAGACAAACCGGCTAAAAGCAGAAGTCGTCGCCGCCCAGCCAAAGTTGATGAGTCGATTATCGCCGATGATCTGACAGCAAAAACGACTGACGAAGGTGTAGATAACATTAAGGTATCGACAACCAATGCAGTTGATATGCCTTCTGCCCCAGCAGTAGACAATACCGCCATGGCAGTAAATGACGTTGCCTCAGTGATATCCGAAGCGGCAGAAAAGCCAACTGAGCCTGTTAGTGCAACGGTTAACGTGGATACTGAGATATCGGTTAACGCTGAAGCCAAAACGCCAATAGACACGCAAGCTGAAGCAAATGTGCAACCTAAAGCCGCTGTAAAAGAAGATACGAGCAGTGCTATAGCAGCAGCTACCGTAAATCCGGTGCAGCAAAGTCTAGAACTAGCGCAACCTGAAGCAGTGGCACCAGTTAACACACCTGCCCCAGCACGTAGCCGCTTTGGTAATATGGTTGTTGCGCAAATGGCAAAACCTGAAAGTGTTGCCGACAATGCCGCAGATAATGCGCCAGCCAAAGTGATTGCAGCAACGCCGACAGAACAACGCCCTGTTGTTGCCTCGTCAAATCGGCCAGCAGGCTCTGCCTTTGCGCGTCAAGTGGTGACAGCGCCCATGACTAAGCCTGAGAAAGCGGAGTAACTGTTATGAACCCTACGTCACGATTTAGTGGCGTAGGCTCTCTTCAGGCATAACTAGCTTTACCGCAAACAAAAACCGACATATTGTCGGTTTTTTTTTAATAAAAAAACCCGGTTTCCCGGGTTTTAGTGATAGCGCATTACGTATTAGAAGTCGTACTTGGCGCTAAACTGAATGCGATGCATATCGCCATCCAAGCCGCTTTCTACTTCACGGTTAGCAAATTTATATTCAATACCCATCATAAATTTAGGATTAAATTGATACAGGGCGTTTGCACTGTAGCTGTGTGTCGCTTTGGTCGCATTAACACCGCTAAACTGCACTTGGTTATCTGCACTTAACATCGAGTATAAGAAGGTTGAACGCCATTTGTCGTTCCATAAATGGCGATACGCCAATGAGAACGCAGTAACATCAATGGCCTCTAACTCAGCAGCATTGGTTGTCCCAGTTAATACTGCGCCATTAATAGTATTTAAGCCAACATAACGACCTAAGCCTTTACCATGGTTTAACGTAAAACGAATATCATTTTTGTTTGATAAGTTAAACTTACCACTAAACGACACACCGTAAGAGGTTACAGTATCATCGAAAATAGCATCTTCAATGGCAATTTGTCGTAACAGGCCACCTAAGCGGAATGACGCATTCTCTGTTTTGAAGTTATAACCAATAGTTAAATCAGGTGTTGCATTGTCGTCTGTAGTAATACGCGCACTGGTACCAAACTGTGACACGGTACTTTCAGGGTTTTCGATAGCAATCGAAAAATCACCTGCGGTATAACGTACCTGCGCCTGACGTACGAAAATGGCCGCATCGGCATTACCAACGAAATCTAACGTTTCAGGCAATGATTGCAGATCCATAAAATTCGACCAAGTTTGACCGACAGTCCAATTTTTATAAGTTACAAAAGCGTGACGAATTACCGGACTATAGCCGTTTACGGTGCGCTCATCGTTACCGTTGTTACTGGTCATCATGTCGAATTCCAGCCGCCCCACCATTTTTTCGCCGTTACCTAAGTCTGTAGAAGTAGCAAAGAAAAAACGTGATTGTCTGGCATGTGCATCAAAGCGAGAGGTATTTTTACCGCCAATTGGCGTTAATGCAGGCACATAGAAATCGCGACCTACTGCAGCAATTTCACCATCTGACTCGGTGTACATCATATCTAATTTAATGAAACCACCGTAGGTAACTTCGGTATCACCCACTTTGAAACCATTATTGGCGTGTGCGGCACCTGCAGTAAGTGCAAGGGCAACAGCCGCTGCCAAGGTATTGAGTGTCTTACTTTGTCTCATCTGGAGTTCTCCATTTTATAATACATTTTTATAGTAGTAATACGATTTAGGTTAAGTACTGACATCGCGGTTATTCTACTCGAAACTGTGGTCGACAGTCTGCATCTTCGCAATTAGCCTTTAGTCGCAATTCGCGACTTACGTTTCCATCGTCTAGACTATGGTCTAATTCCTTTTAAAGGCCTAGTCCTTTAGAAATATAACATGATTTTAATAAGTTTCATTTAACAAGCGTCGCAGGGGATGTTATGACACAAGCCACACTTTATCCGGTACCTGACCATATTAAACAGCAGTGCCATGTTACTGATGAGCAATATCAGGCGCTTTATCAACAATCAATTTCGCAACCCGAGCAATTCTGGGGTGAGCATGCACAGCGTTTAACTTGGAGCAAACCCTTTAGCCAAGTTAAAAATACCAGTTTCGAACTGGGCAATGTGCACGTTAATTGGTTTGCCGATGGCGAATTAAATGCCAGTGTTAACTGTTTAGATCGGCATTTGGCCACCCGTGCAGATCAAGTGGCTTTTTATTGGGAAGGTGATGAACCAGGCGTGCAAAAAGAAGTCACCTACCAAGCACTTTACGAGGAAGTTTGTCAGCTAGCGAATGGTATGCGCGCACTGGGTGTCGGTAAAGGCGATCGAGTCACGATTTACTTACCTATGATCCCACAAGCTGCCGTTGCGCTGTTAGCCTGCGCACGAATTGGTGCGGTGCATTCGGTGGTATTCGCTGGTTTCTCACCTGATGCCTTAGGTAGCCGAATAGTTGATTGCGATTCAAAACTGGTGATCACCACAGACCAAGCGCTACGTGGCAGCCGTGCGACCAACTTAAAAGACAACACCGATATTGCGCTAGCACATTTAGGTGAAAACAATCCGGTTAAAAACGTTATTGTTATCAAGCATGTTGGCAAAAGTATTGATTTTCATCAAGGCCGTGATGTCTGGTATCACGATTTGTTGGCACAACATCCGACAACCTGTGCCCCCGAGCCAATGAACGCAGAAGATCCCCTGTTTATTTTGTATACCTCAGGTTCTACTGGTAAACCCAAAGGCGTATTACATACAACAGGGGGATACCTAGTCTATGCCTCAATGACACATCAGTACGTTTTTGATTATCAAGAAGGCGATATTTATTGGTGTGCCGCTGATGTTGGTTGGGTTACAGGCCATAGCTATATTGTGTATGGTCCACTTGCCAATGGCGCTAGCAGTGTGATGTTTGAAGGTGTGCCAACCTATCCCAGTGTTAAACGTATTGCGCAGATTGTCGACAAATACCAAGTTAATATTTTATATACTGCGCCAACCGCTATCCGTGCCTTAATGGCACATGGTGAAGCTCCCGTTGACGGCGCAGATCTCAGCTCATTACGTATTTTAGGTAGCGTAGGTGAACCCATTAATCCAGAAGCATGGTATTGGTATCACGAGAAAATTGGTAAAGGCAACTGCCCTATTGTTGATACGTGGTGGCAAACTGAAACCGGTGGGATCTTAATTACGCCATTACCCGGTGCCACAGCATTAAAGCCCGGCTCTGCAACACGGCCGTTTTTTGGGGTAAAACCGGCTCTGGTAGATAACGAAGGGAATGTTGTTACCGGTAAAGGTGAAGGTAACTTGGTCATAACCGATAGCTGGCCAGGTCAAATGCGTACGCTGTATGGCGATCATGAACGCTTTGAACAAACGTATTTTAGTACTTATGCTGGCGTATATTTTACAGGCGATGGTGCCCGCCGTGACGAAGACGGTTATTATTGGCTGACCGGACGCGTTGATGATGTATTAAATATCTCCGGCCACCGTTTAGGCACAGCAGAAATTGAAAGTTGCTTAGTCGCACATGAAGCTATTGCAGAAGCCGCAGTGGTGGGTTATCCGCATGACATTAAAGGTCAGGGTATTTATGTGTATGTTACGCCACGCGTTGGTGTAGAGCCCAGTGATGATCTTACAAAAGCAATAAGAGCTTGGGTTCGTGAAGAAATTTCACCCATCGCTACGCCAGATCTGGTACAGTGGGCACCAGCAGGCCTGCCGAAGACCCGCTCAGGTAAAATCATGCGTCGTATTTTGCGAAAAATTGCAGCTAACGAGCATGATCAGTTAGGTGATATTTCTACGCTTGCCGATCCATCTGTGGTTGAAATGCTCGTAAACAACCGCTTGAATCGAAAGTAGCGCGCTAACCTATACGCTGAGCTCGCGTGTCTCCAGTCGCAGCAAAACAGGCCGCAATATAGCGGCCTTTTTTATAATTAAAATTACAGGCGAACACCGCTGGAGGGTAGAATGGCAAAATTGATCGTGGCGGATGATCATCCACTATTTAGAAATGCGCTAATTAATGCCATAAGTAGTACCTTTGCCACTAAGGCAACGGTTGAAACGGACAGTTTTGAAAGTACCTGCCAGGCATTAGAGCAACATCCAGATGCTGATTTATTATTGCTTGATTTGCATATGCCAGGAAACTGTGGTTTTTTAGGGTTGATTCAATTACGCAAAAATTACCCAAGCTTACCGATTGTTGTTATTTCGGCCAGTGAAGATCTTGATGTGATCCGTCGGGTCATGGCATTTGGTGCCTCGGCGTATGTGCCAAAATCCGCTAATCCGATTGACATAAGTACTGCATTAAACGCTGTACTTGATGGCGAGCTTTGGGTACCCAAAAATATTCAAAAACAGGTTTTAAATCAGCATGACACAGAACAAGATTTAGATCTTGCCGCAAAAGTTGCACAACTCACCCAGCAACAATACAAGGTACTTTATTACTTAACTGAGGGCTGGTTAAATAAACAAATTGCCTACGATTTGCACATCTCAGAGGCTACAGTAAAAGCGCATATTACAGCCATTTTTCGCAAACTAGGTTGTACTAATCGGACGCAAGTAGTCATTCAAGCACAGCGGTTAACCCTAGAGCCGCCCGTTGATCGGGCAATGGCGCAACAACACTCATCATAATAACCGGGCATGCAGAGCAAATAACCTTGCCCTGCACTCCTTAACGCAATTTAATTGCCCGCGCGCTTTAACATTTTAAAGTGATTTAACGTTGCACGTAACGCACCGGGTTTTATTGGCTTAGCTAAAAACATCAGTCCTTCTGCTTTTGCTAAAGCAGCCAAATCGGCTTGTGGCGACGCAGAGACCAAAATGCCATTTACATCCCCCCAACGCTGCCGGATCTGTCGGTATAGCGTTAAGCCATCCACTTGTTGACCAAGTTGATAATCGAGCAAAATCACATCAGGCGGAGGGTGTGCAGACACATACTGCATCAAGGCCTGATCATCATAAAAACACTGCACATCACTTACTTGCCACTGCTCTAGGAGCACTTTTAACGCAGCTAAATTTGCAGCATCATCATCGACACAAATCACTGACAAACCGGGTAATGGCCGTTGTTGTAACGGGGCACTCAACGGGATCTCTTGCCGCCGTTTACCGCTGATCACGGGTAAGGCGATGCTAAATACTGTGCCTTTCCCAGGCCAAGATCGCACCGTTAAGGGATGCCCTAGCAATTTGGCCATTCTGTGCACGACACCTAAGCCTAAACCAACACCTTGTTGACCTTTGGCTGTCGCATCTATTCGATAAAAATCTTCAAAAATGCGTTGTAAATCAGGCTCATTAATCCCAGGCCCTGTATCCCACACTTGGAGTAACACCTGATCGCCGCGTTTGCGGCATCCCAACAAAATACGCCCTTTACTGGTGTATTTAATCGCATTTGACAGCATATTTTGTAAGATACGCCGTAAATATGTGCTATCGGTTTGTACGTGAAATAAGCTGCTCTGAACTGTCAGTTTTAAGCCTTTCTGACTGGCAACGAGGCTATATTCATCTGATAATTGTAATAACAGTTCTTTTAACGATACCGGTTGCACATTAGGCTGCAGTTTTCCATCGTCTAACTTAGCTATTTCCAATAAGGTTGAAATCAATTCTTCGGACGCTTTTAGCGAATTATCTAATTGCGTCAAGATCGCCGCTTGCTGATGCTGTTCACGGATCCCCGCGAGGGCAGCCGTAAATAAACGTGCCGCATTTAAGGGTTGTAAAATATCATGACTGGCCAAGGCTAAAAAACGTGTTTTTGAGGCATTCGCGGCTTCAGCTTCGGCTTTCGCTTGTAATAATTGTTGTTCCGTTTGTCGACGTCGCCCCACTTCAGCTAATAATTCCTGATTCATTTCAGAAATAGTTTGCGTACGTTCCTGTACCCGATCTTCAAGATGTTGTTTCGCTTCAGCTAAACCCTGCACGGCCTTTACATGATCAGAAATATCCGTAAAACTTGTAACAAACCCCCCACCGGGTATGGGGTTACCGCGCATCTCAATTACCCGACCATCGGGTCGTACTCGCTGAAAAACATGAGCCGTGCCGTTTTGCATATGTGAAGTACGCTTTTCTACATGCTCATCGGGATCGCCCGGACCACAAAGACCACGTTCAGCATTTAGCCTAACAATATCAGCTACCGGCCGCCCTACACGGATCATACCTTCTGGGTAATTGAACATTTCTAAATAGGCTTTATTCCACGCCACTAAATTCAAATCTCGATCAACAACGCTAACCCCTTGGCTTAAATGCTCAAGTGTAGAAAACAAAATTTTTCGCGAGAATTGAATGGCTTGGGTAGTATCATCAAATAAGGTTACCACATCTTCAAACGCTAATTGCCGGCCTTCTAATACCGCATTTACCATGGCAGAGGCTGACGATGCGCCTATGACACCGGCTAATTCACGCTCGACATGTTCAACCAAGCCCACACTGGGTAAATCGTCTAATTGCAAGGCCAGTTGTTGTTTACGACCAAACTCGGCTAAACATTCTGCTGCCCGCGGTGTGCCGACAAATCGCTCTAATAATATTTTTAAATCGCTGTTATGGATACGGATCCGTCGCGCGGGGGTATCTTGATGCTTTATGGGCAAGTTCGGTTTTACAAAGGCAACAGCTTGTAATCTATCTTGCAAATTCACTGTAGTAAGCAATGATCCCAAGATATAACATACAATATTGAAACCTAAAGATAAAATGACACCATGACTTAACGAGTCAAGATGGATGCCAAACATGCCAGTGGGCTGTAACCAACTTATTCCCCATAAGCCTTGCTGCATAATGTCGCTGTTTAATACACCCGCGTTCACCAATTGCGGTAACATGAGCGTATAAAACCATAAGATCAGGCCTATCGTTAATCCGGCATACACGCCATAAGCATTACCCCGGCGCCAATACAAACCGCCAACGACAGCCGGAACCAATTGGATGGTTAAGGCAAATGCCAATAATCCTGTTTCGGCTAACTCGTAATTTCGGGCAAAAATACTGTAGTACAAATACGAGAGCAGCATCACCAGGACAATCATGGTACGTCTAACCAATAAAATCAGCAGGCTGTAATCATGCGACATGCCTTTTTGCTTAGCTGATTTTAATAATCCTGGCATCACCACATCATTACTGATCATCGTGGCAAGCGCTAAGGTTGCAATAATAATCATTGAGGTGGCGGCTGAAAACCCGCCAATAAACACGATAATACTTAAACTATTCCATTCCATGCTAGACGGAATCAGCAGCACAAAGCTGTCAGCTTGCGACAATAACCCCGGGAATAATTGCATCCCCGCCACGGCAATAGGAATCACCACTAAGGTTACTAGAACCAAATAGCCTGAAAACCAGCGCCGCGCATGACGCAAATGATGATGTGACACATTTTCTACAAAAGCGACATGAAATTGCCGAGGCAGCATAAATACTGCCACCATCGCCAGAATCGTCTTAGTCGTAAACTCCACCCAACCTGGCGTAGAAAGTTTGGCTTGTTGTACGCCTGAATGCGCAGCAAATGCCTGTAAGACAGATTGATCGGTATCTAATAAAAACACATACACCGCAATAGCCAACGTGAGCAAAGCAAACAATTTGATTACCGATTCAAAGGCAATTGCCACCATAACCCCACGATTTTGCTCCGTAAGATGCAATTTACGTGTACCAAACAATATAGCAAAAAAAGCCATGGCAATAGCACTGAGTAGCGCACTGTCTTGATACCACACCACTTGGCTATCATCAAAAGCGCCACCTAAAAGTACTTGATAAGAGCCAGCCACCGCTTTTAACTGCAGTGAAATATAAGGTACAACGACAATCAGACAAATAATCGCAGCGAGGGTAGCGATGTTGCGGCGTTTGCCATAACGCGCAGAGATAAAGTCAGCAATTGAAGTGACATTTTGCTTTTTGGACACATAGAGCAGTTTAAATAAAAATGGCTGCGCAAATACAAATAACAGAATAGGCCCCAAATAAATCGCCATATAGTCCCAGCCACGGGTCACGGCAGTACCCACTGCGCCATAATAGGTCCATGACGTACAGTACACCGCTAAGGCTAAACTATAAATTAATCCCCCATACTTTCGTATAAGACGATCATCAGCATGGCGTTCGCCCCAGTTCGCAATCCAGAATAATCCACCTACATATAAAAGTGCCAACAGGGCGACGGTCCACGCAGTCACAGGGTTCTCCATCCTTTTTTTATTGATAACTGTGGTTGTACTAGGCGGTTATGTCAATCATCGACTTATCACCTTCGACTAAAGTCGGGCTAGCGCCTTGGCTGGCGACTGCTAGATTAAGATTGCTCGATAATAAAATAAATTAAAGGAGACACAACTATGGCAGATCATAACATGAATGCCGCCGCATATTGGAGCGCCAACCTGCGCTACATAACAATAAGCCTGATTGTCTGGGCATTAGTATCGTATGGCTTTGCAATATTACTGCGACCGTGGCTGGCAGGCATTAATGTTGGCGGTACGGATCTTGGTTTCTGGTTCGCACAGCAAGGTTCGATAATTACCTTTATCGCTATCATCTTCGTTTATGCATGGAAGATGAATAAGTTAGATAAGAAATTTGGTGTAGAGGAGTAATTGGCATGAGTCAATTTGCAATAAACTTGCTGTTTGTTGGTGCATCATTTGCACTCTACATCGGTATTGCTATTTGGGCCCGCGCGGGCTCTACTAAAGAATTCTACGTTGCAGGTGGTGGGGTTAACCCAATCACTAACGGTATGGCAACTGCAGCTGATTGGATGTCGGCCGCTTCATTTATTTCAATGGCGGGCTTAATTGCGGCAGGGGGTTATGCTAACTCAACATTTTTAATGGGTTGGACAGGTGGTTACGTATTACTCGCTATGTTATTGGCGCCCTACTTACGTAAATTTGGTAAGTTTACTGTACCTGACTTTATCGGTGATCGTTTCTATAGCCGTGGCGCACGGATCACAGCAGTTGTCTGCTTAATTATCATGTCGGTAACCTACGTTATCGGGCAAATGACAGGTGCTGGCGTTGCATTCTCACGTTTCTTAGAGGTGAGCTCTGCTGCAGGTATTTGGATAGCCGCAGGTGTGGTGTTTGTATATGCCGTATTTGGTGGTATGAAAGGTATTACCTACACCCAAGTTGCACAATATGTTGTGTTAATTATTGCTTATACTATCCCTGCCGTGTTTATTTCGCTGCAGTTAACCAATAATCCTATTCCTATGTTTGGTATGTTCAGCACGCATACTGAATCAGGCGTACCGCTGTTAGTTAAACTGAATGAAATCGTTCGTGAATTGGGTTTCCAAGATTACACAGCAGACGTTGATAACAAACTAAACATGGTACTGTTTACCTTATCGTTAATGATTGGTACCGCCGGTTTACCCCACGTTATTATTCGCTTTTTCACCGTACCTAAAGTAGCCGATGCGCGTTGGTCAGCAGGCTGGACCTTAGTGTTTATTGCTCTGTTATATTTAACCGCTCCAGCCGTAGCCTCTATGGCACGTTTAAATTTATTAACCACCATTTATCCAGATGGCCCTACTGCTGCCGCATTAGATTATGCTGAGCGTCCAGATTGGATTAAAAATTGGGAACAAACTGGGTTAATTAGCTGGACTGACAAAAATAACGACGGCCGTATTCAGTTATACAACGAATCACCAAACTTCGCGGCTACCGCTGAAGCGCGGGGTTGGGCGGGTAACGAGTTGACCGTAAACAATGATATTTTAGTGTTAGCGAACCCAGAAATTGCTAACTTACCAGGCTGGGTTGTCGGCTTAATTGCCGCAGGTGGTATTGCTGCAGCGTTATCAACCGCCGCAGGGTTGTTATTAGCGATATCATCAGCGATAAGTCACGACTTAATCAAGAAAACCATTAATCCACAAATCTCTGAAAAGGGTGAAATGCTTGCCGCACGCATCTCCATGGCAGGTGCCATTTTGTTAGCGACGTATCTGGGGCTAAATCCGCCCGGGTTTGCCGCACAGGTGGTTGCCTTAGCCTTTGGTATCGCTGCAGCAACGCTATTCCCTGCATTGATGATGGGTATCTTCTCTAAGCGCGTAAATAGCACAGGCGCAATCGCTGGTATGATCGTGGGTTTAGTTGTGACCCTAGTTTACATATTCACTTATTTGGGTTGGTTCTTTATCCCAGGTACTAATATGTTACCTAACACACCAGAAAATTGGTTATTAGGTTCAACAGGCTATGGTATTTCACCACTGTCGTTTGGTGCTGTAGGTGCAGTGATTAACTTTATCGTGGCGTTTGCTGTGTCGTCAGTTACCGCACCACCACCAAAAGAGATCCAAGAGTTAGTTGAAAGTGTTCGTTATCCAAAAGGTGCTGGCGCGGCGGTTGATCATTAATCAATCCTATGCAACAGAACGTGAGATAATGTTGTCGAACTGAAGTACACTCGGGCTTTCATCTGAAAGCCCGAATTTTTAGGAATACATTATGTTTTGGGAATTAATTGGGACCTTTTCTGCAGGTTTGGGGGCCGCTGGTATCGCCTTAGTTTTACGGGCATTAACCCTTAAAAAGCTGCCTAAATGGCTTATTCCAGTCTTTGCTGGTGCAGGTATGCTGGGATTTCAAATTTATATGGAATATAACTGGTACCCACATCAAAGCAGTCGACTACCGGAGGGTGTTGCCGTCGTTCGGGCCGTTGAGGAACAAGCCGCTTGGCGTCCATGGAGTTATATTTTTCCACAAACGATGCGTTTTATTGCTGCTGATATTAAAAATGCCGCAGTCAATCAGCGTAATCCAGAGTTAGTATTAGTCAATTTGTATTTTTTTGAACGGCGTATGGGTACCCGTCAAATTACCCAAGTGATTCATTGTGGGGCACCTGCCAGAGCAGATTTTACTGAGCAACTGGTGATCCCAGCACCTGGTAGCCAACCAGACGCCAGCTGGCACCCGTTAGCTGCAGACGACGAATTATACCGCTTAATCTGCATAGAACAGCCAGGGAAAGAGTAAGGATATTATATGGAAGTCGCTGAAGTCAGTAAGTTTTTGGCACAAACTATCCCGTTTGACCAATTAAGTAGTGCACAACAAGCTGACACCGCCCTACAGCTCAGCGTCTACTATTGTCAGGAAGGGGAAGCGGTAGACATCAGTAAAGAACAATTATTAATTGTTCGAACCGGAATTTATGCCCTTTACAGTGATAAACAGCAATTACTGACTAAGCTAGAAGAGGGTGATTTTTATGGTTATCAGCTTTTGTTAACCGGTTTAGCGGATGCGGATCAGCTTATCTGTGAAGAAGATGGCCTACTCTATTGGCTACCCGCTGCAGAATTCCATCAATTACGCTATCAATATAAAAATATCGATATCTTTTTTCAGCGCTTATTTGGCCGACGTTTACATCAATACAAAGAGCAGCAAGGCTCACGTTTTACGCTTAAAGTTTCGGACATCGTACAAGCGCGCAAAGTTGCCATTAGTGGTAAACACACTGTGCAACAAGCCGCACAGTTAATGACGGAGAAACGCGTCTCATCACTCCTAGTAGAACAAGAGGGGCGCTTAACCGGCATTGTTACCGATCGTGATCTGCGGACCCGTGTGTTGGCAACTGATTTACCGGCCGCAACCCCGGTACAACAGATCATGACACCTAAACCGCATACTATTGATAAACACGCATATTTATTTGAAGCGGTACAATTAATGAGCCGCTTTAATGTCCATCACCTGCCGGTAATGGATAATGACAGCAGTTTTGGTATGATCACCGCAACCGATATTATTCGCTCGCAGCAAGATCACCCAGTGTATTTAATTGGCGAAATCCATCGGCAAACCACCGTAGATGGCTTAGAACAATGCAGCTTACAGATCGCCAATTTAGCCCAAGTATTAGGCAAACAACAAGTACCTGCTCATGAAGCTGGCCACATTATCACCACCATCACTGATGCGCTCACCCAGCGCTTGATCAAACTGGCACAAGTTGAATTAGGGCCTGCACCCTGTGTATTTACCTGGTTGTGTTTTGGTTCACAAGCTCGGATGGATCAAAGTATCAATGCCGACCAAGACAACGCGTTATTACTAGAACGTGAACCCACTGCACATATTGCTGACTATTTTGGTGCCCTTGCCGATTTTGTATGCCAAGGTTTAGCACGCTGCGGCATTACACTCTGTCCCGGTAATATAATGGCATCTAATCCCGAGCTTCGTTTAAGCTTAAAAGGTTGGTCAGGCAAGTTCGCAAAATGGATTGCCTCCCCCACGCCTGAAGCCATTTTAAAAGCCAGTATTTTTTTTGATATGCGCGCTGTTGAAGGCTCAAAGGGGTTATTCAACGCCTTACAACACGACATCTTAGCCCGCACCAACAATGCGTTGTTTTTATTTCATCTGGCGCAAACCACCCTACAACGCACCGCACCCTTGAGTTTTTTACGCAACTTTATTCTGGAGCACGATGGCAAACAAAAAAAAGGCATTGATTTAAAAAAACGTGGCATCAGTTTAATAACGGATATTGTGCGAATTTATGCGCTGGCCCAGGGGATTTCCGAGGTCAATACGCGGCAACGCTTACAACAGTTAGCCTTGCTGGGCGCGATCGACAGCAAAGAAACACAAAATTTATCAGATGCCTTTGATGTATTAGCACAGCTGCGGTGGGATAAACATATTCACGATCTCAATCAAGGCCATGATGCCAGTAATTTATTAGATCCGAATATTCTCTCTGGCCTGCAACGACACCAGTTAAAAGATAGCTTTGCAGTTATTAATAATGCACAGTCTTCCATTAAACACCGTTTTTGCAAAGAAGTATAAGGTAAGTATCCATGTTTGCCTGGCTTAAAAAAAAACCTGCTCTGTATGATGACGTTAAACGCTTTAATGCGATAGCGGCACCAGCACTAACGACTCCGGCGCGGACCTGTCGCTATCTTGCCATCGATTTAGAAACAACTGGCTTACATGCCAGACACGATCATATCGTTAGCATAGGGTGGGTACCTATTGTTGATCAGCAAATTCTGTTACCACAGGCGCAACACTTTTTAATTAAGCCCCCGGTCAGTGTTGGACAAAGCGCTATTTATCATGGCGTACATGATAAAGATTTAAAAGATGCTAGTGAGCTGAGTGAAGTATTGCAACTCTTGCTACAAGAGTTTAGTGGATATTATTTTATTGCACACCATTGCCGCTTGGATCGTGCTTTTTTAGAACTCGCCTTTCAACGCTATTTTGGTAAAGTCCCTAAAATGCATTTTATCGATACCCTAAATATTGAATGGTATCGTATGCAAAAACAGGGCATCGTAATGAAAAAAGACGCGTTACGGCTTCCTAATTGTTTAGCACGTTATAAACTGCCGGTAAGTGCACAACATCATGCGTTAGAAGACGCCTACAGCTGTGCCCTGCTCTATTTGGCACAACTGAAAAAAAGTCATGCCGAGATCACTATTGCGGATTTATTGCTACAAAGCCGCTAAGCAACAAGGATCGCTAACGACATGGGTTACACCGTGTACTTATGGTTGAAACTTTAATTGCAGCCCTTTTAGTACATTTCGTAACACCTGCGCTTGGCATGCACGATAGTGGGGATGATCAGGTTTACGAAAGAACGCGCTAAGCTCTGCTTTACCTAATCGAAAACCTGCCAACTTAAGAAGATCGATAAAATCGTCATCGCGTAAAGTAAAGGCAATTTTCAGCTTACGTAAGATAATATTATTATTCAGCCGCGTCTCAACAAGAGGCGCTTCGGCCTGATCTTTTACGCCACGCTTATTAATAATCAAACCATTTAAGAACTGAGCAAACTCGCTATCTGTTAATGCTAAAAATGCTGCATCTTCTTCTTTGCTTAACCACGCTATCACTTGCTCACGGCTAACCTCTAGCCCACCTAAAGCAAAGGTTGCAGCCATTTGGCTGTTAGTAAAATCTACAATGTAGCGTAAGCGGCGTAACATATCGTTGTTGGTCATGCAGGGTTCCACAAGGTGTAACAAAATTAACTAAAAAAGGCGCTTACGCGCCTTTTTCAATGAGCATGCGCTTATTTTGCGCGGCTACGGTACTCGTCAGTGCGAGTATCGATTTCAATACGGTCACCTTCTTCAACAAAAGCTGGTACCATTAACTCATAACCAGTTTCAATTTTCGCTGGTTTCATTACTTTACCTGATGTATCACCACGAGCAGCAGGTTCAGTATAGGTCACCGTGCGTACAACAATAGTCGGTAAATCAACAGAAATTGGACGATCGTTGTAGAACACTACTGAACATTCCATGCCATCGACTAAGTATTTTAATGCTTCGCCCATTGATTCAGCTTCAATTTCAAACTGATTGTATTCTGCATCCATGAACACATACATTGGATCAGCAAAATAAGAATAGGTGACTTCTTTGGTTTCAAGCATAACTTGCTCAAATTTGTCATCCGCACGGTATACCGTTTCCATGCCTTGACCATTTAGCAGGTTTTTCATTTTCATTTTTACTACGGCGGCATTACGACCCGATTTATTGAACTCGGCTTTTAACACGACCATGGCCTCACTACCAACCATGATAACTTGGCCGGCGCGAACTTCTTGAGCTGTCTTCATCATTTTAGAATATCTTCTTGTTAGGAAAAATTGCGCTATATTATAATTTTTTTTTCAACAAAACGCACGAGGTTGCTAGCAAGATCTCCATGGCTTTCTAATTTATTACGCCATAACAGATTTTTTTCAGTTACCTCAGGTAAATTGTGCTCGAACCGCTGCCAAAATGCCGTTAACGATTGCTCAGTATTCCAGGCATGATGAAAATTAATCATGCTATGCTGCTGTTCTTCGTCCCAATCAGCAGTGTAACGTGCCAAAAACGCATCAAGTTTTACAAGATGTGCTTGCTCAGCCTGCCGGTAAATTTGCCATACAAAAGGTTTAGCAGCCCATTGGGCACGAATAATTGAATCTTCCCCACGGACAAAGTTAATATCGCAGGCACTGAGTAACAAATCGTAATCAGGTTGGGGCACAAAGGGTAACAGCGCCAAGGTAAGCTGCCCCTCCTGAACAACAGAATGCTCCGTTAACTCGGGATAGCGCTGCTGCACCTGTTTAGCAAGATCCCCCAGCGGGATAATACAGAGCGTTGTTGTGCTGGCTTGCTCCCAGCAGGCAAATAAACTGGCTAATTGCGCATGGGAATAAGCAAATAACGAAATCCGACGCTGAAAATCGAGCGCTTGGGGTAATCCAATACGTTGCCAGAATTGCTGCTGTGCTGGTTTATCGTGTTGAAAAGCCTTTAATCTGGGCAATAGCGCTTGCTCGCGCAGTAAGGCACCACTTTGTTCGGTAAACCCTGGAAAGAAAAAATATTTTGTTAAGGGTAATTGAGGATGCGGCGAGGCTACGCCATGACATCCCTCGATCCATGCCTCAGCAGATAAATATTCTAGATTAATCCACACAGGCGTTCTGCTCGCCTTAGCCATTTGCACTTGAAACGCTTGTGGAATAGTGCATGCTAAAGCTTCAATGACCACATTACCCGGCGTAATAGTCGACCACGGTATTGCACTATGCCACAAAGCAATATCGACACCCGCAATCCGTTGGGTGGCTAACATCGGATCGACCTCATTGCATAAACGCTGAAAACTCGCGAGATCATCCACCCACAGTTTTACCCGGATCCCATGCTCGGCAACAAGCTGACGGCTTAACCGCCAACAAATACCAATATCGCCGAAATTATCGACCACCGCACAAAAAATATCATAATGTATTGGGGAGGTTGCCATACACAGCACGTTTACTTATCAGAAAAAAAGTTGACGTATTATACCGGATAACATTTTAAGAAACAGAAAAGACCATACCAACAGAATGACTGTAAGCAAAATGGCTAAACAATTTTGCCAGATCGCATACAGCCTCCCTTTAATACGACCAAGCGTTGATCGGTTATCTTGATGCAACAGGCTAATAACCAACCACAACCAGACGCATAATGTGAAGAGTACCAATAAAGGTAATAACCATTGCTCACTGACTGCACTTGTCGCATTAAATAAAACCCAAACAAAGGTTATGGCAATAACAAGGGCAACAATATCAAGATAGGGCTTATAAGGAAGCCCCCTACGCGCTAGCCGACGATAAAAATTCAACATAAAAACGCTTCGGCTTCTCTTAAGGCTATGGGATAAAGCGGTAAAATCCCGGATGTTCCCTGCATATCACCAACTACCCAAATTTGTTCAAAAGGGTGTTGTGCTGGAATAGATAATCTATGGCAGTAAGTCAGCATATCTGAGCGTCGCCATAACGGATTGGCGTTTCGGATCACCAACCAAACCCGTTCGCTATCGTAGTATTTTTCGGCTTTATTCGTTATGATCCGATTTAATGCCGCCAGCATGCGTTGTTCGCTCGGCACCCGCAGTAAGGATAATAATTCCATATGGGTTTGCTGAGAGAGCGCTCGCCCTAAGATATGCATCGCTTCGGCTTCACTACCATACAGATGCGCAATCTCAAGATCTAATTTTTGATTGTCAAAATAACAAGATACATCTGGGCGCGCAGGGGCATTGTGCCAAATATGGCGCATTTGAATATGATACCGTTGTTCATACAGCCGCATAAAAATTCGCGCAGCTTCATGTTCAAGGAAAATCTTCTCGTCATGCCCGTTCATCTTAGTATTCATCCAAGCGTTGGTTCGCCCTCAGCAAAATGGCGGGGTTACACCGCACTAAAGTAATAGTGCCATAATTCTCGTACTACCGGCAGCACAGATAATAAAAGTAGCAGCCCCATGGCGCCATTAAAGATCCGCTGGGCCAATGGTCGGTTTAATATTTTCTTTAACATCGCACCAAAAAGTAGCCATAACCCTACACAAGGAAATGCCACAACTAAAAAGGCCAACGTAATAGCGGATACTTCTAGCCAATAGATACCGGCAACCGTAGTAAAGGCCGCCATAGCGCCTGAGGCCATCACCCACGCTTTTCCATTAACCCATTGGAATAACACCGCCTGCCAAAACGTGAGCGCTTTGCTTTTACCGGTAGCAATATGTTCAGGTTTAGCACTGGCAATTTTATAGGCTAAATAAATAAGGTATAACGTGCCGACCACTTTAATTAATTGGTGAAGATGGGGATAGCGTTCAAAAACAACTCCAAAACCTAAGCCCACCACTAACACCATAAACGGAAAGCCTAAACAAATGCCTAACCAATGTGGTACGCTGGCTTTGATGCCATAATTTACACCCGAAGACATCATCATGATGTTATTTGGCCCAGGGGTAATGGTGGTCGAAAACGCAAAAAATATAACAGCCCAAAAAATATCCATGTGCTTTACCTTAAGTAACCCCTTTATTCAACGCAGATTCAGTTCTATGCGCTATTCTATGCTATACGTTAGATGCTGCATTTAACCTATCTGCAGCCATAGCGATTGCATGCTACAGCGTTTCAGCTTACAGGAGAATAATATGAATAAAATAATTGGATTAGCATTATTAGTCGCAGGCGCTATCTTGTTGTATTTTGGCTATAACGAATATCACTCAACCGCGTCGCAAGTCACTGAAATTGTCACTGGCAGCCCTACTAACAATGCCATTTGGTTTTTAATTGGCGGTGCTATCGCGGCTATTATCGGTATTGGCATGGTGCTGAAAAAATAAAAGGCTGTAGAAGAATGAAAAAACCGGGATCACTCCCGGTTTTTTTGTTACAACATGATGTGTAG
>Ga0209812_10000449_pt1 | contig 37848 bp, 31 predicted proteins | sample JI71714BDNA_FD_187502 | JGI IMG/M metagenome (GOLD analysis project Ga0209812, IMG submission 187502) | Wastewater effluent complex algal communities from Wisconsin, to seasonally profile nutrient transformation and Carbon sequestration -... | ecosystem: Engineered > WWTP > Effluent > Algae...
AATTATCCGGCAATCGTCAGCGTGTTTTGGTTATCGGCTGCCAGTCGTGAGCAACGTATTTTGCAACTGACCAGTGCCCGCGCTTACCAAAACCCAGCTATTGTGGCCAACTGGCAGCGCTGGCAACAGCAACAACCGGTATCCATGGCAAATGCGCTACGTCAATTATTCGCAGCCAGCCGTTTTACGTTACTGCAGCCGCTCCTATGCCCGACGTTGGTGCTCAGCAGTCAGGCTGACAAATTGGTTAATCCACAATGTTCCGTTGCCTTAGCGAATTTTTTACAGGCGCCACATCAGCAACATCCTTGGGCCGGTCATGATATCGCGCTAGACGATCCTAATTGGCTGGCGGCACATATCGCGGCCTTTGTTTCTCAGTCTGCTTAAATACCGCTGGTTTATTGGTATAAAAAGTATACTAGATTTATGCTAATCCAACGAAGCAAGTATCTCGGCATACGCTATTGATATGTCTATCATTGCTCCAAAACGAGCAAACCCTTTTCAAACAGCTTTTTTAATTGTTTAATGTGTATTTAGATTGACAGTTCGGGTGGTAATTCATTTCATCAATCGAGCCGGTTGAACCCGTCAGGAAGTCGATTGAGTGTTTGCAACTTTGGCTATCCTGATAATCAAACTGTCCGCTTTTATTAACTTTTGCAAAGCTAAAAGCTGAAATTGAAACTTAAGTAATTAGCGGATAAATTTGAACATCAGCAGCTCAAAATATTATTGAACCGCTGATGTAAATTAAGAAGACATTAAGACGTTTGCCACAATACATAATGTTAGAAAATACCTTGGCAACTTTATCTGGGATAAAACGCATTTTCAACATTTGACCAAGGCAAACATAATGATGCCCTAATGATTTAATTAAAGGTATTAGTTATAAAGATGTGAAAACTCTACCTTGCTACCATCGGCAAGCGTCATCACACGCGCATACAACTCCAACGGACCTATGCCATCGTCAACAAATCCTGATACTGTAATGCTATCACCTGGCTGGGCAGGCACCCAATTCGGACCAACATAAACACGAATTGTGCCGGTATCATCTGCCAAACGAAATTCATCCTTATCTAAAATTCGCTCCACAGTGCCCTCTACGGTGACCATAGTGCCACGTTTAACTTCCGATAAGGGTGTAATTTCTGCTGCCGATAGTGGCGCGGCTAAGCACAGCAGGACCGACAATGTTACAAAAAATGTTTTCATCTTTTTACCTCTTGCTATCAGATATTAGTAGGATGCGCTTAGTCAAACGCTAACATTATAAGCACTAAGGCGATCGTGCCGGCTAAGACCAGCCATTTGCGTGCGACACGGATTTCGACTTCCTGCGCCAACCAACTGCCGGTTTGTGCTAAATCGATTTTCTCTACTTCTTTCATCTTTGTCTCCTCGTGTTACTGGCTATCCAGCTTGAGAAACAGTGTAAAAGATGAAGCTGACAACAACCTGACGACAAAAAATTATTGACGATAATGCAAACTAAATTCTGCGCCTCCTTCAGCACGATTAGAGACGTTTATCGAACCACCATAAGCGCGTTGAATACGCTCAACAATTGCCATACCTAAACCTGCACCGCCCGGCACCGCGTTTGGGCTACGCCAATAAGGCTCTAAAATATGCACCAAGGCCTCTGGTGTTAAACCAGCGCCTTCATCTAGAACCCGAATATTAGGTTCTGGTCCAATATTAATAGTCACTGTGCCTTTACCAGCATGCAAAATGGCATTTTCTACCAGATTCGTTAATGCCAAGCTCACTGCTGTCGTATCTGCTTTTACCCAGAGTGGCTGCTCAGCAGGATGCAAAGCCAACATTACGCCACGTTGATACGCAAAAGGGGCAATCGCAGCGATCACATCAGCCGCGACTTGGTTGAGCTCCGCAGGGTGTTCTACTTTGGAGGTTAAAGCATCCGCACGGGCACATGCGAGTAATTGACTGACAATACGAGATAATTGGCCGAGATCTGCGCGTAACTGTTCTGTGGTTTCTCCTGCTGGCAAAGCATCCATTCTAGCGACTAACACAGCAACAGGCGTTCGTAAGGCATGTGCAACTTCAGCGGTTCGGCGTTTTTCTGCTGCCAGAGCTTCGTTCAAACGTTCTAATGCCCGCTGCGTAGCCTGCATCATATCTTCAATTTCTGCCGGATAACGGCTAACCGGTACTGGCGGCACCTCAACCCCAGGTTCGACAGATCTGGCCCAATTTGCGGCTAACACCACAGGTTGAATACTACGTCGTAAAATAAAGGCATTGGCGGCAATCAGAATTAACGCAATCGGCAGAACTGGTAGCCAGATATGCTGCATAAATTCGGTAAAAAGCGCGTCCTTGAGTAAAGCGGCAGGATCCTCCGCCATCACGAAGACCAACCGTAACGGTTGCTCTGACCAAGCGACTTTATGCGACGCAACCAGTAAGGGGTGAGTGGTTAAGGATAATCGTGTTATCCAATCTTGCGCAAAGGTGCCGGTTTTTAACGCTTGGCCTGGGATCAAGTCCAGATTTTCGCTATCTCGAATGTTGCCGCTAGCATCTAATAAGGCAAAAGCATAATCTCTAGGATAGTTGATATATAATTGTCTGGCCGACGCCATAATCGTCAAACGCTGTTTATCAATGGCTGCCTCTAACTGAGCCATCTGCCCCGCAATGACCTCTTGCTCGAGTTCAGAACGATTTGAACCATAATAAAACGCCACTGCCGCAGCATTAATCAGTAACACAACAAACGCAATCCAGACCAGTTTGCGCGTTAAAATACTGGCTAGCGACCTATTTTGAGCCATCATGACTGCGCCTCTTGTACCAACATCCAACCGACCCCACGAATGGTGACAATAGTACAACCCGAGCCAATTAAGGCTTTACGTAACCTTGAAATAGCGGCTTCCAATGCATTGGGCCCTACTTCATCGTCAAAGTTATAAATCGCCTCTTCTAGCATTCGCCGTGGTGATACCCGACCTGCTGCCCGCAGTAACTGCTCCAGTAAACCCAGCTCACGCCGACTCAGCAGTAAAGGTTGTTGTGCTACGGTCACAGTCCGAGAATTCAAATCAAAACTGATCTCACCTAAGACCATGTTTGATACCCCGCGCTCGCCCGGGCGGCGTAAAACTGCTCGACAACGGGCAATCAGTTCAGGCATTTCTACGGGCTTAACAATGTAATCATCTGCGCCAGCATCGAGCCCCGAGATCCTGTCTGCTAACTGATCTTTTGCCGTTAGAAGAATAACAGGGATGTTTATTGGGGAGCGCTCAGCCAAAAGTAATTGGAGGCCATCGCCGTCTGGCAATCCTCGATCTAAAATGATCAGGCTATACTCGGCATGCTGCATGAAAGTGCGGGCTTGCGCCAACTTACCCGCATGATCTACCGTAAAACCAGCACGACTAAGTGCAGCAATCAGGGCTTCGGCCAAGCCAGGATGATCTTCAACAAGTAAAATGCGCACTTTAATCCCCAAGCATGATTGAACAATGTTGACTTTGCCTTAGTGAAGTACAACAGTGATATAAAACCACAGTACACACATCTGTGACGAGATTGTCACTTAACATGTCGAAGTAATTACGTATGATACATGCAATCTTTTTGCAAAACATACTCCACTAGTAATCAGACCAGAGCTAAGTTTTCACATCAAAGCTAAGATCACATTAAAGCGTATTCGAAAATTTGGTTTGTTATATCGAAAGTGCTATTTATAAAGTCTTTTAGGGTATCAAAAAAATAATCAGGCAAACCTTTTCAATAAGCTCGGAAGAAACTGCAGTTTCCATTATATCGTAGACAAATTTCATATGCTCAGTAGAGTCTGGGTAGCGATATATGTAGTCAATATAATTATTAATCACGATCTTTGAGTAATCTGAAAAGGAATAATCAGGCATCGATAAACTTGGTCTGGAAATACTCTCAAGAACCTGAACATACTTATCCGGATTTCTTAAAAAAACTCACTTACTTGAAAACCAAAGATTTACTTAAAAGCTAACGTTAAGATTAAAAAAACATTAAAAATTAACCAAAATGATTTTTATATCAGTGAGCTCTCTTCATACTAATTTGGACTGTTGCTAAAATCACGCAGTCCATTTCGGATAGTTTCGTTTTTTTCTGAGGTAATTATGAAACGCATTGTGTTGTTCCTTATCACAAACTTAGCTGTTTTACTGGTGCTAAGTGTGGTACTGAGTGTTATTTTTAGCGTCTTTGGTATCGATAACAGGAGCATGGGTGGCTTACTCATTTTTGCAGCTGTATTCGGCTTTGGAGGTGCCTTTATCTCTTTGATGATGTCTAAATGGGTAGCAAAAAAATCTACCGGTGCAGTGGTTATTAATGCACCTCAAAATGCTACCGAACACTGGTTGTTTAACACTGTCCAACATCAAGCCAAGCAAGCCGGTATTGGTATGCCGGAAGTAGCAATTTATGACTCTCCGGAAATGAATGCGTTCGCTACGGGGATGAGCAAAAATAACGCGTTAGTTGCTGTTAGTACCGGTTTATTACACGGTATGAGTCAGGACGAAGTCGAGGCCGTTTTAGCACATGAAGTATCACATATTGCAAACGGCGATATGGTTACTATGACGCTGATTCAAGGGGTCGTTAATACCTTCGTTATTTTCTTTGCTCGCGTGGTTGCAGGCATTATTGATAATGCTCTTCGGTCTAACGACGAAGAAGAAGGTCAGTCAGAGGGGGGCGGTCTTGCTTATTTTGTCACGGTGTTTATTTTAGAAATTATCTTCGGTATTTTAGCCAGTATTATTGTGATGTGGTTCTCACGCCAGCGTGAGTTTCGTGCTGATGCTGGTGCCGCAAAATTAGTCGGTGCAAATGCGATGGTTGCTGCATTAAAGCGTTTGCAGTCTAATCAGGAGAGCCAATTACAAGGTTCGATGATGGCTTTCGGTATTGCGAGTAAACCGGCGCGCTCTGAGTTATTTCTAAGTCATCCACCTTTGGAGAAACGTATAGCGGCATTACAAGCAAGATAAATTTTAGCGAGTAAAATAGCGGGCAGCTGCCCGCTATTGAAATAACAACTTACTATTTATATTCTTCAGAGATTTGTTTTTGTCGGTGTTCCCAGCGACGTTTAGCAAATCGACGCATATTTGGGATATCGTCTGTTTCGTCCATAATTGGCTGTCCAATAATAGACTCGATAACGTCTTCCATCGTTACCACCCCCATCCAGCTACCGTACTCGTCATACACCAATGCCATGTGCTGTTGTTCACGAATAAGCTGAGACATTAACTGTTCAACACTCATCTTGTCGGGGATCACTTTTACCGGTTTCATGATATCGGACGCGGTTTGATTTTCTTGTAGTTCCAGCATGTCATAGCGGAAAACAATACCCACAGGCCCCTCATCATTATCCAAAACAGGATAGCGAGAAAACCGATCTCTCTTCACCCGTTCTAACAGCTCAGTTAAAGGTTCATCAGGTTTTGCATACTCACAGACGGTACGCGGGGTCATAATATCGCGCACTTTTACTTCATGCAGATCAAGAATGTTCGCAATTACTCGTTGCTCATCTTCATCAAGTTTATTCAATTCCCGCCCCAGGATTGTTAGCGCTTTGATTTCTTGACGTAAGTCGTGATCATGATTACCACCACCAAACAGCTTCATGATTTGATCTGACATCACAATAAAAGGCTTAAGAATGAAGATCATTGCATTAAGTATAGCAGGAAGAATAGGAACTAAACTTGGCCAGTAGCGGGCACCAATGGTCTTAGGTAAGATTTCTGACAAAATCAGAATAAGCAGCGTCATCACTGCGGAAGCAATACCCAGATAGCCATCACCAAATACCACAGTAACCTGCGCACCTACACCTGTGGCACCTACAGTATGGGCAACGGTATTTAGTGTCAAAATAGCGGCTAGCGGTTGGTCAATTTTTTCTTTCAACAGTTTTAGCTTTTCATAACGCTTAGGCTGAGCAAGCTTTTGTTGAGCGATATAACTAGGGGTAATGGATAAAAGTGCAGCTTCCTAAATTGAACAAACAAAGGAAACTAAGATTGATAGCACCACAAAGGCGATGAGTAACGTCATACGGGTTGTTTACAACACTCCATTTTGCTAAGAAGAATTGAGTATATCAAGTTTGTAACATTAATCGGGAGTATCAAAGTCTTGTCATTAAAAAAGCCATACTCATCAGAGTATGGCTTTTCTTTCGAAGGTCCGACTTGGTTTAGAACTGCCCTTTGATGCCGATGGCGAATGTCATTCCGTACTCTTCAAATTGTAACGTGTAAGCAGGATTACCCTGATAGAGCTCCAATGGTTCATCAGTCAGATTGACTAATTCTGCGACCAACTCAACACGCTTGTTAAGTTTATAAGACGCCGTTAAATCAACCTGAGTATGCGCAGCAACGTAGATGTCGTAGTTAACATCGTCACCTACTTCACTCAGATACTCATCACGATGAGAAACACTCAGTCGTGTACTGAAGTTTTTATCTTCATAACCCATATAGAAGTTAGCCGCTAAATCCGCTGATTCAGGCAAACTAAATGATTCCCCCGGCCGTTCTACTACCGCTAAATCTGTATCCAAAAAGGTCAGATTTGCGCCGACCAGTACGCCAGATAAAGCTGTCTGAGTGAAGCTATGCTGCCATGCGAATTCCAGACCTTTTACTTTGGCACCGAGCGCATTAACCGGACGCGTTACCTCTAAACCGGCAAATTCACTGACATTATTGCTGGTTAATTCGACTATAAAGTTATCAATATCTTTATAGAAAACCCCTGCAGACAATAGGCTACCATCGTTATAATACCAATCCAGTAGCAGGTCGTAGTTTACCGCTTCATAAGGATCCAGTTCAGGGTTACCCAATTCTACTTCACCACTTTCTAAATCTACTTCAGCTCGTGGTGAAATATCATTAAAACTAGGACGTGCGATAGTGTTGGTCCAAGCGGCACGCAGAACTACATCATCGGCTAGGTCATAGCTAAAATGTAAACCCGGTAGTAAGTTGGTGTAACTGCTGTTTACTGAACGGCTATTTACATTTAAATCACCGTTTTCATCAAATGTCAGTTGGTTACCCGTTGCAGTGTAATCAGTACGCTCTACGCGCATACCGGCAATTAGACGCCATTGCTGTGCATCATAAGTCGCCATTAGGTAAGCAGCTTGTACATCTTCATCAGCTACAAAATCTTCACCCAGAGACAACTGGCGGTTTTCTGCAACATCCTGTGGACGTTCGGTAAACGCAGCTCGGTTCTGATTAAAGAAATTGATGTAACCGCTTGAACTGATCCCCTGTCCGAGATTACCTAAGCCATATGAGGGTGCGCCTATAGTAAACTGGTCAAGCATAGCGTCAGGTGTGCGGCGTAACTCGATAATATCGACGTTGGTATCTTTTTGTTTGAAACGCAAATCTACGCCAGTTTTTAACGTAAGATTACTGTTTCCAAACGCATACGGAAACTCCATGTTAGCGCCCAGATTATACTCATCATCATCGATAATCTTTGGCTCCAGCACCGCGCGATCCAGTGCATAATTGGCATTATCCAGATGGCTAATGTCGGCGCTGCCATTACGGAAAATCCCAAACGCTGGTATTCCCCTGCCAATAACATAACTGGCCTGGAAATCATCATCGATGTTTTCAAACCGGCCTTCATTTTCATCCAGTACCCGCTCACGTGTTGTGGAGACACCAGCGTAGTAATCGAGCGTGTAAGCGCTGCGGATATGTTCTGCACCAAGATTCAGCGCCAAGGTGTCCTGCTCTTTGGTTCTGAAGCGGATACGACGACGCACTGCATCTGCCGCTAAATCCTCAACTGTTGCATTACTGCCATCAAAATCAGTTAACGTACCATCTTCAAAGACAAATATTGTTCGCTGGCGGGTTTCAGCGTCAGTAAAACGACTGAAAACCGTGTTAGCGAAATATTTGTTACTGCTGTCAGGTCGGTATTCTAGATTCAAATTTGCGCCCAAACGCTCACGATTAACAAAATACTTACGCTGTTGCAGTTCAATTAAGCCAAAGGCTTCACCATCCTGAAAATCAAGCATGCCATATTCGGCTTCAATGTTGTCTGACTCTAATTTACGATCAAGATAATTAAGGCCAAACGCGACACCGAAGTCTTTTTCGCTGCCGGTTAGGCTAAACGTATCACTGGCATTGATACTGACTTTGGGACTGGTTTCACCACTTAATTCGTTATAAGACGCTTCGGCCCGATATCTAACGTGACGTCCATCGCGCTCAAATGCAGAAGCAGACTTCACATCAACGGCACCGCCAATGGCATCGCCGGGCATATCAGGAGTCGGGGCTTTGGTAACCGAAATCCCTTCAATTGAACCGGTTGGGATCACATCCAATGGAACTGCCCGTGAGCTACCCTCCGGTGTACCAATACGCATACCGTTTACAGTAACTGAGCTTAAACCCGCTGAGATACCACGAATGCTGACAAAACGTCCTTCGCCTTGGTCACGACTGATAGCCGTACCCGGCAAGCGTTGTAAAGACTCCGCCACGTTTTGGTCAACAAACTGTCCCATATCATCGGAGGCGATAAAATTCGTGATGGCGTCGGATGCACGATATTGATTCAACGCCTTATTTTGCGCCTGACGCTGACCGACCACCGCTAATCGCTCTACTTCTTCCAACTTAATGACGATATTACTCGTACTATTGTCGATAATATTTACTTGCTGACTTTGTGCAGGTAGACCAATATAACTCACCTCCAGCGTAAGCTGTCCAGCTGGTAAACCTCGTAACACAAAACGCCCTGATGCATCCGTAAAGACTTGTTGCTCAGAACCTAATAATTTTATAAGCGCACCTGATAAGGGCGTATTGTTACCACTTTTTTGAACAACGCCCTCGACAACTCCGGCAGCCTGCACGTAGGCGGCAACTGGCATGGTTAAAGCGAGCATTACAAGATTAAGTGTCGGGAAGGCACGTTTTTTGGCTTTTTTGTTAAATACTGACATGATGACATCCGTTGCTTAAAATAACTGCAACAGAACTTAAGGCAGTTCCGTGACAAAGGGATGGCAAAAATGTGTCGTTAAGGTGACACTATTCTGACAATGGTCTGATTCATAAATCTGTAACCCCATTTTGATAAATAAGAATATTTGACCAGAATTGAATCATCCAAAGGCTTTGCCATGCAAAAAATCATCGTTATTTCATTTTCTGTAGTATTTGGCTTACTCCTTTTTACTACGCCTTTAGAAGCTAAAGCCTGGCAAATGGGTGAAGTTTATGAGGTAAAACTCAGTGAACTCAAACCGACTCAACCAGTTGTCGCACATGACCAAATCGCATATAAGTTAGCGCGCTACCAGCAGCAACCTGCCTCTCTCTTTTCCGAGCTCTGCGAGGTTAACGGCTTGGGTAAGTTGGTCTCTTTCGATTCGGCGTCAGAGGCGCGTGACGACAAGAGTTATACTTGCGAATATAAAACACCCACCTCAAAATCATTAGCGGCAATAAAAACGGCTGTACTTGGTCCTGAGAATCAACTTTATCTGACAGATGGTCATCATACCCTCACTGGTTTTTATGAAATGCCAGGTGGCGGTGCAGATTTTAAGGTTAAGGTGCGTTTACAGAAGATTTATCAGAGTACTGACTTGGCGCAATTTTGGCGGCAGACTGAAGAAGATGGCAATAGCTGGTTATATGATGCCGATGGTCAATCATTGCCGTATCAGGAGATGCCTCAGCAACTAATGCTGAGCCAATTACAGAATGACCCTTACCGTGCCGCCATGTATTTTATGCGGGGAAGCCTTTGGCAAAAACCGAAACCGGCTATACCTTTTGTAGAGTTTTACTGGGCACAACATCTACGCAAGTCAAAAACATTAGCCTTTCCTGGATATCATAGCGCAACGGAATACAGCATGTGGTTAGAGCGTATTTCTCAGTATCTTGTAGGTTTGACACCAGAGACGAAAATCCTAAATGGTTTAACCGCTTCTGCACTTGGTTTAAAACACAACAGTGCAGTGGTCGAACCTACAGAATGGCTATGTGAGCGGCTAGGCCAAGGGGTAAGCTTATCAAAGCTAGGCATGGCATTACAGCAAAGAGGTATGCCCGTAGCATGTGACAACCGGCAATATCTCGGGCGACACGCTTTGTCGACAGGCTTGTCTGAACTTCCTGATGCTAAAAATCCGGACGGCAGCGTTAATGTGCTGATAGAGATCCCCGCTGGCACCTCGGCAAAATGGCAACAAGACAAAAATCAACCTCTGCAACTTGAGTGGGAGTTCCAGCATAACCAACCTCGGGTTGTGTCTTATTTACCCTACCCAGCGAACTACGGCATTATTACCAATACACTGTTCAGTAAAGCAGATGGTGGTGATGGCGATCCGCTTGATGTATTTTTACTGGGGGATTCACTATCACGCGGCATTGTCTATCCAGCAAGGTTGATTGGCGTTATTCAGATGACGGATAACGGCGAAAGAGACGATAAGCTGTTGGCTGTTCCTTTGTCAGGTGTTTTTTCAGAGATAAGGGATATCAAAAGTCTTGAAGTAAACTATCCAAATGCAATTGAAATCATTGAAATTTGGTTACAAAACTATAAAGGAAAAGATAGTCGTATTGAAATTCTTAAAATAGTTGAAAGCAATGCTGCTAACTCACTAGTTCAAGGAATTGACTGAATAAATGTACCGAGATCACGCGTGGCATCTACAGTACAACGCTATAAAATCTGTATACAATTTTTTTCTAGATTTTCCTCTTTGGTCGCTTCAGCCGACCTATCAGCAAAAGCATTTACCCAAAGGTAAATACTCACATCAATTGGAAGGCTTTTTAGGATCACTTTTATCAACCTTAAAAGCACGAGAAAATTTGAATTGAAGAACAGTGCTTGATGAAGTATCGACTATTACTAGAGACCAGTTTGACTTACAACCCTTCTACAGACAGTAATGCATAACATGCTGAGGGAGCCCAGATTTTTAAAGCAAGTGATATCAAAGCGCTTAACTTATTAACTCGAACAAGCTATATCTATTGTTTTGGAATAGGCACAATAAATTGTCTGTTCGAATAAGTTACCACATCAAGCTTGATAAAAGATGATAACTTGTTAGATCGCACAAATTGTTATATATTAAATCTAAATATCGGGTCTAATTTATTTGCTCGAATAAATTACTGAGGTTTCTCAATGAAAATACCTGTTGAAAGTGTTGCTGATATTGGCCAGGTTATTCGTATCACTCGCATCTCTCAGGATTTGGATCAGCTGACCGCAGCTCAACTTTCCAGCATAGGGCAATCATTTTTAAGCCATTTGGAGAACGGAAAAGAAACAGCACAAATTGGCAAAGTGTTTCAGGTGCTAGAGTCATTGGGAATTGGGGTTGAGCTGACTCTGCCGCCTGATGTTGACACCATGCTGGCTAACTATTACGACTCAGCAAAACACAGCAGTAATTCACACAATCCTAGTGCTTTTCCTGATGACCCAAAAGAAGATCCATCAAAAACACATCGGATTGGCGCTTTGTCAAAGGATAGTCAAAATCTGGAGCGTACTGATACACAGACCTTTCTTAAACTATGGGAAAAAGTATCGAACAGTAAACGAGTGCGGCGGTCATGAGAGAGTTAGTCGTTTACCTTGACCGCACTTTGGTTGGAAAGCTATTCGAAGAGTCGTCGTTGTGGGGATTTGAGTATGACAGTGCATGGTTAGCTCATGGCTACAACATCATACCAGGCCTTTTATTTAAAGCCGGCCGACAACTGGATGGCGCCACAACTCGGCCAGTGCAGTGGTTTTTTGACAATTTATTGCCAGAGGAACAAGCAAGAAACTTGCTTGAAAAAGCAGCCAGAGTGCAACCTGGTGATGCGTTTTCTTTATTGACAGCAATTGGCCACGAATCAGCGGGCGCTTTTACACTATTAACTCCAGATGCAGAATTAGATGTTGGACAGGCTATCGAGCTGACTCCGGCAGAGCTAAATGAAAGAATTCTAAACCTACCAAAGCTGCCGTTAAATCGAAGCGAACGAAAAAAAATGTCTATTGCTGGCGCGCAGCACAAGATGCTGGTGATTTTTAAAGATAGGCAACTCTATGAGCCTTCCGGTCAGTTACCGTCAACGCACATTTTAAAACCTGAACATACTGACACTACGGTATATTACTTTTCTACTCGAAATGAATGGTTTGTCATGTCGTTGGCCAGAGCGTGTGGCCTGTCTGTGCCGGATGTACACCATATTTATCTGCCGGCACCAGCTTATATCGTAAAACGTTTTGATCGGTCTGGTGACTATCCAGATATTCAACGATTGCATGTCATAGATGGATGCCAGCTTCTAAGCCTGTCATTTAGAGAGAAATACAGTGCAAGCTCAGTCGACAGTCTGAAAAAACTCGCAGATAGCTGTATTGCTCGCGGTCCAGCCCGATTGGCTATTTTCAAATGGGGTTTGTTCAACGCCTTTGTCGGTAATGGTGATGCTCACCTAAAGAACTTGTCGTTTCGATTAACTGAACGAGGATATCAGTTGATGCCGCATTATGATCTTTTAAGCACCAGTATCTATGCAGAGGTTGGAAAGCATCATCTTGAAGAACTCTCACAAAAAATGGGGGCGGCGGCGTATTTTGGTGAGTTAAGAAAACATCATGTATTGCACTTTGGGCAGGCGCTTGGATTGCCTGAGGCACTTTCATCAAGGATTCTGGAACAAATGAAAAAGACCATAGTACCTGCTGCAGATAAGTTGATTGCACACGTTGCTGCAGAGCATGCCCGTGACGGTAAAGCCGGCGAAATGCAAATGCTAAATAAGATCCGTTATCTGTGCATTCAGGAAATGCTTAATCAGCTATGAGTAAAAAAATACAAGTAGCTTAACTCAAAATATGGATTTACAGACAATGCACTTTACCATCAACATAACCAAAATGATCTGCTGCATAAGCAGTCCCTGCTAAAGTTGAAAGTTTTAAAGCCGGCCTCTTGCTCAAAATGATAAAAAACCGAGAAGTCCAAAGTTTTTTAGACGAGAAATTAGATTAGCGAGAAAGCCTCTATTGCAAAAAGTAAAAATATCTGGACCAAAGCGCTTCTTTGGTCATAATAAATTAAGTTGAATACAGGAAACTTGGTCTACCGATTGCTCACGAGTGTGATTGATGGCTTTGTTTTTAGCATTTGTATCAATTTCGCTTATTTTGCTTCCACGTACCACCATATTGATAATCTCCAGTGTTTTGCTTCAGCCGCTCTTGACACTGTTTGCAGACAAAAATCCAAGTCTGACTTTGCATGGCCTTCACACGGTATAACACGCTATGAGCAATTGACTCACACATACCGCAGGCTTTTGATGTTCTTTCACGCGATACTTTACCCATGTTTCGACCTAAATAAGTCTGGCTGCTTTCACCGCGCATTGAGAGCCGTAGGCAATCAAACGGCCCCAACAACGCGTAACTTTACTTGCTTGTTTTGTCATCGCGCGCAGAGCTTCATTACGGAGCTCTGTTTCATCAGCATGAAACGCCTTCATCTGCTTAGAGAATCCCCTAACAAATGGATTGCACTTATGATCAAATAAGTGAAGCTGCTCGCGATAATGTTCATCTACAAAAGAGTCAACGCAAAAAATAGTATAGAACATCCAGTTTCTCCCCAAGAGCGTTGGCAGAGCATCGGTAACAAAGCCCGCTCCCCCCCAGAAAAACAGCAACAAACTACCGCGAAAAATCCCAACTGCCCCAAACTCGCTGGTATTATTGCAATTTATAAACGCTACATCTCTACTAAGCAATTGATTTACATGCCGCCCCATCAGGATTACTCGGTACATCCTGTACCTCGCTCTTCGAACGTTGCTATGCAACGTCCAAAACGGCTTTCCTGCCGTTTTGTCAAACAGCAGATTCTCATCCAATTAGGCGCCATAAACGCAAAAACCGCCCAAATGGCGGTTTTGACGTTTATGGCGCACCCATCAGGATTACTCGGGCTTTCCTGCCCTCGCCCTTCGGGCCAGCTTGCGCTGTTCAAAAACGCTCCCGGCGTTTTTGTCGAAGGAGGTTCAAATCTGTGGGTACCACAAAACAAACAACCGCCAGCAGGCGGTTTTTTGTTTTGGCGCACCCATCAGGATTCGAACCTGAGACCTCTGCCTCCGGAGGGAGGTGAACATTTCGCAAAAATAAAAATAATTTCAATATATCATACACTTATATTAATAGCGGCATCCATAAAAGCCAAGAGATCACGCCAATTTAAACCGATCACCCACATTTTTGGTCACTTTTATTTTTGAGAAAATTGACCGCTACCTGACTTTTTTCACGACAAAAATTTTTCAAAACCGAAAAAAATCTGAGTTTTTGTGTCGAATTTTTTCGACACTTTTTAGATAACTCTTACATTTAAACAGTTATAAATACCCGCGATGCCCCAGCCATGAACCACCAAACTCAACATCATTTATTACGCCTTAGCGTATATTAATTTAAATTACGCCCTAGCGTATATTGACAATACTTACGGTAAAGCGTATACACTCATAACAAATTACATCTAACAAGGTGGAGTGTGTTTGATGCAGATTACCCGTCCAGAACAACTTAGCACACTGATAAAAGCATATCGCAAACAACACGGTGTTACCTCAGCTGGTAGGTCTCCGGGTGGCGACGATTTCTGATTTTGAGAACAAACCTGAATCCTGCAAATTAGCCACATTTTTCAAAATCCTTGCCGCATTACAACTTCAGCTGGATATCTCGCCCCGCGAAACATCCTTAGAGCCAGACCAAAATAAATGGCAGGAGGGCTGGTAAATGGACACGCTTGATATTTACATGAATGGGATCAGGGTTGGTGAATACCAGCGCGATAGACGAGGCGCCAATAGTTTTACTTACGATCCTGATTGGCTGAGCTCGCCAAGACGTCGTAGCTTATCGCTTTCCTTAACGCTTCGACCAGAACGTTATACAGGGCCGCAAGTCTATAACTTTTTTGACAACTTACTGCCCGACTCTCGCGAATTTCGCGAGCGAATGGTGGCCCGCTTTAAAGCAAACTCAACCGAACCCTTTGATATCCTGAGCCAGGTCGGAAGAGATTGTGTCGGTGCAATACAGCTGGTGCCATCAGGCGCAGCTACGCCTGCCATAAAACGGATTGACGCGAGTACGCTAACAGATACAGAACTCGCAAAGATATTAAATGGCTATCAGTCAAAAAAACCCCTAGGCATGCTGGACGATGCACAAGATTTTCGTATTTCACTGGCCGGTGCGCAGGAAAAAACGGCACTATTGTTTCATCAAGGCCATTGGTGTTTACCACATAACGCGACACCTACAACGCACATTATTAAGCTGCCAATAGGCGAGATCCGCTCACATGATCGTGTGATTGATATGACGCACAGTGTTGAGAATGAGTATCTCTGTCTTAAAATCGCCAAGGCCTTCGGCTTTGCAACGGCAAACTGTCAGATGATAATGCCAGACGGCGTTAAGGCGCTGGCGGTTGAACGCTTTGATCGCAAGATGGCGCCTGATAACAGCTGGATCATGCGACTACCACAAGAGGATTTCTGCCAGGTTAGCGGTGCCTCCCCTGCTAGAAAATATGAAGTAGACGGCGGTCCCAGTATTTCCATTATCATGCAAGAGTTACTTGGTGCTGCGAACCCCAGACATGACCGGGAAACCTTTATGCGCACCCAGGTTTTATTCTGGCTGCTGGGTGCAACAGATGGTCACGCTAAGAATTTCTCCATTTTTCTTGAACGGCAAGATCAATACCGGCTAACCCCGCTATACGATATCTTATCCGCATTCCCTGCAGTCTCTAAAAAAGGTCTACATGAAAAAGACTTGTGCTTGGCAATGTCATTAAAAGGCTCCAAAGGAAGAAAAACAGAATGCCGGTTGATCGGCCCTAAACACTTTTTCAACACCGCTGGTGAAGTCGGTTTTCCATTATCGAGCATGGAGCGGATACTGCATGAAATGGGAAGCATGACTGCAGATGTGATTAATAAAGTTGCTGATGAACTGCCCGCTGGTTTTCCTGGATTTATAGCCGAACCGATATTTGAAGGTATGCACAGATACAGTCAGCGACTACTTAGCTGATCATTAATCCAAAGTGACGCTTTTTTCGAACTTCATTGCTAATGTTGTACGTTATGAGTAAGTAGATGCCAAGGAACACTAATTACGGCCGGACAAAGCGAAATACGTAATGGTTCGAAAATGAACTGACACAATTTAAAGAAACTTTTAAGCTGTATAGTAGTATTAAAGCGCGTTAAATTATTTACATTTTTCTGAAATGGTAGCACATGACCAAACATCTGCTGATAGTCGATCTGGAAGCCACCTGCTGGGATGGTGATGTGCCAGGTCTCAATCGTCGCCAAACGGTTGAGGATATGGAAGTCATTGAGTTTGGCTGCGTAGTGGCAGAGCTCGATGGCAAGTTGCTGGATGCAAAATCGTTTATCGTGCGCCCTGTGTTACGCCCAAAGCTCAGTTCCTTTTGCACACAATTAACTGGGATTTCGCAGCAGCAAGTAGCTGTCGCGCCAGTTTATGCTGAGGTAGTTCAAGTCATAGACGCGTGGCTTGCCGCTTATCAGCCTTTTTGCTGGGCATCTTGGGGCGATTACGATCGGCATCAGCTGGATGCTGAGCGGCAACACAACGGTTGTGAGCCTGCTTTTATGGCACAAGAGCACAAAAACCTGAAGCAATTGTGGTGTGAAGGCAGAGCAGCCAAACGTCGCTCTGGTTTGCAAGTCGCATTAGCCTTTCATAACCTTGCTTTTGAAGGCCAACATCATCGTGGCATCGACGATGCACGTAACATAGCTCGCTTGCTGCCGTGGATCCCTTTGTAATACGTTGGGCTTCAATCAACAGTGCAGGTAGAGGACCAGTAAAAAATATTTGCCAAAAGGTTAAATCAAAATGTCCGTAAAGACATGTTACTTTCGATTCATCAGCTCCGGTATGTTTATAGAGAATTGGGACATAATTTTCTCAATGATACCTTTCGCGACAGCCTCAATTCTAGGTAAGTGCTTAAGCTCAATAAACTGCTGCACATAGCTCTGTTTGCTTTTAGATAACGTTCCACCATTGCTTAATAGCAACGAAATCAGCACATCGATATTTTTGTTCGATATATCGAAGGTGCTATTGATATGATCTTTCAGGGTATCAAAACAGATAATCAGGCAGACTTCTTCGATGAGCTCTGAAGAAACTGCGGTTTCCATCATGTCGTAGACAAATTTCACATGCTCGGTAAAGTCTGGGTAGCGATACATGTATTCGATGTCATTGTTAATTACGATCTTTGAGTCATCCGAAAAGGAATAATCAAGCATCGATAAGATTGGTCTGGAAATACTCTCCAGAACCTGATCATACTTTTCCGGATTTCTTAAAATTGCCGCAGAGACAGGAATAATAAACTTATGTTTCGCTTCACGCTGTTTCATCACGTCATGGATCAGATATCGATGCAATCTGCCATTACCATCGATAAAAGGATGGATATAAACTTCACCAAACGAGATGATGCATGCATGGATCAGGGCAGGCATAGATCTGTCTAACATCAGATTCTCATGCGTAGCTAACAAGCCAGCCATCATTCCAGGTACATGTTTAGCCAGTGGACCTATGTAATGCACATCCTCATCAACGATATTATACCGTTGGATCGTGCTGCCAACATAGATTTCATCCGTTCTGTAATCGTTAGCTCTAACCCGCTCTTCGACAATCTGATTTTGGATATCAATCAGTTTGCCTTTGTTTAACTCAAACAGACCAACATTTTTGACCGCATTCAAAAACCGCTGCATTCTCTGTTTATCAGGGCGCTCATTCTCAATTTCAGTCGATGATTTGGTTTCTTTCGTGTAGAGATAATTTATAGAACGTCCCAGAATATCGGTTGATAGTACATCCCCCAACGATTGCATTTTTGCATAGGCAGTTTCATAAACATCTATACCGGCAATTTTCTGAATTTGCTTTGTTTTTCTTACTGTTGGGCAGTAGTCTCTGCTCCCAATAGCATTGTTTATGACACGCATTCTTTTGTGCCGAATGCCGTCTTTTAAAGTATAGTAAAACGCATCATCAAACAGCGTGATGTAGTTCCCACTGGTCAATGCAGGTATTGGGAGTTCTGCATCAGTTAGCCATTCGAACAAAAACCACAACACTCTGTTATATTTTGATTGTGGTGATGCTCGAATGAAATCTGCAAATTCATTTACATCAATGACTTTGAATATTGCAGCAAAAAAATGAAGACGAATACCTTGGTATTTAATTGCAGCGCACATGTGCTCATAGGGTGAGTCGGTAATTTTTCTTGTCGCAGGTATCACTCTTCTTTTAGATGAACCAAAATCTACTATGCTGTCTGCTGATACTGATTTATCAGCAAAGACCTCGACATGCAGCTTCGGAAGCAGTAATTTGTAATACTGGTTAAGGTAGGTGTACCCTATTGGACTCATCTGTAAGAATACCTTGTTAATTATCATTAAAGATAAAATATTTATATATTTAGAGTAACACTTACAAAATTACCATTCCACTTACAAGCCACTCGTTTTACTTAAAAAAACACAGTTTTACTTATACGCTTTCTGCAGACAGTAACGCATGGCATGATGGGAGCAACAGCAGACCGTCAACGAATATTTTAAAACCTGAACATACTGACTCTACGGTGTATTACTACTACTCGAAATGCATGGTTTGTCATGTCGTTGGCCAGAGCGTGTGGCCTATCTGTGCCGAATGTTCATCATATTTATCTTCCGGCACTGGTTTATATCGTAAAACGTTTAGATCGGTCTGGTGATTATCCTGATATTCATCGATTGCATGTCATAGATGGATGTCAGCTTCTGGGACTGTCGTTCAGAGAAAAATACAGTGCAAGCTCAGTCGAAAGCCTGAAAAAACTTGCGGATAGCTGTATTGCTCCAGGCCCAGCCCGATTAGCTATTTTCAAATGGGCTTTTTCAACGCCTTTGTCGGTAATCGTGATGCACATCTGAAGAACTTATCGCTTCGTTTAACTGACCGAGGATATCAGTTGATGCCTCACTACGATATTTTAAGCACCATTATCTATGCAGAGGTTGGAAAACATCAATTTGAAGAACTCTCCCAGAAAATGGGAGCGGCAGCTCATTTTGGAGAGTTAAGAAAACAGCATGTCTTGCACTTTGGACAGACTCTTGGATTGCCAGAGGCACACTAAGCAAGGATTATTGAGCAAATGAAAAAGACAATCCTGCCGGCTGCACAAGTTGCTGCAGAGCTCGCCCATGATGGTAAAGCTTGCGAAATGCAAATGCTGAAGAAGATCCGCCATCTAAAAATTCAGTAAATGCTAAATCAGCTGTGAGCAAAATAATTTATCCTTATTGTGATACATTCGCTTCAACTCATGCTTGCTGCACGGAAACGGAATAGAGCTTAGGGCGAAACCAAGAGTAACGACCCACACCTTGCGTGCGGGCCTATGGTTTTTCAGGGACGTTTAGAAACTTAATGCAAGCCCCACGCTAAACGCGGTATTTTCAATGCTCTCGCCGGCATGGCTTTCTGCTTCCATCCGCGAGACTTCTCCAGAAATGGTGAACATGGTCCAGAGTGTGTGCCATACACCTGCACTCAGTTTCCTTTGCTGCTCCACTTGCACCAAGGCATCAACGCCAGCTAAATCTACGGTTGAGACGCCATAGTTAATGCCAAACTTAGTGGCTCCGATAGTGTGCGTGGCTTGGGTGAACCAGCCTGAGGTGTCGCGCGGCGTGCCATTGATATCTGCGCCGTCGATCAGTAATCCGTAATAGCCTAAACCTTGGCCATCAAATGCTGAGGCAGCTAAGCGCGTCGCGCCGAGTTGGAGTGCTGCGGTTACGTCGATACCGCGTGCGGTATAATCACCGTTCGGGGTGGCAACGTCTTGGCTGAAAAAGGTACTAGAAATATAGCCTTGCTCGAAATTGTAGCGCAGACGCCCGTGGATACCCGGACGTTCAGAGCCGGAGTCGCCGACGTAACCGTTACCACCAAAGCTTACCGGGTCGAGCGGTTGGAAGATCCCGATATCAGCTTGAAAGTGCTCACCTAACTGGCGACTGTAAGTGATCTGCGAGAGTCGGTCGGCAAACACATAGCCGTAACCTGCGGCACCAAGAGTGGTATTCAACGGACTCCGAATAGCAGCTGTTGCGCCAACGCCACCCAAGGCCATGTCTTCTAGCACGACATCGATACCAAATACCCCATAATCACGCCCCACTTTAATGGTGCCCATGTCGGCGTTACCAACGGTGAAAAAGGCGCGATAGGCACGATTATCGCCGTTCCCGTTAAAGGCGCTGTTGTCGGTGGTGCCAGGTTCAATCGCGAGAAACGCTTTGAGATCGAAACCATCTCGCTGCGTACTTGCCGAAAACTGGAAGCTGGCTGGGCTATAGCCATTCGATACTGAGGTTGCATCTTCGCCAGTACATAGCAACGCGTTGCCAGCCACAGCGGCGCCGGAGTCATCGCAATCAGCGAATACAGCGTGAGCATTTATGTAGCCGTGAAATTCGAAATCCCAAGCCGGTGCTGCGGTTTCTGCGTGAGCCGCAGCGGATGCGGAAAGTGCGGCCGCAACGACTGCAGGTAAATAATATAGATGAGTTGTTTTGAGTGCCATAACCATTGCCTCTTGTAATTGTTATTGTTGATGACAGATATCAGCAATTGCTGCGACCTGTTGCATCTTTTTTTGCAATGGCTGTGCCAAGTCGAATACCAATCTTAACTATATGTTTTTATAGGATTTATCATTTTCACAAAGAGCTAGTTATGATGATATTATTCATCAGCTTAAGGTAATTTGATGAATAATATCATCAATGCAATCGCTCCATCTAGTCATTCAGATTAAAAATAACTATAAAAAACATAATGTTAAACATTTAATTAAAGTTGGTATGGGGTTTGCAGCAGCTCTAGGCCAAAAATAAGAATAAGGAAGCACATGGATACTTCATCTGTTCAAATCTTCAAAACTGCAAGGCGGCTTCTAACCGGTGCGCAGTCGAGCCGCGAGCTCTATCGAGAAATGTGTCAGTTGGGCACGCAGAATCCACTTATAGTGACCGACCGCGGCGTTAGTGACGCGGGTATTACAGCACAGATCATCGCACAATTACGCGACCAAGGCATTGCAGATTTGACGGTGTTTGACGCCATTACTGCAGAACCAGAAATGGCTGTGGTAGAGGCCTGCCGTGACTTATTCGTCCAACATCAGTGCGACGGAATTATCGCTGTCGGTGGAGGCAGCGCTATGGATACCGCAAAAGCGGTCGCGGTTTTTGTCGGTGATGAGCGTCCGTTGTCTGAACTCTTCGGTGAAGATCAAGTGGCATCGCGCCGTTATCCTCTGATCTGCTTACCTACCACGGCGGGAACAGGCTCGGAAGTTACCAATATCTCAATTCTGGCCGATACCGAAGCGCAAATCAAAAAAGGGATAGTCAGCAATGAACTGCTGCCAGATGTCGCAATTGTAGCGCCGGAACTGACTCTAAGCTGCCCCCCCTCCGTGACTGCGGCCAGTGGTATAGATGCTCTAGTGCATGCGGTCGAAAGCTATTTGTCGAACTTTGCCACCGCGTTGACCGAACCTTATTCGCTAGCGGCGATCACGAAAATCCGTGCCTCGCTCGAGCGTGCCTACCGGCAACCTGACGACCTTGCTGCGCGCGAAGAAATGGCGACTGCGAGCCTCATGGCGGGCCTTGCCTTTGGTAACGCCGGGGTAGGTGCGGTTCATGCGCTTGCGTACCCCTTGGGCGGACGCTACCACCTGTCACACGGAATGAGTAATGCAGTGATGTTTGTTCCAGTGATGCGCTGGAATCAAGCCGCTTGCCCTGGGCGCTTTGTCGCACTCGCACATGCCTTCGGCGCTGCACCTGATATCCGCGATGCGGAGGCGGGCGAATATGTACTTAGTGAGATTCAGCGCCTTTGTGACGCGGTAAATATTCCATCACAATTGCGAGCTTTTAATATTCCGGAATCGGCGTTATCGGAACTAGCCTTAGCGGCGAGCGGCGTCACTCGATTGCTGCGCAATAACCCACGGGAGCTATCCGTGAGTGATATCGAAGATATTTATCGAGAAGCCTATTAAGGAGCGCCGTATGTCTTTATGGAAGCAACGTACGTTTGGTGCAGAGGCTCCGTTTTTCGCGCTGGGACCGTTTAAACTGCGGTTACCGTTTATTCATTATCGGTTTGAATGGCCGGATTATTTTCAAGGTCTACTGATGTGTGCGGTCGACTTGGCCGCAATTTCGCTTATGACCGAGCTGTTGGGGATGCCGTTTGAGGCAGCGTTGGCCATTGTGGTCATCAACGGGCTATTTTATTTGCTGCATCATTTGCTCGGAGACCCAGTAGTACCCGGTTGGATCACTCCGGCGATTCCTCTGCTGATGATGTATGTTGGGGCGTTCCCTGAGGGTGAGGCGCGGGTGCATGCGCTGATTGCCTTCCAAATGATGCTTGGGTTGTTCGCAATATCCCTTGGCGCGTCGGGAGCCGCTAAACGCGTTGTGCAATTGATTCCCAGCGCCATGAAAGCTGGTATTATCATGGGTGCAGGTCTGGCAGCCATTGCCGTAGTGTTTGACGATGGTGGTCGTTTCGAGAGTTACCCGTTTACGATTTCGATTGCCGTAGGTATCGCATTTTACTTGATTTTTTCGAAGCACTTCACTGCGCTGCAAAGCCGTCATTGGTTGTTTGCAACCATCGGTAAACTCGGTATTTTCCCGATTATTGCGTTGGCGATAGTACTAGCGCCGCTGTTCTCAGAAGCACCATGGCCTGATATCGAATGGGGTTTCACATCGCCCGATTTTGTCACCATGTTCAGTCAATACACCGTGTTTGGGGTTGGCCTGCCACCTTGGAGTATGTATATAACGGCAATCCCGACAGTACTTGCGGCATACATCGTTCTGTTTGGCGATGTCCTGCAAAGCAAGGCGATTCTGGACGAAGCCGATGAAGTGCGACAAGATGAAAAAATTGATTATGACCCCGACCGTGCGCACATGATTTTTGGCGCACGGAACTTGGGAATGAGTTTTATCGGACCGGATGTAACCATGTGTGGTCCGCTGTGGGCGGCGATGCATGTAGTTATTGTCGAGCGCTTCAAAAAAGGTCGACAAGCCATGGACTCGATTTTCGGTGGTGCAGGTTCGTTCCGCTGGGGCACCAATACTGGCTTACTGTTGCTGCCCGTGGTTAGCCTCGTACAACCCATATTGGGCATCGCGTTGGCGTTAACCCTTCTGATTCAAGGCTATGTCAGTGTACGTATCGGCATTCAAGAAGCGCAATCTGAGCGTGATCTTGGTATCGCCGGCGTTATCGCCGCTATCTTAGTCGTCAAAGGCGCTACTTGGGCATTCGCTGCCGGCTTACTGCTGTGTTTCTTGATATACGGCTGGCGCTTACGGGAGCAGCAGTCATGATTTCCGGTGATAACTTACAGCGTATCATTGATGCCATGAGCGATGGCGTGTACATCACCGATGGTAATGGTATCACGTTAACGGTCAACAAAGCCTATGAACGGATCACCGGTATTCCACGGCAGGCACTGACGGGCTTGCACATGTCGGAAGTGGTGCAACGCGGCTATATCTCACGGTCGGTGACACTGGAAGTGCTTAAAGAACAGGGACCAGTCACCTTGACCCAAACCATTGGCGAATACCACCAGATACTAGTGTCGGGAACGCCCATGTTTGATCGCGAAGGGCGCATTGAATATGTGTTGACGACGGTGCGCGACGTGACCGAGTTGCTGCAAGCGAAGCGGGCTGAAGAGCAGCTTGAACAAATCTTACATGTGCGCGAACACTATAGTGGTGAGCAAGAGCACGAGCCTTTCATTATTAGTCGGGCAACGCAGCAGTGCTACGATCTGGCTAAGCGCGTCGCACCGACAGCAGCGAAGATCCTGATTCAAGGTGAGACCGGTACAGGTAAGACGCTTCTGGCACGCACCATTCACGAATACAGTAGCGTCGCGAAAGGACCCTTTATTGAGCTGAACTGTGCGGCAATGCCAGAAAGCCTGCTCGAAGCCGAGTTGTTCGGTTATGTTCCGGGGGCGTTTACAGGGGCCTCGCAGAAAGGCAAAACAGGGCTTTTAGAGGCAGCAAATAATGGCACGCTATTCCTTGATGAAATTGGTGACTTGCCGTTAAGTCTGCAGGCCAAACTGCTCAAGGTGATCGCAGAAAATCGCTTTATTCCAGTCGGCGGTACGCAATTCAAGCGCACCAATTTTCGCTTAATTTCTGCTACCCATCACGATTTACATCAACTGGTGGCACAACAGCGTTTTCGCGAAGATTTGCTGTATCGCCTCAGAGTTGTACCGTTGGAACTCCCCCCGCTGCGTGAACGTGCCGAAGAAATCGAAGCTCTGTTAGAACACTATCTGCATCATTTTAACTGCAAGTATGAATTCGATTGCCGCTGGCAGCGCGAGGTGATTGAACGGATGCAACGTTATGCCTGGCCGGGTAACATTCGTGAACTGATTAATCTCACTGAACGCTTAGTGGTGACTGCTGAGCAGTCACTGATAACCACTGCGCAATTGCCCATCGAGTTAGGAGTTAATGAGAGTTATGGATGCCCCGGGTTGAGCCTGAAAGACCAGGTTGAACGGCTGGAACAGAGACTGATTGAACAGGCGATGGCCATGTATGGTACCACACGGCAAGCAGCGACGGCTCTCGGCATCGATCAATCGACCTTGGTCAAAAAGCAAAAGCGTTCGCGCAACCAGCGCAGCTCGTATCAATAGTAGGAGTTAAAGAAGTGCAGATGTTTCACAACGAAATACCGCAGTTACGCCAGCAGGCCTATGTCAATGGCGAATGGGTCGACGCGTTTGATAAGAGCACTCAGTCGGTATTCAATCCGGCCACGGGCGAACGCTTAGGTGCTGTGCCGCAGCTCGGCGTACAACAAATCGATGACTGTATTGAAGCGGCCGAAGCGGCATTTTATCACTGGCGCGAAGTGCCCGTGCGCGAACGCTGTGCGCTGCTTACGGCTTGGTTCAACAGTATTAAGGCCGAGCGTAAGCGGTTAGCTCGAATCCTCACCCTCGAACAAGGTAAGCCCTATGCCGAAGCGCTCGGTGAGATTGATTATGCGGCCAGTTATATCCAGTGGTTCGCGCAACCCGCCTTGCTCGATATCGGCGCCGCGTTACCTTACGGTCAGCAACCTTTAGATATGCTGGTGACAAGTGAGCCGGTAGGGGTTTGCGCCGCCATTACGCCGTGGAATTTTCCGGCGGCAATGATAACGCGTAAGGTTGCCCCCGCTTTGGCCGCTGGCTGCACCAAGATCGTCAAACCAGCGCCCGATACCCCTTTCACCGCGTTAGCGCTCGCTGAACTTGCCGCGCAAGTAGGTATTCCGGCTGGAGTGCTCAATGTGGTGACGGGTGATGCGCAAGTGATTGGCGAGCGTTTAACCCAATCGTCAAGAGTGCGCAAGCTAAGCTTCACCGGCTCGACCGCAGTAGGACGCAGTTTAATGGCAGCTTGTGCACCGACGCTTAAGCGCCTATCGTTGGAGTTAGGTGGCAACGCTCCTTTCATAGTTTGTGCCGATGCTGATCTTGATGCTGCTGTCGACGGAGCAATCGCTGCTAAATTCCGTAATGCCGGACAAACCTGTGTTTGCGCTAATGCCTTTTATGTTGCCGACAGCGTCTATGATGACTTTGCCCAGCGCCTGACTGACCGTGTGCAACAGTTGCAACTGGGAACGGGCGATCAACCTGAGGTGACGGTGGGGCCGCTGATCAATCGTGCGGCGTTGCACAAAGTCGAACAAATGGTCACAGACGCGATCCAGCATGGTGGTGAAATTCGTTGCGGCGGAAAACGCTGGCGTGACCATGGAAACTGGTATTTACCTACGGTGATCACCGAGGTCGATGCTTCGGCACGTTGTGTCCAAGAAGAGATTTTTGGGCCAGTGGCACCACTAGTGCGCTTCATTGATAGCAGCACGCTATTGCAACAATTGCGCGTTCAGCACGCGGGCTTGGCAGCCTATGTATTTACACAGAATCTAGAACAAATTCAACGCTTTGTAAGGCAGCTTGAAGTCGGGATGGTAGGCATTAATAGCGGCCTGATTTCCGATGCGGCTGTGCCATTTGGAGGTATCAAAGCGTCGGGTATGGGCCGTGAGGGCGGCCGTCAAGGCATCGAGGAATACCTCGAAACGAAGTACATAAAACTAAACAACTGATAATAACACCAATAACAAGAAGGACTTTTATCATGAAAACAATTAAAACACTGATCTCGGCAGCACTTACCGCAGCTTTTGTTAGCCTAGCTGCCGTTGCTGTTGCGAGCGAAACTCCAATTGAAAAGCTGCAAGCAGACATGCCAAAAAACTGGGGTAAATGGGGTACTAACGACCAAATCGGTGCCCTGAATTATCTCGACGATGCGCAGGCATTGCGTGGTGTAAAGGCGGTCAAGCAAGGTAAAAAATTCACCTTACAATTACCGATGATTCACGGCGTGGGTCCCGTTTTCCCGGGGCGCGTGCCGGCCATGCATTATATGACGCAAGACGAAAGTATGTATTCAACTGGCAAGCTCGATGCGCTTGCGGGTGGAGTTAAGTATTCCGACGACGCGGTATTTATGTATTTGCAAGGTACCACTCATATGGATGCCTTGGGTCACGCATGGTACGGCGACAAGGTCTACGGTGGCGTGAGTGCAGACAGCACCGTTCACGGTCATGACCACGTTGATATCGGTAGTCTGGCGAGCCACGGTATTGTCGGCCGCGGTATACTGCTGGATGTGGGTAAACTTAAAGGTGGCAAATCAGGCCGCCTTGCACCAAGTAGCTGTGTAACTTTAGAAGATTTGAAAGATACCGCGAAAGCGCAAGGTGTGACCATTGAAAAGCGCGATATCCTGTTGATTCGTACAGGTTCAGTCGGTCGTTTCTACACTGATACGCCAGATGCGGAATGGACTGCAACCACTGAACCAGGCCTTTGTTACAGCAAAGAACTGGTGAAATGGGTCGATGCGATGGAAATTCCAGTGATTGCTGCGGATAACCTAGCGGTCGAGCTGGTGCCACAAAAGATTGACGGCGTTGATTACGTGATTCCATTGCACGGCGCGTTGATTCGCGACTTGGGCGTGGTTTTAAGCGAACTTTATTGGTTAGACGATCTGGCGGCTGACAGCGCTAAAGATGGTCAATACACCTTTATGTTCACCGCTGCTCCGTTGAAGATGGCACGTGGTTCAGGGTCACCGATCAACCCTATCGTTATTAAGTAATCTAAGTTCCGACCGTTTCATCATGAAATGCAATGCTTTCATGGTGAAACGGTAGCTATCATTGGGCTGTCCATTAGAAACAAGAACAATTGTCGGGCGATAAGCAGGTGACGCAGTGGTCACAATGTCCTCGGTCACGACCTTGGCTATCTTTAGGGCCGCTCCCATCGAGGTCATACCTTTTGCCTGAAGACGCTGCCACTGCACTTTAGAAGCTTTGTTACTCGTAGTTTAATACGTGCTGGGGAGAGAAGTTCTAGGATCAGGTCTGTTGCATGTGAAAATATTAATAACATTCATCAATTAAAAGCTCTCCATTTTTCGATAGTCAGTGATTGCAACTTACACGGGATGCTCTGAAGAAGAATATATTTAGAAAGTCATCCTGTATGTTTTTTACATCCTCTCCGCTTGAGAGAGCAGTTAACCTACAGGTTGTCGATAACGCTGATGAAAAGGATCTCGAGAGTGATGTCACATACGAACTAAGCTCGAATTATTGGATTATCAAGGCCTATAGCCTTAATTATAAAACCAGTCCAAATATGATCGATGGGTATCGCACGTCAGATTATCTAAGACTCCCGGCAACAAAGTTATGTGCTGATGTTTTTGTGAATTTCAGTTCTGCACGAACATCTATAGAGCCCAAAGTCTGTGGCTATTCAGCTCAGACTTTAAAAAAATGTATTGCTATCAACCTTTGAAACGCTGGTACATTTCAAAAAAGGCGCACTTGCCAGGACCAGTAATCATATGATGCTTTTATGTTGCGAAACTTATGGCCCACCTGTAGCCACTCTTTTATTTAATGGTGACTCAGCCGGAGGTTCAGCAAGAAGTTATTACACAACGCTCAGAAACACAGTCTTAGTTGAGCGATTCAAAGAACTGTTAAGACGCATATTGCCAATTATCAAGACTACGATATCGGCTCCATCTAATGTCAACGTAAAAGCGATCCACTACGACAATTTAGTTGGAGCCAGGAACTATCCCAAGTGGGTTTATATTTGTGATTGCGTTCAAAAACTAAAAAATGAGTCGATTATGAGGCGATGGACAGAATTGGAGACGCCGAAGTAATTCGAGATACCCTCCTGCATGTGAGCAATTCAGGAGAATAACTTTGCATAGCCACCTTACTGATGTAAGAGTTCTGAAAGAGCAGTTATTACTTGGCGGCACTGCTCACCAAAACTCATCTATTGTAATGATACTATTCAGTAACATGCTTCATTTTTGCCAGTACAACAACATCATCATTCACAGTAGAGCGAATTGTGATATGCGTATCTTCTGTTAAAAAACCATGGATGCGGACGTAATGCCCGTGAGGAAAGCTATTAAGCGCAGCAATTAATAACTCGCGTTTAACATCAAACACTTGCACTGGTGTCTGAATTTCACCAGAGGATATGACTAATTCTCGATCAGCGGCCATTGATTCAGTGTTAATGAAACCCTGTAATTTGTTATCTGAAATTGTTAGCTTGACTACATCGTCGACTTTTTTTGAGCTGACGCCTAATCTGTAGAGCATACGAACAAGCTTCTCAGGATCTTCGTAAAACCAACCGCTTTCAGACTCGTTAATAAAAGGTGCTGTAAATGTTTGATCTAGTCCGATGCAGGGCAATTGGGCATTTATGGTATCTTGCGAGAGAATCATTTTGTCCTCTGCCGCATAGAGCGTCACCCCCTTCATTTTGGTTTTTCGCATGGTTTTAAGAACATTTTTCAGAGCTTTAAAACCATCAAAATCCATAACCGTTTTAAACTCGTTATCTAAAGGCTCCTCCGATAATTGAAATTTTGCGTACACTTCTCCGGATTGCAATTCAACAAACACCCCTAACTCGTTATGTAAATATAAAAAAACAGTATTAGCAGGCTGATGATTCGAATATGCTATCTGATTGAGATTAGAAATTACTTCAACATGTTTATTCTTTATTTTTAGAGCGTTTTCCGGATAACAATCAGGCTCAGCAGTATAATTTGTTAATACCTCAGGTTGGGAACTTTTGGAAAAGTAGTTTGAGTTCTCTTCAATCGGTTTAAGCTCCACATCTTCATCCAGTATACTGTTTTGTATCGCACTAAAAATTCTAATATTCGAGCTTATAGCTTCTAAACCGATAAACTCACACTGTGGCAAATACCGTAAAACGCTACTAACCCCTGAATATGAAATTGTTTGGCAAAAACCCATTTCGCAGACATCAGTCAGCTCGAGAGTAACGGTTGCCTGAACAGGTTTAATATCAAAACGAGTCTGAATTTTCATTACCTTACAACCAGGGTTAATGCTTAACAGTAATTCTGTACAGCTAGATAACCCAACATCGTGATGTGTTGACTCTGAAACTATCCTTATAAAATTTTCAAAAACTTCCCGAAGGATATAATATTTAATTAGCATAGTGACTCCTTGCAATATTCTAGGTAAATCTTGATGAGTGGGATTAACTGGCAAAACAGCATAGTTTTTTTTGATTTGCTTTTTAAAAATGGGATTTCAACCGTAACTTTCTTAGCTTCATGCTCTTGTATTGAACATTTAAAACGGGCCAGTGTATGCAACCACGATTGCGGAATATCTGTTGCTTTAGAACATTTGATGAGTAATGAATTGTCCTGATATCCGAGCAAGCTCAGAGTGCGCAATACACGCTGTAGCGTTCGAATATCATGAATTATTGGATTGCTGCTAATCCCAGCGGTGGTTAAAACAGCATTTCGATTGAGCTGAATCCACTGGGTCTGATTTACTCGCTCCAATATCCTCAACCATGCCGGCTGATTGCTCACAGTTTCGACGAAGGAGACATCATAATCCCTAAAATTTTGGTAAAAATGTGCCTTCAAATGCTCATTAATGACTGTCGATGGAAGTGTGTGATATTCCACTAATAATCTTACGTATTCTGAAAACTCTAGAACTGATGATTGAGCAACGCTCGTATTATCAGTATCGTCAGACTCACGACAGACAGATTGCACATCAGTCAAACCTCTGCTTACATGAGCAAAAATTCTCGCCTCATCGTATTGGGCATGTTTTGGCCAGACAGCAAATCGATAGTTATTATCAGCTAGTAACTGCAACACTACATTTCTGTCGGGCGTTAATGTACGCAGATGACTCTGCTCAAAACTCAGCAGTGACAGCAGATGCCAGTAGGATGAGGCGGTGATAGCAGGTGATGAATGTCCCAGTTGTGTCGCAACAAACTCCAGTACGGGGATCAATGTTGACACCTCCCTACCCAAGCTCCTGAACAAGCGGTTAACTCGAGTTAAATTTTGCTCGTCAAATAGAGATGCTTGGCAAAAATAGTATCGCTGACGCCAATCAAGCCGCTGACTAACGGCCAGAGAGATTAACCAGAGCATACTATTCGCGGCGCAATGCCGCAGTGAGTGGACTACGAAATCGGGGATACCACACCGATCACGAATGATTTGCAAAGCCTGAATTACAGAAAAGTCGATTACAGTTTCATCAAATAAATAGTCACACACTACCTTTCTACTATCAACCCAACCCAAAAACTCTGCATAAAGATGCGCCGGCATAAACGCGGTCGAAATACGCCTGATGGCATAGAGAGTTTTTCTGCGCTCTCGGCGAGAAACATAAATCCATTCGGAAGTGACATCGTCAATATGCAGATGAGCCGCTTCGGTATACCGCAGCCCCAGAAAATAGCAAATCTGCATAAACCAGTAAGTTTGCTGTTTTTCCGGGGCAGCACTCTGGGCCAAAAACTCTGCCATTTCTGATTCAAATAGTTGCGGGGGAATATAGTGAACTCGTGTACCACTGGCTCCAGCGCCCATATAGTCCAACAGGTTGCTGTCGAAAAATTTCAGTTTTGACCGCTGCTCTAAAAACTGACAAAAATTCGAAACGGTGTTTTGCCTGTCTGGCGCAGAAATATTTTCAAACGCCTCTATGACCTGCTCTGTCAGATTAAATAGTTTGGCCTCAGATGACTGAGCCGCATTTATTAACTCATTATCCGACCAAGCCTCCTGCGCAAAAACCTTCAGTGTCGACGCGTAGTTTCGAATACTAGATGCCGCCAAATTGTCTTTCCAGGCAGACCCTGTCAGAAAGAGATTTTTGCAATAAAAAATAATCGAATAAACAATTGAGGAGCAATTTTTAAGGCGGTTTTTCTCAAGAATGCCGAGCGAACATTTTGCCTCTTTGAATGCCGACGAATTTCTCAGCCCCGTCGGTTCATCTTGCTCAAATTTTGTCAGAATAAAATTTAATTCGCGCAGTGCATCGATATCGTACTCGCCAGTTCTGAAACCGATTCTGAGCAGGCAAGTGCTCTCATCATGAGTATTTTCAATAATTTGTTCTGAGCGCGGGTATTTAGATGGCGCAGGCTGTTCCGCAATATCCGGTGAAATTCCTGCTAGTGCGAGCAAGATTAGCGGCGACGGTAACGATTTTGACAGCGGATTGAGTGTCTGGCAGTACATGGGGCTATCTAAAAAAATAGCCGTTTTTAACAGATCTCGCCAATTTCCCTGATACTCCCACAGCGAGTGGCTATTAACCCATTTTTCGAAAAATTTTTCAGGCTGCCTTAAAAACGTCTTAATAATGGATGATTGCTGTAACTGTCTCAGAACTGCTAACCCGACAGCATCTAAAAAAACCGTATCGTGGCCGTTTTGAAAAAAAGCGCGACCACTATTTTTTAGCACAGTGATTGAATCTGACAGCAGCACTGCCTTGAGTGCTTTGAACCGACTCACAGCTGTGTACCTTGCTAAGAGAATCAGCATAGACGGCAGTTTGATCGACTCATCAGGATGCGAGATGCCCTGCTGCGCCGCATCAATTACACGTTCACAGAGTGAGAGCGGTGGATTGTGACTATTCCAAATCGGCGGGAGCCTTTTAACTGGTAAATATTGTGGCGGAGGCAATATATTCGGCTGCTCAACTGCATAATATTCGTACAGCACCCACAAGCTGCGCTGTAAAACTCGTAATTCATTTTCAGTTATCACTGTTTCATACACAGTCGACGCATTATTCACCAGCAGGCGCTGCGCCACTTTTCCTGTCCTAAATAGGTGATGGCTTTCTAATACATTGATAGCGAATGGGATAAGTTCTCGAACCGCGCGTTCCTCAGCAGCAAGCGCCGTCACCAGTAGTTCAGATAACTCCATTTTTACCCCCAGCTAACTGAGTCAGACGTTTATGAATAGCCTCATCAAATGTGGCATATTCATGATCAACACTATCGAGCAGCTTTTGCTGTAAATGAATTAATTGCGCCGGGGATGACTGGGCAAATCGATTAAATACGCTAACGCCTGCACGGCTATGATTGAGCAACATATCCAGCAATGACTGTTTAAAATTAGGAGAACTTTGCAGATAGCGCTGTGCCGCAGTATGCCTGAGACTATGATTTATAATGTTTTCGTTGGTTAGTTCGGCTAGTTTGCTATTAACCAATGCCCTGTCGAAATGTACCCATTTTTCATCCAGGTGCATTAATAGATGCGTTGGCGCCGGAGCATTTTTAGACATCGAGTAAATTTGAGCACAGCGCCGCCACAACGAAATCAATTCGACTAATCTGCGAGGCAGAATGATTAGCCTAAGCTCATTTTTTGAGCGAATTCGCTTATCTGCAACAGTGAAACAACCAAATTCCCAATTCATGTTTTCTATTGTTGGGAATGGCATTTTTGTAGGACGAAGCCCGACGGTACTGGCAACTCTGATGTATAAATACAATGCTACACGATTAATGCACTCTGCATTAGAACCACTCAATCCATTGATTAGGCACTCAAAAATTGCATTATAAATCTCTGGTCGTATTGTAATTTTTGAGCCAATTTCAGTGTAATGTCGACGGCTAACAGCTAATTCCCCAGCTTCATAAATATTTGCGTTACGCCAGTGGATTCCAGTTTCAACACAGAATTCGCGCCAGGCTGCTGTAATCGTTTGTGACAGAGTGAATATAGAAACGGAAACATAATGATTCTGGACGCATGGCTGGCCAGACAAAAATCTGAAATAAGTTTCAGGCACCCTTTCGCGGGCATACTGAATGAATGCATTTTCAATTGCTCGTTTTGTTAGCCCCTTGATATGCAGACCTGAAATTTTTAGATGGCGATTTAACCAAGTCGTATAATCGGAATTAACAATCTCTGCTAACTCAGACAGACTATTAAGGTGGCGTTGATAAGCGGCAAGACCTCGTAACAATGTATTAAGCAGAAATGTGGTGGGGTAAGGCAAGGCAAACGATAAACGCTCTTCGGCTTTAAAATGGACTCGGGGGTCTTGTGTATTTGGACAGATTGTTTTAACTAGATTTGCTGGCAATTCTAATGTAGCCGTTACAAAACCAGAATCCCGCAGCAACTCATATACGAGATAGGTTTTACCCCCTTCCAGCTCACTATCCATTGCTGATAATTTATTAACCAAAGTGATATTTTCAGGAACCGAAATGCCTATTAATGCCAAAAAAAGAATTAGCAGGCTGTAAGCTTCATCAGGTTGAATTTTGGACATCTCCCCATCGAGCAAGTATGGGGCAGCATAATGCAGCAACACATTAATTTCGCTCGGTAAAGCGGTATGAATACCGGCAACGACCGCTGCCTCATGTGCATAATAAGCTCGCTGTGCACCATTTAATCGCCGCTGAAACTGACGGCGCTGCTGCTCTGTCGTGAGACAAACTTTGCTGTCACATCCTAAAGTTTCGTTAACTGTCTCGCCGTTTTCATTAGTTGACTGCAGTGCACACAACTCTAAAGTTGATGAGTCATCAATTAACTGCTGATGCTGGTTATTGGCACGCGCCATTTCGCTCTGATTGCGAAGTTTTATTGGTGCAAAAAATGGAACTAGCAGGCCCAACCGTGGATACGTATTTTCTGATCGCCGCAGCCTCAGCTGGATTTCTAAGACTGTCAAATCAAGTAAAGTTGGAAGTGTAAAAAGTGCAGTTTTTGATTCAATTATACTTTTTCTGAATGCCAGAAATGCGGCGTAGTCCTGAGCTCCGCGGCACTCAAACAGATGCATTAATAGCGCAATCTGTCTGTTGACCTGATCATCAGCATAAGGATTATCATGCGGCTCACCCACTTGCAGCAGTGTCGCCAAAAACGGATGATTTTTGAGGTGGTTATGAAGTTCATTTCTGCTACGCGCCTCTTGAGGCGGAGTGCGCATGCCCTCCAGCTCGTTGTGCATATGTTTAAGCTTATGTCGCTCAGATTCGGAACAATGCGAGATTTGCAGTAGATAGAAAACGGCTCTGCGTAATCGCGATACTGTTAGCCCTACCGAAAAGTCTTCTGGGATACCAAAATAGTAACTAATTTCAGACATCATGATGAGGCGCTCCCATTTCGAGGAAATGGGATATTTTTTAGGGGCTTACTAAGATCAACAGGAGCTATCTGATGAGACTGAATGTTTGGTGATTTGGGGTAAAGCGTTGTGCGATGAACGCCAAGAATTTCTGACCATTGTGTTGCATTAAACGTCGTTACAGTTTGGTGCGATTTGCTACAACTGCGTTCAAAGTATGGAATATTCTTTGGTTTAATAGCACATAAACTATTAATAGTCAGCGAATCTACAACACGTTGATTTAACTCTTTCTCTGTTTTAACAGGGATTTCAAGAACTGAAATTTGCTGCTGCGGAAATTGCGCTGCAAGAACGGATATCAGCAAGACATTATCTAGCGCATAATACTGGCGCTTAAATTTGATAACGCGACAGCAGTCCAGCTGACGCAATAAAACATCTAATTTCTGGCGTTTCGACAGTGCTGATACTGTTCGCTGTAGTTGTAAATATGCATCAGCCGGCACATCAATCGGCAAAATGTTTATTTTATGTAACAGAACTTCCTGCATAAGTGCTACCCATCAAAATTTGAATAGCACTTATAATATGTCATTTTTTCGGGGCACTTTGATCATCAAGCTATCTAAAAAATGGTCTAGACGAAAATAACTGCCAAGATTGACCCCAAAAAAGATACAAAATACGCAATTAAAGTTTATGACTGTTGATTTGGAGATTTCAAAATGGAACGTCTTCTAAAGCAGAAACCTAAAATTAAAACAAATTGCTAACAAATACGCATTCTAGTTCAAACTGAACTGTCGTTCTGGTTTTAAGTGAAACCCATTCTGATTTAATATGAACAGTGTTAAATTAAAAGAATTTATCCACACCATGTCTATAAAATACGCATACTAAATTTTCCTAGGCATTTCGATTGCCATGGAGGTTTTCAAGTGCATTGAAATTTCCGCACTGTAACAGCGCGGCAAACTTAGAAGAATGCAGGTATCTTCGATTGAGTTTCAGTAATTAGTTCTTAAGGTGAGAACGAAAGGTCTTCGTCATTTAGTAATCCCTCAACAAATTCAGCAATTATAAATCCACAGGAAGCAAAATATCCTTTACCTTCTTCACCCACAAAATCAGCCACTTTGGAATAAAACTGCTTAATAGATTTACAATTCAAAAGAGATTGTCTTTCTTCATAAGTGCCACTATGTTTCCAAAAATCGTATGGTGAACCTCGTTGTACATATTCATAATTCTCAAGTATCGACATCACTTCATACTCGAAATCTGATGACTCCAAATCTGACGGCTCAAATTCTGTCTCAATAATTTGCTCATTGAGATCAGCAATCTTCACTTTGAGCGAAAAGCGGACATTGCTTAAAACTTATGCGATGCCACTCCCCACTAAAATATCCTTTAAGCTGAATCAAATTTGTACTTGCTCATTAATCCACCATTAATTATCATAAGATTTTTACATAAAGGACATCTCTATGAAAAGGATTGCCGCTTTTGCTTTTGCAACATTAACCTCCCTTTTAATTGCTGGCTGTGCCAGCACCAGTGATTCAAGCTCAGGCGGTCAGTACCCTGTGTTAAAAGTGTTATCCGATAAGCCATATGTATGGGATGACTCCATCTCTGAAGCGCTTAACGTCGCTCGTATGGCGCAGCCTGCGGGCGTGGGTAATGGCATGCGGGATTTTGCGGATGGTACTCAGGCAAATACAGGCCGAATTGGTGCTGGAATGAGAACCTTTGACGCGGGCATTGGTTTATTAAGTCAGGGTATTTTTGGTGTGATTGCTCATGAATCGCTGAGCCAAGGTGTTAACAGACAGGTAGATTGGAAACCGACAATTGTAGATTTAATACCAGTTCAATCTGTTGATAATAATAATATTTTTAAATCTGTGCAAGAAATTATTGGTAAAAAGGTAAAGGATTCTATAGCAGCTGATTATCCAAATATCAAATGGTTTGGGGCATTTACCCTAAATGACAAAAGAAGAAGTCATTTATTTAATACGGACTTTATTTTCTTCGATGATAAAGCGTGTAGAGATTCATACAATTTTTCATCAATAGATGGAGATTATGACAAAGATGGATTCCCACGGATTCCGGATAGTAACTTCTTTGAAGACACAAGCAATATTTCAAAATATTGTGAACTTGGAGGTTTGCTATCAATAGCCGGTATAACAAACTTAAACGGAGAAGATTTTTACATAGTTACATTCAAAGTTGAATTCGGCCATTTCTTCAATGATTCGCTTGCGAGAAATTATAATGGATACTTAATGATGCCAGACTACTTTAATTTTGTTGCAGTTAATAAACCATTGAGAATTACAGTTAACAGGAAATATGCAGCAGTATATAAAAAGGGAAAAGAGTTATTGTTTCAAAAATAGTAAGTTCCACCTGCATCAGAGGTGGTTTAGGGCTGACAATTAAAATAGAGTCACTGCAAAGCAGTGGCTCTGTTAATTTTTAATTATCAATAGGGTTAAATCCAAAGTCACAAACCTTTGGCCTGGGCACTACGGAACAGTCTATATTGTTTATAATTGTCCTTATCTGATCCTTGCCTTCCATCACCCTATCTTGCGCACCGTGAATATAACCTTCATCACCTGCAATGCGCTCTGATGCGGGCCCCTTTTATCGGTAAATTTATTCAGTTATTTAAAACAGACATTCGCGCTACAATTTAGGAATGACCGCTATTGGCACAGGCTGTGTAAAAACTCAAAATTTCTGATTTGCCACCAAGTTATTCCTTTGCAGCAATAGAACTTTACTCAACTTGGCTAACTAAAGTTTAATTTTGTTCTATGGGGATTTGGCTTTGACTAAATC
>Ga0209812_10000451_pt1 | contig 37792 bp, 34 predicted proteins | sample JI71714BDNA_FD_187502 | JGI IMG/M metagenome (GOLD analysis project Ga0209812, IMG submission 187502) | Wastewater effluent complex algal communities from Wisconsin, to seasonally profile nutrient transformation and Carbon sequestration -... | ecosystem: Engineered > WWTP > Effluent > Algae...
TGCGGCTCAAACAGGTTATCGATCACCAGATGGCGCGGACAGCTGTGCTTTAACTGCTGGCGATAAGCGCGGATCGCTTCCGCACTGATTTGCTGTTCATTTAGCCACATCGAAGCCAGCCAAATTAAAACTACTCAGCATTAACACAATAAACTTTCCTCAATTTTTTCATACAGATCGGCGCTATTGATCAGCGCATGCGCCGTCAAACCGGGTACGCCATACACAGTGCTACGACAATCAAAGCGCTGCCGGATCGCCTGCAGCAATAAATCAAAATCGCCATCACCCGACAGCAGCACAATTTCATCCACCTGTTCCGCCTGCTGCAACACGTCGATGGTGATGCCAACATCCCAATCGCCTTTGGCGCTGCCGTCACTGCGCTGGATAAACGGCTTTAACTTGACCTGAAAACCGATATGACGCAGCGCATCCTGAAACTTGCGTTGCTGGTCGTCAGCGCGGTCAATCGCATAGGCGGTGGCCTGCACAATATCGCCCTGATGCTGCAATTGTTGCCAGAAGCGGCGGTAGTTGAACTGCCGGCCATACGCCTGGCGGCAGGTGTAATAGATGTTTTGCACATCGACAAACACAGCGATTTTTTTCATCGAATTTTGCCGCAAAAGGCTGGTGTGAGCACTATAACACCAACACCGACGCGGGTAGCTCGGAACGGCGGGGATGTATTTAGCTTTTGTTGCAATCCCTTACATTTTCTGACTGGCTGCGCGCAGAAAAACGCTCTAAAAATAGCCAACACCTTGCGATGCAATCACGTCTTTGTACTCCAACAATAAAAGGAATTTACGTTGAATAATCAACCCATTAGCTGGCGTCGCATCGGCGCCTTTATGCTGATAGCTACAGTGCTGGCCAATATCTTCCGCTTTGACCTGCTGAACCACCAAGCCGCGCTGACGGCCTTGCCGGGCTGGCTTGCGGTATTACTGTCAGTCATCGCCGAAGGCGCCGGCATTCTGATCGCCGCGCTAATAGCCCGGCATTATCTTGGCAAGATGCGCCCGGTACCGCTGCAGTTGTTCGGCAATCTGCCCTGGATCCCGCTAACCATGTCGACCATCGCCCTGCTATTGCTGACTGTCGTTGGCGTTGATAACAACTATGGCATGAACCCGCATAGTTACGGTCTGGTCGCTGCCGCCGGTACTTTGCTGTACTGCGTGATGGAAGAATACGGCTGGCGCGGCTATCTGCAAACCGAGCTCAGTGCGCTGGCCAACGGTCTGAAGTATGCGGTAGTTGGCTTTTGCTGGTATCTGTGGCACCTGACTTTTTTAACCAGCGCCAGCCTTGGCGATAACCTGTTTTTCCTCGGCATGATGATATTAGGCAGTTGGGGCATCGGCCAGGTCGCAGAGGCGACCAAATCCATTTTGGCCTGCGCCTGCTTCCACCTGATTATTCAAATCATGATGTTTAATGCGTTGATCCGTAACGGGATCAGCCTACAAGAAAAAGCCATCATTTTGTCGATTGCGGCCATCAGCTATTTCTGGCTGGTAAAAATATGGGAGCGTCATCAAGCGCGGCTCGCCATGGCACAAAGTGCCGACCAGATGACTGCGACGAACTAAAGCGCTCGATTGCCCAGCGCGATAGAACAGCCGCAGTCTGTAGCGCTCAGGCTCAGTTCAAACAGCATTTTTTGTATTTTTTGCCGCTGCCGCAGGGGCAGGCATCGTTGCGACCCGCCAGTACTTTTGGCAGTGCAGCGCCGTTTGTGCTGAATGGAGGCAGAGGTTCATCGGTTGCGTCTGGACTGTTTGCTTCTGCTCTGGTTGCTTCTGGACTGGGTGGCTGAAATGCCAGCCAGTGCTGCAGTGACAGCACATCAAAGCTTTGGCGGACCAGACCGGACGCCAGCGGTTTTTCGCTGTCAGCCAACTGCCAGCGGCTGATTTCCCGGCTGCGGATCACCTCGGTATCGATTTTGTTCTGCCGCAGCAGCAGCTCAAAAGCTGGTTTGAAATGTTGCAAACCAAAACTGATACACCAAATCGCCATTTCAGCCAGCACAAATTTCTGGCCGTGCCGGGCCGCCACGTTAATCACTTGCTGCAATAGCGCGCGCAGCTCTGCAGTGTCGACGCTTTGGCCTTGTTGCTCTGCCAGCTCCAGCTGCGCGAACAACGCGGCAAGCGCAGCAGCCTTGACGTAAATCCCGGCTTTTTCACTGATCAGCAGTTGCTGCAGCGGCCCTTGCTGACCGGCAGACAACACAAACAACATGGTCGCCAGATCTTCGGTCATGGCATCGCCCAGGGTGTATTCAAGGTCCGACCCCAGGCCGTCGGTGGTATCCACCCACTGGATAAACGCCTCGGTCTGGTTTACATCCGCCACATCAGCGAGCAGCATCACGCCGTAAAACAGCAACTGATATTCGTCATCGGCCAATTCCTCATCCGCTTGCATCCGCTGCATCAGCGCGGCGATCTGCGGCCAGAACTCAGCCCAGTGACTTTTGGCGGCCAACAAGGCTTCAGCCGGAAACAACAACTGCTCAGTATCTTCAGACACCTGTTGTTCGGTACTTAACCGCCATAAAATCTCGTCTAACGTCAAAGTTGCAGTCACAACATGGCCCCTTCGCCTGAATCCAATGGCCGGCAGTTTAACAGTTGCCGCGGCGCTGTGACACTGACCGCGGCAGACAAACCGGTTGTCACGCCGCGCTTATTTCAGCGTTTCCAGCACCTGATACGCTAACTTTACCCGCTCGCTATTCGGGTAACGTTTGTTGGCGAGCAGCACAATGCCGACCTGCCGTGACGGAATAAAAGCGGCGTAAGCGCCAAAACCACCGGTAGCGCCGGTTTTATGCACCCAGCTGTTGGCCACAGCCGGCGGTGCCAGCATAGTCGCGGCGCTGCCCGCAACAAAGCTTGGGTCTGTCATCGCAGTCAATGCGGATAATTGCACTGGATAGTCGAGCATTTCCCAGCCGAGGCCCTGATACATCTGCCCGGCTTTGGCATAACGCTGCTGCGCTCTGGCGATCCCGGCCTGCAACACCGGATCTTGCACTTGTTCCGGTTTCAGGTTGACCTGCAGCCAGGTGGCAATATCCCGCACGCTGGCTTTAGCGCCACCGGCTTCGTCCAGCAAGACGCCCGTGCCAATCCGCACCGGTTTGCCTTCGTTATAGCCCCAGGCATATTGCGCCTGCGCCGAAGCTGGCACCTGCAGGTAAGTGTTTGGCATCTGCAGCTTGGTCGTCATCTGCGCAAAGGCTTCGGCGTAGCCCTTGCCGCCGGCAGCCAGATGGGCAAATAAACCGATACTGCTGTTGGCGTAGACGCGTTGGGTGCCCGGCGCAAATTCCGGCTGCCACTGCTGGTAATAGCTCAGCAAGCTGGCTTTATCGATGACGCTGTCTGGCATAAACAGCGGCAGACCACCGGCGGTATAAGTGGCAAGGTGCTGCATGTTAATGCGCTGCCATGGTTTGGCGGTCAGCGCCGGCCAATGTTGAGCGACCGGATCGGTCAGCTTGATCTCGCCGCGCTCCAGCGCCATAGCGCCAATCACCCCGGCGAAAGTTTTGCTGATAGAGCCCAATTCAAACAGCGTATCTGGCGTCACCACCTTGTTGGCGGCGAGGTCGGCTTTGCCAAAACTGTAGAAATAGGTTTTGCCCTGCCACAGCACCGCAACGGCCATGCCGGGGATTTGCTGTTGTTGCATTAGTTGTGACACTTGCTGGCTCACAGTGGTTTTTAATGCTGCTTCGTTTTCAATGGTGTTGGTTTGCGCCAGTAACGGGCCTGCAGCAAACAGCGCGCAAAGCAGGGTGATACGGGTTTTGCGGAAATACATATAAATTCCTTGGCTGAGAAGTTGGTGAAAATAGCTTGGCCGGCGACAGTGAGCTTGCGCCAGTTGACTTCGCTGGACAAACGGTTAATTTGCATATCAGCTGTTAGAAAAACTTACAGAAAGGCGCAACAAGCCGATGACCCGACGTTACATCCCGCTGAAATCGCTGCGCGCCTTTGAAGCCGCCGCCCGGCATTTAAGTTTTACTCATGCCGCTATCGAGCTGAACGTGACGCATTCGGCGGTCAGCCAACAGGTTAAATTGCTGGAAGATCAACTGAATTGCCCGCTGTTTTTGCGCATTCCACGCGGGTTGGCACTGACGCCGGAAGGGGAAACATTACTACCGGTGCTGAACGAATCTTTTGACCGCATTGCACAGCTGTTAGATTATTTTGCCGGTCGCAAAGTGCAGGAAAAGCTGAAAATCGGCGTAGTCGGCACTTTTGCCACCGGTTTTTTGCTGCCGCGCCTCAGCGCGTTTTATCAGAAATTTCCGCATATCGAACTGCAGATCTCCACCAATAACAACAGGGTGGATGTGGCCGCCGAAGGGCTCGACTATGCCATCCGCTTTGGCAGTGGCGCCTGGCACGGCACCGCCGCTATGTATTTGTGCGACAGCCCAATGACGCCGCTGTGCACGCCAGAAATTGCCGCGCAGCTGCAACAACCGGCTGATCTGCTGAACTTCACACTGCTGCGCTCGTACCGGCGCGACGAATGGACCGCCTGGCTGCAACAAGCCGGCGGGCCACAGCTGCCCCCGACCCATCCGGTCATCGTCTTTGACTCCAGTGTGACGATGCTGGAAGCGGCCCAAACCGGCATTGGCATCGCCATAGCACCGGCAAGAATGTTCAGTCATTTGCTACGATCTGGCAGAATTCAGCGGCCATTTTCCAGCGAAATCAGCTTTGGCAGCTATTGGCTGACCCGACTGCAATCCAAGCCAGAAACCAGCGCGATGCGTGAATTTGCCCAGTGGCTAAGCGCTGAGTTGGTGGCAAGCGCTGAGCTGAATAGCACTGCCGAAACGCAGACAACAACCATAAGCGTGGCCCCATGAGATACAAGCATTTCAAACCACTGGTCCACAACTTCAGCCATTCCTTTATGGGCGGCTGCAACTATGTGGACGACGGTTTTGTTTTTGAAGATTTAATCACTCTGGCCCGCAGCCGGCGTGGCGCCCCGGTCATTATTCAATGGTGGCCGCAAACAGCGGATCACGACCCTGAGCTCAGCGACAGGGTATTAAAATCAATCGGTTATTATCAGATTTGGCTCCCTGAACTGGCAGATAATCTGGCATGCCCGTTATCGCATTTGCGTGACTACCGAACCGAAGTATTTTTAACTATCCGTCGGTCGGTGGCAGTCCGAGCCATTGCGCATGACGACAGAGGCCGAGCCTATATTTACGATATGGAATACTGAGTTCTGTGGACAGTTGATATCTGGTTACTGAAGAGCGCTGATAATATGGCTAAGTTGTGGAAAATACTGTGTAGCATTGCACTGATCCTGTCTTGTGTTGCCTGCACCAAAGCGCACCAATTAACGTTGTCCGGGCAAGAAGAACTTGTGGTCGTCAGTGCTGGCCAAGTGAAAACTTACCCAGCACACAGTGCGGAAGTGATTAGATTCCAGCATTGGTTAGCTGAGCACCGTTCTGGCTGGAAACCTTATGTTGCAACAGCTGCGCCTGGCGAATTGCAAATCAAAAATGCAGTATTCACGCTGAAAATCAGCAAGGATATTGCCGTTTTAAATTACCAACAGGGTTCGGCATACGAGCAGTTAAGCAAAAAAATAAACCCGGCTGATTTTGCCTATCTGCGCAATTACTAATGCCCGTCGTGGCATCCATGATGATGAGCCATTTAGGAACACGAGAAAGGTCACCGGTATATGTTCTATTGGCAATCAGAGACAGCTTGTCGGAAGGGATCGCTCAACAACCACCTGCTCTTTCTTTCATAACGCCGGTAGAAACGCAGGTAGAAACGCCGGTAGAAACCGGTCAGGCTATTTTTGAATAATTGCATTTAATTTATCACCTGATTGCAACCGCTCCTTGCCACGTGTTGCAAATTAATCGCACCACCACTTTCACCGCAAGTACCGCATCGTTGGGATAATGGCTTTGTGCCAAAAGCAGACATTTATCCTGCGGATGGCTCTCAGCAGCACATGGCTGATGCCAGGTATTTGCTTGTACCTTCGTGAAAAGTTATGGTGCTCAAAGATTGCAACGAGTGGTCAGTTTCTGGTGAAACCAGTGGTAACTGAGCCTGATCTTTTACATTTTGCCTTTGTTATCCGCCAACCCGACGCTCAGCTTGCGTGAAGTTGCGCTGCAATTGGGTAAGTCATTAAGTGCGGTGGAAATAGCAGTGGCCAATGACTCATCCAGATCTCAGAGCACCAGCCGGTAGGCGGCTAGCCAGGGCACAGCCAGGGTTACAGTTGCAGGCGCAGTATCAGGACGAAGGCGGCAATCATTATTTTGCCGCACAACGCCCTGTCAGCGCCAACTCAGCTAGCGCCGACTCAGTCAGCAGCGAGACTTAACCGAAGTGGTTAAAGCAGACTTTGTTGCCGTCTAAATCCCGGATATAAGCCCCATAAAATACGCCTGGGATGCGCTGGCCCGGTGTGCCGTCGCATGTAGCGCCGAGCGCGATGGCTTTGTGATACAGCTGATCAACCAGCTCTTTTGAGCCCGGCGCCAGCGCCAGCATCACGCCGTTGCCCGGATGCGGGTCTTCTTTGTTAAATGGTACACAAACTGCCAGCATCGGCTCTTTGTTACTTTTGCCGATGAACACGATCCGCTCCATATTAATAAGACGTTTTGCGCCTAAATCACCCAGCAAACTGGTATAAAAATCAGCAGCTTGCTGTAAATCGCGGGTACCGAGTGTGACGTAACTAATCATTATTTGCTCCGTTGTAAGCATCAGGTTTTTGTGCTGCGTCCCAGCATACGGCCATTTGACCGCATCAGACCAGTCTAAGCTGCTGTGCAGCTTTGTGCATACTGAAACAGGGTACGCCGTCAGCGAGCCCACATCAGTGCCAAACTGCCACCGGATTCATCGCATTCACTTGCCTGCTCTTGCTTGTACGACCAGCGGGATCACAGGTTGGCTAAACCGGTGTTGACCGATAAACTCGTCGCATCAACAACATGTCTGCAGAAGGCCGCCACTCCAGTGCCCATTTTTAACGCTTTTGATTCAAAATCCCGCAGTAATGACTTGATGGGCGGTGTGACCGCCGCCATTGTGTCGCTGCCACTGGCACTGGCTTTTGGGGTAGCCTCAGGTGCCGGCGCACAGGCCGGTATTTATGGTGCTCTGCTGGTTGGATTATTTGCCGCCCTGTTTGGCGGCACCCGTACCTTAATCTCCGAACCAACCGGCCCGATGACTGTGGTGACCACAGCGGTCATCGCCAGTTTCGTCGCGGCCCACCCGGAGAAGGGGTTGGCGATGGCGTTTACCGTCGTGATGATGGCGGGTCTGGTGCAAATTGTGCTCGGGGCGCTGAAGTTTGGCCGTTACATCACACTGATGCCATACAGCGTGATCTCCGGGTTTATGTCGGGCATCGGCATCTTGCTGATCATTCTGCAATTGCCAAATCTGCTGGGGGTTGCCGGCATCACAGGGGGCGCAACCGGTGTCATTGAGGCACTGCCGGTGCTGGTCGAAAAACTGCGCTGGCAAGAACTGGCGCTGGCGTTATCAGCCCTGGCGCTGATGCAATTTGCGCCGAAAATCCTCCCCTTACGCTTACCACCACAATTGCTGGCGCTGGTTTGCTGTACGCTGGCTTCCGTTTGGTTGTTTGAAGCCGATGAGATCCGCCGCATTGGTGAAATCAATATCGGCTTACCCAGCCTGGTCATCCCGACATTCACCTATGGCGAAATGACGCATATGCTGATGAGCGCTGTGATGCTCGGCGCCCTTGGCTGTATTGATTCGCTGATCACCGCCGTGATCGCCGACCGTTTAACCCGGGTTGAACACGATTCCAATAAAGAACTGATCGGCCAGGGGCTTGGTAACATCGCCGCCGGGTTATGTGGCGGCTTGCCGGGTGCAGGTTCCACCATGGGCACCGTGGTGAATATTCAGGCCGGCGCCAGCAGTGCCCTGTCCGGCGTGACCCGGGTCGCGACGCTGCTCGTTGCCTTTTTTGCCGCTGCCGGCATCGTCCAGTACATTCCGATGGCGGTACTCGCCGCAATCGCCTTCAAAGTGGGGATGAATATTCTCGACTGGGCTTTTGTCAAACGCGCGCATCAGCTGTCGCATTCCGCAGCAATGACGATGTATGTCGTGATGATCCTGACCGTGTTCGTCGATTTAATTGTCGCAGTCGGGGTCGGCATGTTTATCGCAAATCTCATCACTATCGACCGGTTATCGCAGTTACAGGAACGCAATATCAACGTGATTAACGACTCGGGCGATGCCTCTGATTTACGGCCTGCTGAGAAACTGCTACTCGATAAAATCAATGAAAAAGCCAATACCTTGCTGCTCAGCCTCAGCGGCCCGATGATATTCGGCGTCGCTAAAACCCTGCAACGGGAGTCGATTGCGGTGAAAACCGCCCATACCCTGGTTATGGACTTACGTCGTGTGCCGTTTATGGATTCGACCACCGGCCTCGCGATTGAAAACGTGTTGCTCGATGCCAAAGAATGCAATTGTCAGGTTTACTTGGTGGTGCCACGAAAATACAAGTGGGAAGCCAATTTCATTGAACACCACCCAGATTTACCAACTTTCCACAGCCGGCTAGATGCACTGTCAACCTTGGCAGACCGCTTGGGAATTGATGCCAAGGCTGCACTGGCGGAGCTACCGCCGCTGGCAACAACGAAAACAGCCAAAGCCTGACGCAAAGCGCGTCAGGCGTTGGAACTTCACTGCATGGCTGGGGCTTGAGGCCCCGGCCGCCAGTTAATACTGGTAACTGAAAGTCACACCGCTAAAGGCGGCAAAACCCAGGATGCCCACATGCCAGGTCCCTGCTTGCGGGTTATTGATGGTACAGACTTCATTGTTACCACTCAGATAAGGCCGGCAAGTATATAAGGCCGTGGTTGGCGCAGATCCCGCCCGCACGTACAAGTCAGCATCACCGGTACCGCCAGCGATCCGGAAGGTCACCGAGCTCAGGCCGGCCGGCAGGGTGTAGGACGCGCGCAGCCACTGGCCTGCGGTACCAGCCAGATTAGGGAAGGTCGCGCCGTTCCCCGGTGGTGGTGTCGTGCCGCCGCTGCCACTGCAACCGTTATTTGTCAGCTCGTCATGCGCCGCTTTGGCCTGAACAATACCAAAACCAAAAGAGGTATCACGGCCGGCTGCCCCGCGGTCCTGCGCGGTGCGGGTCAGCGCGCTGCGGATCTGCGCGGCAGTACATTGCGGATGGTTACTCCACACCAACGCAGCCACACCGGCAACATGTGGCGATGCCATCGAAGTCCCGCTGATGCTGTTGTAGCCACCGTTGCTCCAGGTCGAGTTTACCGCGACCCCGGGCCCCGCCAGTTCAACCTGCGCATTGCGCTGTGAGAAACTCGCCAGATTACGGTTTGAATCGACTGCGGCCACCGAGACCACCGCATCGTAGGACGCCGGATAAGACAAGCTGGTATCGCCGCCGTTGCCTGCGGCGGCAATCAATAACATGCCGCCATTATAAAAATTGTTCATCGCGGTTTGTTCGGTGGCGCTCGAACTGCCGCCGCCCAAACTCATATTGACGACTTTCGCACCGGCGTCTTTACAGGATTGAATCCCCTGGATCAGGTTAGATGCCGTGGTCCAGTTACCGGAGTCATTGAAAATTTTCACAATGTGTACACCGGCTTTGGCGGATGGCAGCACCCCAACCACCCCTTCATTGTTATTGAGGGCAACCATAGTGCCGGCGACGTGCGTCCCGTGGCCATTGCCATCGGTGCTCCAGCTGCCGTGGCCGGGAAAACTGGAACCTGTCACGCCGGTATTCGGTAAATCAGCGTGGTTTAACCGGTAGCCGGTGTCGATCACACAGACTTTTGTATTAGTGGCGTTGATATCGCTGACCAGGTTGGCCTGCACCATGTTAATGCCATAAGGAACCGTTTGTGATTTGATCGAAGGCACATTCAAAATGTAGCGTTTAGGGTCAACCTCAACATACTGGACTGCCGGGTCCAGTTTAAACTGCTCCAGCTGCCATGACGTTAATTCAACGACGCTGGCGTTGACGCTGGCCAGATGCATGATCGCATCCACGCCATGCTTCCTTAATAACTGATTGGCTTTTTGTTCCGAAAAAACCTCGCTGCTGTCAGCATTCATCCCGAAAGACGAGCTGCTGTCAGTTTGCTCTGTCATGGAACTCTCATTTTTATACTTCACGATGTAGCGGATGGTGCTGTCATCGATCTGTTCGATGGGGGTGATCAGATCAGATTGCTCAGTACTGATTGCGGCTGCGACAGCCTGTGACGCGGTGGTTAAAGTAAAGAGTGCAGATACGCCGAGCACGGCGATTTTGGTAGCATTTTTCATTTTTTTATCCTGGATTATTGAAGTCATCCCTGCAAACAAGTTGCTTCCTGCGGCGCCAAACTTAGCTTTTGGCACCACAAAAACTTCATAAAGTTGTGATAAAAAGTTTATAAATGTCTGTATTTGTAATTTTTGGCCGTCTAGATGCCGCTGTGAGTTGCAGGAATGCCCTTAGTGTTCCCAGCTCAGTAACGGCGGCGCCGCCAGGCCCAAACCGCCAGCAATCCCGCCATCAATGTAGCCGCTAAACCAAGCAGCCAGAGTTTGCTGACCTGGGCATCGGCTTGCGCGCGACTAGCCTTGAGTTGCTGCTGCAACTCCACCAGCTTTAACTCGCGGCCGCGTTGCTCGGCGATCAATAAGGTACTGCTGAGCTGCGCCTGTGCCTGGTTGTTGTCAGCATCCAGTTGTCGTTGTAAGCGCAGGCTGTGCTGCAAGGCGCTAAATGCGGCCTGATGCTGACCAGCGTGCGATAAGCGTTGCGCCCAGCTTAGTTGCTCCGGCAAATACAGCGCCAGACGGTGTTGTGCCAGCCAGCCGCCCGCGTCGTCAAACAGCTGCGTCGCTGCCGTCACTTCGCCTTGGGCCAGCAGCAGCATGGCGTGACGAAGCCGGCTGATGGCGATCAATTCGCGGTCACCACTTTGCACAGCAGCCTGCTGCAGTTGACTACTGAGTCCCTGCGCCTGCGCGAGGTGGTCTGCTTGCAAATGCAGTTCGAGTAACGCCAATCCGGCACGCACCGACTGTTGCTGCCACAAAGCCTGATATTGTGCCTGTGCCTCCTGCCTGCGTCCGCTGGCAAGCAGGACATCCGCCAGCATCAGCTGCAGGTGGCTGCGCTGGCCCGGATCGGTTTGCAACGCCATCGCTGCATCGATGCTACGCAGTGCTTCAGGATACAGCGCCATGGCCTGTTTCACTTCCGCCTGCACCCACAGACTATCTGCTTCCAGCTGCTGTAACTGATTTTGCCGGGCGATATTCAACACCAGCCCGACCGCCTGGTCTGCGCTGTCATAAAAACCGCTGGCTAGCGCATCGCGGGCGTAGTCCAAACCCACCCAGGCGTGCAGAGCCACAGCATCGCGCTCGGTCAGACTATGAAATGCCAGAAAACTGAGCTGACGGGTGGCCGCCGACTCCCCCCGCTTGAATTGACTCAGTTGCAGACATTTATAACCAGCAGCACTCCCGGCAAACTCGCTGCTTCCGGTCGAGGTTTCCAGCTGTTTCAGCGCCAGCCTCGCCGCCTCAAGTTCGGCTTTGTCTTGGCTTTGTAGGGCAAAGCGACAGCGCTGCGCCCACCAGAATGCCTGCAGCGCCGGCGTCGTGATCTTCAGCCCTTGCATTGCGGTCTGCGCATTGTGACCGAGCGGCCGCTGCATGCTGAGTTGCCACATCTGCTGCTCCTGCGGCGAGAATTTCAGCTCACGCGGATATTCCTGCGCGATGCTCCCGACACTGAACAACACAGCACTAACCATCATCCACTGGATCTTCACCTGCCGACTCCGCTTTTAACCGACTCGATGCCATGGTTTGCCCACTTTGCAAACCGCCGGCACTGGGGTAACTTGTGGCTTAACTTATCATGCAGACCTGCTTCCACTGCGGGTTTTTCGTAACAGGATTTGTATGCTGACCGAGACTATTCAACCGCGCTTTAATGAAACCGACGCGCTGGGCCATATCAACAATACCGTGGTTGCGGCCTGGTTTGAGGGCGCCCGTGACCCCATTTTCCGCCTGTTTACCCCGGATTTAAACCCAGCACAGTGGCGGCTGATCCTGGCAAAATTTTCGGTCGAATTTCATGCTGAATTGTTTTACGGCAAACCGGTTGAAATCAAAAGCTATGTCAGCCGGGTCGGCGGCAGCTCCTTCGATGTGACCCAGGAAGCCTGGCAAGGTGACCAGCGCTGCGCCAGCGGTGTTGCGGTGCTGGTGCAATACGATTTTATATGTAAAAGTAGTGTGACATTGCCCGACCATGTCAAACAGCAACTGTTGGCGCTGTAAAACGGGCGCAATAGTCGGCGGGTAAAATCCATTCACAACAACATGCAGGGAGCTGGTGAGTGTGGATTAAATGGTGGTTCCTCAGTCTTTTTCTGACTCTTTCCGTGCAGGTATCTGGCAAACCATTGCCATTCGTCAGCAGCGATTATCAACCCTATCACGCGCCGGGTCTGAAAGACGGTGGTCCGCTGGCCATTTTGGTACAGACGGCATTTGCTACCGAACGAATCGACACGAACGTTCGCTATCTGCCCTGGGGTGAAGTCATGCGGCAGGGAGTGCAGCCTGACGTTGCCGGGATCATCGGCGCTTGGGATATCCCGGAGCGGCATCTGCAGTTTTACTTTTCCAGCCCGCTGTATTACAACGAGCTGCGTTTTTTTGCGCTGAAACCCATCACGAAACGCCACCTCAATCAACTCGCAAACCATCTTCCGCGTCTGGGTATCGTCAAAGACTACGCCTATCCGCGTGCGATCCATCAGGCTGGTTTCACCATCAGTCTGGCAGACTCCGACCAGGCACTGATGCAATTACTGTTGAGCAAACAAGTCGACGTGGTCCTTGCCGATACGGGCACAGCTCGCTTCTGGCATCAGCAGGAAGCGCCTGAAACTGTATTGCATGGTTCGCAACTGGTGTTAGAACGAAAATCGGTGCATTTACTGCTCAACAAAAACTATCCGCAAGCGCGGCAGCTGTTAAACCAGTTTGAACAAGGCTTACAAAAACTGGCAAAAACCGGCCAGTGGGCACAGCTACTGACCCCGCTGGAGTTACCCAAACCAGCACGGCAACCGCTGAAACACGCGGCCATTGAGGCGCAACAGGCAAACCCGGCGTCATCACAACCTTAGTCTGGGGCTTTGCTGATGATGAAAGCGCTCAGCGCTGCGCAGCTTTAAAAGCGTCTTTTCCCGGTGAACATCGGTTTGATTAACGAGATCTTTCCCCACCACTGGACCAGAAAAACAGCCAGCACATGAATGCACACGCCGGCAAACAGCGTGTCGGCTAAGGTGCCGTGGATAAACTCGAGGCGGTCACTGCCAAAAAAATAATCCACTTCTTCCAATAAAAAACCGGTGGTCGCCAACGCGGCAAACAAAGCCAAAGACGCATAGAGCCATAAAAACCCAAAGGGGTTATGGCCTTCGTGCGCATGCAGATGGCGGCCTTTGAGTTGGGAAAAATGCTGTTGCCAGCTCGTTTTTTGCAAAATACATAATGAAAATCTGGCGTTTTTCGGGCCGGTAAAGCCCCAAATCAGCCGGACCATCACCATAAAAAACAGCAGATAGCCCACAAAGCGATGCCAAAAACCGCCCTGCTCCAGTACCCAGTAATTCAGCACGAAACAACAGGCTGTAACCCAGTGCAGCAATCGCAGCACCGGGTCCCAGATCATCAGACCTTTATCGGTCATTTAGTCTCTTCTTTCACGACAGAGCCATCGACCGGATTGAAGTAAATTTCAACTTTGGCCTGTGCCGGATTTTTGCCATAAATTTCGTAGCAATTGCCCGGAGTGACCTTAAATTCATCAATCACAAAACCTTTGGCGACCAGACCGTCTTTAAAAGTTTGTTCGCTCTGCCAGGTTTCTTTGGCTGCAGTGGTACATTGCACTTCAGACTCTTTCGCACAACCCGCTAACATCACCGCAGCAGCAAGCACTGCACCAACAATATGCTTCATCATTGCTCTCCAATTTTAACAAGTACTTTTTTGGGTCCGGCAGCAGTGTAGCGAACTGAACGGAGATTGTCTGCTGCCTGCCCTTGAAGTATTTGTGGCACAAAACCGTCAGACGGATCCGCGCCACCGGGGCGTCAATTCGCCGGACGACACACAACACAACAATGATGGGTCGATTTAAGTTTACTTTAAGACTCCGCCGCTAGGCTGCGATCATCGTGCTGCTCAGGGTTGGGGTTTTACTTGTTACTAGATGCTGCGTTGCCATCTGCCAGACTATTGCTGCTGCGCCCGCTGTTGGTGCTCAGCCTGCTGTTTGGCGTTTGCTATGGCCTGAATGGTGATGTTGCGCTGGCCGGTTTCTGGTATCAGCTACAGGGGCAAAGCTGGGCCCTGCAACATCACTGGCTGACTGAAGACGTGCTGCACCGTGGCGTGCGTAGCCTGAATCAATGGCTGATCGCGGCGTTACTGCTGCATTTTATCGGGCAAGTTTGCTGGAAAAAACTCCAACAAAAACGCCGCACAGCCACACCTGTCACGCCTGGCCGCTGGACAGCGGCGCGCCAGCAGGCACATGGCCGGCTGTTAATGAGCCTGACACTGAGCCTGGCCGGTGTCGCCATCCTCAAACACAGTGTACCGATGGACTGCCCCTGGGATTTACAGGCTTTTGGCGGCAGCCAGACTTTTGTCGGCCTGTTCAGCCACTGGCCAGCCAACCGGGCACCGAACGCCTGTTTCCCGGCCGGTCATGCCAGCATCGGCTACGCCTGGCTTGGTCTGTACTTCTTCTGCTTACAACTCTATCCGGCACTGGCCAGGCCTGCGCTGCTGTGCAGCCTGCTGCTTGGCGCTGGCCTTGGCCTGGTGCAACAACTGCGCGGTGCGCATTTTATCTCGCATGACATTGCCAGCGCCGCCTGGTGCTGGAGCATGGCCTGTTTATGCGCCTATTGGCCGGCCCTGCGCAGTGTCTTGCAGCGCACAGTCCACCGACTCAATTTCCGGAATAATACTGCCAGAGGCACGCTTTCATGACCGAACTGACCCTGCATTGGCTACAACACACCCACGGCTTTCTGCTCAAGCGCAGCCAGCGTTTTGTGCTGCCGCCGATGGCTTACGCATTGTTATTGGCCGCGTTGACCACCCTGTTATTTCAAGCGCCGTTTTTCGCTCAGGTTCAGCAGAAAATTCCCGGCCAATATGGCTTGCAAGCCCTGTTGTTACTGGTATTACTGCTATTGAACAGCCTGGTTTATGTGCTATTCAGCCTACCCGGTTTGCCGCGGCTGCAGCGTAGCCTGCTGTCTGGCTTTTTCCTGATCGCCGCTATTAGCCACTACTTCAGCAGCCATTTTGGCACCGTGATTGACCACGAAATGCTGCAAAACGTGCTGGAAACGGATCTGGCCGAAGCCCGTGGCTTGCTGAATCCAGACCTGATATTCACCACGGCCGGCTGGCTGCTGTTATTGGGCTGGCTTAATCTGAAAATTGCCTTTAACACCCGGTCCTGGCGGCGCAGTGCCAGCCAGTGGCTCTTAACGCTGGTGTTGCTGTGCAGCGGAATTGGCGCTGTGGCGGCAACGCAATATGCTGAACTCGCCAGTTTTTTCCGCAACTATCGCGACGTAAAGTATTTTGCCCTGCCGATCAGCCCGCTGTCGGCGGCTATTTCTGTGACCAGACAACAGATCGCAGCGCATTTTCCGCCGACCTTTCAGGTACTGGGCACTGACGTGCGCAATCTGGCTCCAACTGCAGCGCCAAGAACGCTGGTACTGGTGCTCGGTGAAACCGCCCGCGCCGACCATTTTCAGCTAAACGGCTATGACCGGCCGACCAACCCGCGCTTAAGCCAGTTGCCGGTGATTAGTTTCAGTCAGGTCAGTTCCTGCGGCACGGCCACGGCGCATTCGGTGCCTTGCATGTTCTCCGGCATGGGCCGTGAACACTATGACGAAACCACGGCGAAAAACAGCAGCAACGTGCTGGATATTCTGCAAAGCAGCGGGGTTGACGTCAGCTGGTATGACAATAATTCCGGCTGCAAAGGAGTGTGCGACCGGCTGCAGCATCAGATGCTGTTTGAATTACCGGAATGCCAGACCAGCGGCGGCTGTACCGACGCCATCCTGCTGCAGGCGCTGCAGCGTGAACTGGCGCAGCCTGCGGGCAAAGATCGCATCATTGTGTTGCATCAGCTTGGCAGCCATGGCCCGGAATATTCACGCCGCAGCAGCGCACAGCAAAAAGTCTTTGGCCCGGAATGTACCGATAAAGAGCTGAACCATTGTCCGCCCCAGCAGATCATCAATGCCTACGACAATAGTCTGCTGGCCACTGACGACATGTTGGCCAGCGTGATCCTGCAGCTGCAGCAATTACCGGACAGCGCTATGTTGTATGTGTCTGACCATGGCGAATCGCTGGGAGAAAACGGCGTCTATTTACATGGCCTGCCATATTGGATGGCGCCTAAAGCGCAAACCGGTGTGCCGCTGATTTGGTGGATGTCGCAAAGTTTTGCGCAAAACCAGCGTTTAAGTTTTGACTGTCTGCAACAACAGCAGCAACAAGCCCTGAGCCATGACCATTTGTTTCACAGCCTGCCGGCGTTGTTTAACCGGGTGAGTACCGAATTCCGCCCTGAACTGGATCTGTTTGCTGCCTGCAGCGGGAGGTAATATGCAGTCCCTGCGTTGGTCGATATTGCATTGTGCCCTTTGCTGCGCGGTAGCGCCTTTGGTACTCACTTCCGCCACAGCACTGGCCGGTGAAACGCCACAACAGGTAGAGCCAGTCTCCAGCGAATTGCTCTGTGATTGGCTCGGGAAAAAACCGGCCAGCACGACGCAAGACAGCGGCCAGACGGCGGCTGATCGCCCCATTCGCGTTGGCCAGATCCACATTCGTACCGAGCCGATTTTTGTCGAAGACGCCGACGCTATCTGGCTGCATCATTTTGCCAACTGGGCCCATGTCACCACCCGTCCCGACACGGTCGCGCGCGAATTACCTTTTGCCAGTGGCGAGCAGATCCAGCTCAGCGATTTGGCCGAAGCAGAGCGGCTGCTGCGCGATAAATCTTATCTGCACGATGCCAAAGTCCGGTTAAGCCCGACCTGCAACGCTGATCAAAGTTATGACGTGCTGGTCGAGACCGCAGATAACTGGAGCCTGCTGCCTTCTGTTGGCTTTGGCCGCAGCGGTGGTCAGAACAAATATTCGGTTGGTTTTAAAGAAGATAACTTCCTGGGTTTTGGCGTACGCACGTCGGTGAAATATCAAAGCGACACGCAGCGCAGTGGCTACGAATTTAAGCTGGAAATGCCGTTGTCGTTGGTCACAGGCTCTGTCGGTGACGACCTGTTTGCCCATAGTTATCTGACCGCCGAGTGGACCAACAACGACGACGGCCATGTGCAGCAGCTGGTGCTGGAAAAACCTTTTTATCAGGACGATAGCCGCTGGATGTACCGCACCGAGTGGCTCAGCGACCTGCAACAAACCCAGGTGTTTCATAACGGTGCGCTGGAGAATATTTTTGCAACCGATCACCGCCGACTGGATTTGAGTGCAGGCCGGTTATGGTCATATCAGGACCACGCTTCGACCCGGTTACTGGCCGGGGTGCTCAGTGAAGACTGGCGCTTTGCGCCAGCCTCGGTGCTGTTACTGCCCGGGCAAACCACTTTAGCATTACCGCAAGACCGCAGCTGGGCTTATCCCTGGGTTGGCGTGGAATACAAACAACATGATTACCGCGTGCTCAGTGACATTCTGTTTATCGACCGCGCCGAAGACGTCAATCTGGGCTGGCACCACAGCCTGAAAATCGGCGTGCAAAGCAGCAAACTGCAAGCGGACACTTCGCTGGGTTACCGGCTGATCGGCCACAGCAGCAAAGGCTTTGGTGACCGCCAGCACTTAATCCTGCTTGATGCCGGCTTTGATCTGATCGACGGCCTGCAAGGCGGCGATTTGCGCGAATGGCGTTTGAAAGCCGAAGATTTTTATCAGCTCAATGCCGATTTTACCTGGTACAACAAGGCTGAGCTGACGCGGCGCAACCGCAATTTTGCCGATCTGCCGCTTGAACTGGGCGGCGACAGCGGCCTGCGCGGTTATCCGCTGCAATATCAACACGGTATCAACAAAACTTTACTCACAAGCGAACTGCGCTGGTACCCGCGCATCAACCTGTACAAGATGCTGGATTTGGGGTTTGTCGCTTTTGCTGACGTGGGCCGCGTTAACGGCGGCAGCGTAGCCGATCCACAACAGCTGAGTCCGGCCGCCATCAGCGCACGCCAGGCGTTACCGCTGGGTGTCATCAGCCTGTTCGCGCCGCTCACACCACCAGACCAAATCTACCGCACCAACAGTGACTTATTACGGCAAAACCTGACCGACCAATGGCTCGGCAGTATTGGCGTCGGTATGCGGATTTATTCAGCCAAATCCAGCAACAACCATGTGGTGCACATCGACTTGTCCACACCGATGACCTCAGCCCCCGGCGTCGACAGCTGGGAAATTGAACTCAAGGTCAGCAACAGGTTTTAAGCGCTCATCAGGGCGCTTGTGGTCACGCCACTAGCTGCCCGCTGGTTCGTGGGCCTGTGGCGATGATAGTGGCGATGGCGATGACAGTCCGTTCAATCAATCTGACCATCCGTTCGCTGGCGAACGGATGATGCTGTAGCGACGGGTCACACTACAGTCTCGACTCACCGCTAACTTTCGGAGCACCAGATGACAATTCAGACTCTTCGCCGCCATAGCATCTTGTCGTTGACCACTACATTGGTCGCAGTGATGTTATGCGCCGCCCCCATTGCTTATGCGCAAACCAAAGATACTACGTCCACCGACATCCAGCGGCAGGTCGGTGGTACGCCGGTTGTTGATATGGATGTCACCAAAAAGGTGCGGGCTGCGCTTGCAAAGGACAATGCACTCAGTGCTTTTGATATTGCCATCGTCACCACTAAAGGTGATGTCCGTTTAACCGGCAAAGTGGATACCCAGTTACAGATTAATCAGATTGTCGCCATTACCCGTGGGGTGGAAGGGGTCAAGACTGTGCACGACGAGCTGACTCTCAAACCATAATCAACCTAGCGATTGGCCGCTGAAATCAGCAAGGCTTGCCGGGCGTTCTGCTGGCAGCGATATGCAACACATCGCTGCCTGTCCGGCAAAAGCCGCCCCAGCGTCAATCGCTCTCCCGACAAAAGCGGATAAAGCGCTGACTGGCCGCAGACAGGTATTTATCCTGATGCCAGCATAAGTGCAGCTGACGCGGCATCGGCTGACTGAACGGTAACACGACTAAAGCGCCGCTGCGCAGGCGGTCCTGTACCGCGAGTTCAGACACCAGTGTCAGACCAAGGCCTTGTTGCACGGTATTCAGCACCGCTTCTAACGTATTCAGCTCAAGCACAGTACCGGGCGCTGCGAGTTGCGGCCGCAGGTATTTATCAAACTGCTCACGACTACCCGACTGTGCTTCGCGCAACACCCAATATTGATCGGCTAAATCGGCGGCGCTCAGCGCAGCATCAACAGCACCGCTGACGGCCATACGCTGCGCCAGCGGATGCATTGGGCTTGTCACCAGCAGCATCTGGTCTTGCTGCCAGGCTTCGCTGTGCAGCTGCGGATGGGTGACTTCACCTTCAATCAGCGCCAAATCCAGCTCAAATGCCAGCAGCCGCTCGGCCAGTTGTTGGCTATTGGCAATAAAGACGCTAAGCCGCCACTGTGGCCCCAGCTGTGCCAGCAAAGACGGCAACAGATAGTTGCCGATGGTCTGGCTGGCACCTATGCGTAGCACGGCTTTGCCGCTGCCGCCGGTTTCACCGCTCTGCTGAAATAGCGCACCGATATCATCCAGCCGTGTCAGCATTTCATCCGCCAGTGGCAGCAACAACGCACCTTCACTGTTCAGCAGCAGATGCGGATGGGCGCGGTCAAATAGCGGTGTGCCGAGCTGCAGTTCCAGCTCTTTCAGCGCTTGAGAAATGGCGCCACGCGTCAGGCACAGCTGGTCGGCGGCTGCGCCTAAATTACCGAGCCGCGCCACGGCGACAAAAGCTTTGAGCTGACGAAAACTGATATTCATATAGTTTTTCTATATGCCGCGTTAAATTTATACAGATATGCTAAATGATAAGACCATTCTAAGCTAGCGCTGACTGTTCTGAACCGCACAGGTGAAACCATGAACTACAGCGCTTTTTCGCCGCAAGTCACTCGACTGACCACCCGCCTTTCCACGGTGCCCACTGCAGCGGCAGGTTTGGCGTTGGGCCTCGCCAGCCTCGGCTGGTGTGCCGACCAACTGTTCCAGCAACAAGGCAAAGTACAACTGGCTGCCGCGCTGCTGGCGCTGCCGTTGTTGTTGGCGGTGGTACTGAAGTTTCTGAGCGCGCCACGGTTATTGCAACAAGAGCTGGCGCACCCGGTGGCCGGCAGTCTGTTGCCAGTGATTTGTATGGCGACTTTAGTGCAAAGCGCCGCGCTGCAGCAGATCGCAGCAGCCCCTGCCACAGCGCTGTGGTGGCTGGCGCTTATTGCACATCTGAGTTTGCTGGCTGGATTTGTCCGTCACCGTCTGGCGCATTTTGCCCTGACGGATTTAGTGCCGGCCTGGTTTATCCCGCCGATTGGTTTTGTCGTGGCCGTGCTAAGTGCTCCGGCCAGCGCACCGCTGTGGCTGTTGCAGACCCTGGCAGGTGCCGGTTTGCTGGCGTATCTGCTGATGTTACCGCTGATGCTCTACCGCCTGCGCCGTGGTAGCCCGCTGCCAACGCCACAGCGACCACTGCTGGCCATTCTGGCCGCGCCGGGTAGCCTGACCTTAAGTGGCCTGCTCTGCCTGCCACTGACAGCTGCGTCCACACCCGCATTGCTGCTGCTCAGTGGCGTGGCGCTGCTGTTGACCCTGCGTGTCTGGTGGCAATTACCTAAGCTGCTCAGTGGCAGCTTCAACCCGGCGTTTGCTGCTTGTACTTTTCCGCTGGTGATTAGCGCCACGGCGCTGCTGAAACTGTCCGGTTATCTGGCACAGCAAACGGACCCGCTGTTGCAGCAGCTGGCACAGTGGCAACTCGGGCTAGCCCAACTGGAATTTGCCGTCGCGCTGGGGGTTTGTGGTTATGTGCTGGCGCGTTATCTGCGCCAGCTTTGGCGCTGCGGCAACCTGCTGCTGGGATAGCAGGCAGCATCGGCCTCAGCGTTGCCAGTCGTACATCTGCAGGCTGAACAGCACTGCGACGTACCACTGTTGCGTGGCTACCGGTAAAGCTTTGGCAACCCATAACCGCGAGTGATCCAAGCTTAACTGCAACGCCGCTTGGGTGTTCTGTCCGTCAGAGACCAGATAACCAGATTCGCCGCCTTTAAACAGCGCATTGTATTGTGCCAGTTGCGGCAATAACTGAACCGCGGAGAGTGTCAGCGCCTGCCCACCCTGAAACAACCGGTAAGTTGGCGCGCGACCCGCGTGATCTTCGACTACCAGTGTCGACACCTGGCCATCTTGCGTCAGCTTGCAGCCTAAATAACTTAACTGCTGCTCCGAAGTCTGCCAGTTGTAACTGTTGACGCCGTTGTCGAGCGTCTCCTCGCCATGGCCAAAGGCCAGGATCTGACACTCGACATGCACCGGCGCCGCAGCCAGTGCCTGCAGGTCGAAACTAAAGGTTTGCTCGGCGCGGGTATTAAACTTGTTGACCACATCGCCGGATAAATTCACGTCATCATGAAACATCAACTGGAACAGCAAACCGCCGCGGCCAGAAGATTGCCAGCTGCTGCCGGTGCTGACTTTTTCGGTGCTTTTGCCGGATAAATCCATATTCGTCAGCTGGAACGGGCCAATCGCCTGATGCCAGACATCGTCGGTCAGCGTCAGCACCGGGCGTTTCAGAGGCATCAGCTGCGCCTGTTGTTCGAAACCGGCGGGCAGTGACATGTCTTCTTCCGGGGTAGATTTACAGGCACTGAGCGCCAGCGTAGTGAATAACAGCGTAAGGACGACTTTCATGAAACAGGCTCCGGATTTTAAAAAGGCTGGATTGTAGCGAAGATGCTAACAACCAGTAAACAAGCAAAAAACTTTATCGCCCCTGAACAACCCAATATAATCAAGTCAGCGGAAGTTTGATCCAGATTAGCTTTATCGCAGGCCTGAGCACGACAGTGTCCATGGCGGCGGATATACTCAGACCAGCACAACATCAGCAGCACAGGCACCACGTTGAAACTTTTCTGGCAATGGGCCACGTTCTTCATCTTAACTTTTAATATCAGTAGCTTACAGGCAAGGCCAGCTATTGATATTGGCCAATTGCATCAAATCTGCCTGCAATCTTATTCAAGCTGTGTCGATGCCAGCGACGCCGCATTGGCGCAAATCCCGGCAGAAAGCCGGCTCTGGTATGAAGTACAGTTGCTGAAACTGGATGCGATGTTTAGTCAGCAATCCGCCGCGCCCTTGTTTGCATTAACCTCAGCCTTCGTCGAGGACGACACGGCGCCCACCGCCTTTCTGGCCCGGATTTATATCTACCACGCCAAGCTGTTGTATACACAAGGGAAAAAGCCGCAGAGTAAGTTCTACCTCGATAAAGCCGTGGCGCTAATGAACGAGTGGCAACAAAGCACTGCCGACCCGATGAGTTACATCCGCTTGTATAACGTGCAGCTGTACGCCGGTGGTAACTATCAGCACGGTTATGATCAGCTTGCGCTGCTGGAAAAGCGTTATCTGGCCAGTCAGGATGCCAAGCTGCAGTATGAGTTACAAAATAATCTCGGCCATTTTGCCGGTTATCTGCAGCGATTGGACAGCGCTCTACAACACCGCCAGCAAGCGCTTGGCTGGGCCGAAAAAATCGGCCATCCGGCACTGCGGGCCGAAGCGCATTTTAATCTGGCCCGGGTCAGTACTTTTAAGGGATTGTGGCAGGATGCCGAACGGCATTTTGTCGCTGCTTTTGATCATTATCAGCAGGCGGAAGAGCCTATCGCTCAGGCCGAAAGCCAAATGTACCGCGCCGAGACTTTGTGGCATTTGCAACGCCAGACCGAAGCCAAGCGGTTGTTTGGCGAAGTCAATCAGGCGTTACTACCACCACATCGGCAAACCGATTTGACCCGGATCCGGCAGCTACTGCATTAATCAACTGTTGGGGGTGTGGTGCTGGCACGGTGGCTTTGCTTGAATTTGCGCAAGATGCGCTGATAATCGCCACTGCGCTGCAATTCAATCAATCCATCATCCAATGCCTTGGCCAGCACTTCGCTTCTGGGCGTGGCACGGCTGAAAGCAACATAGATATCGCTGACATGATTCAGCTGACCTTTTTGCAAATTGATGTGACGGAACGCGGGCTGGGCCAAAAAATAATCCAGCACATCGTCAAAAAAAATCGCCAATTCAATTTTGTCGTGCTGCAGCAAGGCAATCAGCTGCGGGTGTGTTGATACTTCTACCAGCTGAAAACGTTTTTTATGCTGCTCAAACAAATCGCCGTACTCATACCCTCGGATCACGCCCACTACAGCACCATCGGGGATCTCCGCGACAGAGCGGTAGTTTTTGGCGATCTGACGAAAATAAAAAGAAGAAGGCGCCTGAAACAAGGGCTGTTGATGCAACAGATAGTCACGTTCGGTATTGGCCTGACGGGTCACATTCCAACAGGCATCGGTTTTACCCTGAGTGGTATAATGCAGAGCACGGGCGTAAGGGACTACGACAGTTTCAATACTGTAGCCACTGCGGGCAAACGCCGCGCTGACTAAGCTGGAGGACAAACCTTTGCCTTTTTCATCAGAAAATGGCGGCCAGTTATCTTCAGCAGCGATCCGCACCGGCAGCTTGGCTTGCTCTGCCGGTGCAGTCGTTATTTGGGCGGCTGCACCGAAGGACAGTGTGAAAGCCACCAGCCCTGACCATAACATGCACCATCGCTTCACCACTGCTTCAGACGCCTCTGCTGAAATTTTCAGCATTCAGCATAAAACATAAAGCTCGTTGCTGGCAAAGCTGTCCCGATATTAGTTTAAGGCTTTGGCACTATCAGTGCTGGTGGCCTTTTTCATGATCATGCTGGTGCGCATCGCCATGATCATGGTGATGTCCATGGTCGTGACCTTCTCCCGCTTCAGTTTTAGCCGGCACCGGCTTAAACGGCGTGAACTTCGCCTGCTCGGTCACTTCGCCATGTTCAGTCGTGATGGTGAGGTTCACCACCGCTTTTAAATCTTCTGCCGCTGTGTAAGCTGCGCTACCGCTTAAAAAGTTGCCTTGCTGCAGGCTTAACTCGGCTTTGGCTTTTTCTTTACCAGACACGATCAGCACAGTCGCCTTTGCCGCTTTAGCCGGTTGCGGATTGTTAGCGTGGTCCAGCAAATAGAGCTTCACCGCGCTGGCACTGCCAGCTTTGGCGTCTTTGACCAGCACCAGCTCCAAATGATACACACCCGCCATCCGCAGCTGGCCACCATTTGGACCGACGATAGTATCCAGATACTCGTCGGTATGGGCAAAAGCCGCGCTGCTGAGCATCCCGGCGGTCAATACCAGCGCTTTTAACCCTGAACCCAAAAGTGATTTCAACATAGGTAACTCCTTATTCATCAATAAACTTCGGTTTTATCAGTATTGGCCAGCAAGCGTTCGAGCGGCTCGCGGCCCCATAACCAGAACATCAGCGGCGTCAGGATCGTATCCAACAGGGTTGAGCTGACTAAACCACCAAAAATCACCACCGCGACCGGATGCAGAATTTCTTTGCCCGGCGCGTCGGCAGAAAACAACAAGGGTAATAACGCAATGGCGGCAACTAAAGCAGTCATCAACACCGGCGTTAAGCGTTCTAACGAGCCGCGGATAATCATCGCCTGACCAAACACTTCCCCCTCGAATCGGCATAAGTTGATGTAATGGCTGATTTTTAAGATGCCGTTGCGCGTCGCGATACCGGCCAGCGTGATAAAGCCCACCAGTGTCGCGACCGACAGCGGCGCACCGCTCAGCCAGAGCGCCACCACACTGCCAATCAGCGCCAACGGGATATTCGCCATGATGATGAAGGTCAGACGCAACGATTGGTAACGGCTATACAGCACCAGCAACATCGCCAGTAAAGACCCTAATGACAGCACTGCAATCAGCGAAGACGCTTCTTCCTGTGCCAGGAACTGGCCTTCCAGCACGGTGAAATACCCCTCCGGTAGCTGGCTGGCGGCCAATACGGCGCGGATATCGGTCACGGCATGGCTTAAATCGCGGCCTTCAACGTTGGCAGACAGCACGATACGACGCCGACCATTTTCGCGGCTGATTTGGTTCGGCCCGTCCGATTCCAGCACTTCGGCCAACAGCGCTAGCGGCACCGCGCCTTTTGGTGTCTGGATTAACAAACCACTTAACGCCTGCGGTTCACGCGCGCTATCGGGCAGGCGCAGCAACAGGTCAAAGCGGCGTTCATTACTGACCAGCTGGCTTAACTTCACGCCGTCAATTTGCTGCTGCAGGCTATGCAGCAGTTCACCGGGCGCGACGCCATACGCCGCGGCTTTTTGGTAGTCGACGCGCACTTTCAGCTGCGGGATCAGCACCTGTTTTTCCAGCGTCAGGTCAGTCACGCCGGCCACTTTGCCAAGCTCCGCCTGTAAACTGGCGCCGAGCGCGCGTAAGGTGGCGATGTCGTCACCAAATACTTTGATGGCAATTTGCGCCCGCACGCCAGACAACAAATGGTCGAGGCGGTGGGAAATGGGTTGGCCGACACTAACACTGCCTGGTAACACCGATAACACGCGGCGGATCTCCGCCAGCACTTCCTCGCGCGGCCGCTCCGACGGTTTTAAATCGACATCAATTTCGCCGTAATGCACGCCTTCGGCATGTTCGTCTAGTTCCGCGCGGCCAGTACGCCGGCCGACTTGCGTCACTTCCGGCACCTGCAGCAATAATTGCTCGGCCAGCGCGCCGATTTTGTTCGACTCACTGAGTGCGGTCCCCGGCTGCAGCAACAGGTTGATGGTCAGCGTGCCTTCGTTAAAGGCGGGCAGGAAACTGCGGGCAAACAGCGGCACAGTGCTCGCCGCCGCGACGACTGCAATCAGCGCTGCCGCCAGCAGCGTGCGGACATGGCGAAATGACCAGTGTAATAACACTTCGTCGCGCTGTTTTAACCAGCGCACCAGCGCGCTGTCGCCATGTTGTTTTTGCGTGAGGCCAGGTAGTAGGTAGTAACACAGCACCGGTGTCACCGTAATCGCCACCAGCATACTGGCCAGGATCGAGGTGATATAAGCGACGCCGAGCGGACTGAACAACCGGCCTTCAATGCCGGACAAGGCAAACAGCGGGACAAACACCAGCACCACAATCAAAGTGGCGTAGACCACGCCGCTACGCACTTCACCAGAGGCATCGGCAATCACCTGCAGCACCGGCAATGGCACCGCTTTTTGCTGGTTTTCCTTTAAGCGCCTGAGCACGTTTTCCACATCCACCACCGCGTCGTCGACCAGTTCACCGAGCGCAATGGCGAGGCCACCGAGCGTCATGGTATTGATCGACAAGCCAAAATAGCGGAACACCAGCACTGCCGTCAGTAAGCTGAGCGGGATCGCCAGCAGCGAAATCGCCGTGGTGCGGCTATTGAGCAGAAACATAAACAGGATAATCGACACCAGCACAGCGCCGTCACGCAGCGCTTCGATGACGTTATCAATCGAATTATTAATAAAATCAGCCTGTTTGAACAAAAACACCGGCGCTTCGACTCCTGCCGGTAAGCCTTTGGTCAGCTCCGCCACCGCAGTTTCGATTTGTTTGGTCAGCGCGACGCTGTCGGCCTGCGGCTGCTTTTGCACCGATAAAATCACCGCCGGTTTGCCTTTGTAGCCAGCGTCACCGCGTTTGATGGCGGCGACAACCTGCACGTTCGCCAGCTGATTGAGCAGGATAGGCTGGCCATTCTGGACTGCGACCACCAGCTGCTGTAAATCCTGCAAGTCGGTGGTGCGGCCAATATTGCGGATCAGCCACTCCCGGCCCTGTGCTTCTAAAAAGCCGCCGCTGCTATTGGCGCCAAAACCGGTCAGCGCCTGTTCGATTTGATTGAGGCTGACGCCAAGCGCCGCCATTTGCGCAGCGATAGGTTCGACCCGATACTGCCGCACTTCGCCGCCGATCGGAATCACCTGCGCCACACCGGGAATACTGAGCAAACGTGGTCGCACCACCCAGTCCGCAAATTCGCGCACCAGCATCGGGCTGACTTTGTCCGGATCGGCCGGAATGGCCAGCAACAGAATTTCGCCCATGATGGATGACACAGGCCCAAGCTGCGGCACCACGCCTTCCGGCAACTGCTCACCGGCCAGGCTTAAACGTTCAGCCACCATCTGGCGGTTGCGGTAAATGTCCGAGCCCCAGTCAAATTCGATATACAGCACCGACAGGCCCACGCCGGACACCGAGCGGACACGGCTGACCCCTGGCAGGCCGTTCATACTGGTTTCCAGCGGGAAACTGACCAGCTGCTCGACTTCTTCGGGCGCCATGCCGCCAGCTTCAGTCAGCAGGGTCACGGTTGGTTTATTCAAATCCGGAAACACATCGACCGGCAGCTGGCGCAGGCTGAAACTGCCATAAATCAGCAGCAATAAAGCCGCCCCCAGCACAAACAAACGTTGCTGCAAACACAGCCGGATCAGCGCATTAAACATGCTTACCTCACCTGTGCCAGTAACGACGCGGCCTGCACGACGACGCGGTCGCCGTCATGTAAACCACTAATCACCACCACTTCGCTGGCGCTTAACGGTTCGACCCGCACTTTTTGCGCAATAAAACGCTCTGGTGCCTGATGCACCCAGACCGCGGTTTCACCGTTATCGAGTTTTTGCAGCGCGCTGCGGGGCACCGCCATGCCGTTGATTTGCTTGCCGGTGGCGACTTCCACCAACAGCGGCTGGCCGACGTTTAGGTCTGTGCTGGTTTGTGGCCCCTGCTCTTGCAAATCAAACCAAAGCGGCTGTGCCTGTTGTTGCAGCTGCAGGCTCTGGCCACGAAAGCTGAGATTGTAAGCATGGGTGTACTGGGATTCAGCAGAGGCAGGAAAGCGCGCACTGGCGTGACTGTTCACCGTCAGACTCAGCCCGGCATGCGCCGGCAGCGCCGGATACGCCAGCGCTTCCACCAACAGCTGGTCTGGTGCAATGATTTGGAACAGCGCGTCGCGGCTATCCACCACCTGACCACTTTGTTTAAACACAGTGCTGACCACACCGCCGACTGGCGCCACTACTGCAATTCCGCCACCTGTGCCCTTGGCGGCAAAACTGCGCCGTGCCTGCAAGCCTTTGAGTTCAATCTGCGCAGTGGTCAGTTCGTTGCGCGGCACCAAAGCGCCGAGCGTGCTAAACCGCTGCACTCGGTCTTTTGCCAGCGCAATTTGCGCATCCAGTTCGGCCAATAACGCCTGCTGATTGCTGCGATCCAGCGTGCTATCGACCGGCTGCAAATACGCCAGCACCTGGCCGGCTTTGACAAGTTGACCAAGCGTCGGCCAGCCGTCCGGCCCGGCGCTTAACACGCCCAGCTGCGCCGCTTCCACTAAGCCGGCGAAGGCTGGGTCTACGATCACTTTGCCTTGTAATTCAATTTGTTGCGGTAGCTGGGCAGCTTTAACCAAACTAGTGCGCAGCTGCCATAAATGCTGGGCAGATTTAGGAATGTATAAGCTGCCGTCACTTAACCGGCGCGGCTGTTCGCCGTTCGCTTGCGCTAATGGTGCCGGGTCATGAGAATGATCTTCGCCGCCGTGGGCCCGAGCTGGTTGCAACACGACTTGCAGACCAAGAGTCAGCACGGCAATCAGCCTGAAATTCTCCAGAATGTTCATCCCCGCACCTCCGCCGATTTACTACCCACTCTTTTACGACCAACTGTGCGCTGACGCGACAGTCGCCACACCAGCAAGCCGATTAACAGGACACCCACGCCAATCACATACTGCGTGCTGTATTCAGTCCAGCTGTGTTGATGTTCTACCGTGTTGCTTTGTGGCGTCAGGTCGAGTTTGGTATTCAGCAGGTCAATATCGTCGCCCGCTTCGATGGTCAGCGCGATGGCGTGGGTCGTGGCTGGTAATGTTTTGACGTCAAGCTGATACAAGCCTGGCTGTAGCATTTTCGCGGTTCCGCTAAAGGCTGAACTGCTCAGTTCAATCACGGCGTCTTTGACCGGGCTGTTGTCGGCATAATGGTCGAGGTAGATTTGCAGGCTGGTGTTGTTATTGGCGTCTGTAGATCCCGGCGCCACCAGCACCAGTTCAAACAGCTCCGAACTGGCATAAGCGCGCCGGCTCTGCCCTTCGGCTGGCAGCGTTAACGCTGCTTTGTCTTCGTCACCGTGATCTTCACCGCCGTGGGCGAATACCTGCAGCGGTGCAGATATCAAGCAAGTTGTCAGTACCAAACGCCTGACCAAACCCCAAACTTTCATAAAACCCCAGTCCAGAACATTTCCGAGACTGGCAGTGTGCCAAAGCCCGCCCAACAGCGACCTGACGGCAAGATGACAAAGTTGTCATGTTGGGGGGGATTACCGGGGTTAGCGCGATTGCGGGTGGATTGACTGGTATGGCTGGATTGGCTGGATTTCTGGGTCTTGGACCGTGGCGACAAACCCAACACCGCCACCACTGCGTTCGCCCGTTCACGCCTCCCGCGCTCACTCTTAACCGCTCACTCCGCGGCTGCCGTTGCTGGGTTTGTTGGGGTTTGGGGATGGTAGCTTTGAGCGAAAAGCAGTCCTAGAAAAAATCGATTTTTGGTAAAAGTAAATGTCCGCATAGCCCCAGGAAATGGACTTTTATATTCGAGCCCTTGGCAAGGCTCCGCACCGAATCAATCAACTGGCTACAAAATTGCAAAAATTCGAAGAAGATTTTCGTAGGTTAATAGGCCGTGATACCGCATTGACAAGTTTCACCCGAATAAGTCAGCCACAATTCACACCTTAAAAGTGGCTGTCCGCAATCAAATCAACTGTCAGGTGGAGTGCGTTTTGACATGTATCAGATGCCTGCTTGCAACCATTCCATTGCCGCAGGGAATCGGCGCGACCAGTCCACTTCGCAGTGTCGCCCAAAATCATCCTTCACCAATTTAAGATTTTCCGGTTTAAATCCCTGTTTGAGCAGCAGGCTATTTAATTGTTCGATCTGCTCGTAATTGCCATATTCCATCTGCCCTATATCAAAATATATTTTGCTATTGCCAATAGCTGGGTGGTGTTTGATGGCTTCGAATAACACATTTTTTCCGTCGATATTTTCAATCGCTAAAGCCGGTGAAAATGCAGCGGTAAAGCCAAAGGTGTCGCTATGATCCAGCGCGGCATAGATGGCCATTAAGCCGCCCAGTGAGCTGCCCGCTAAACCGGTGCTGGCTGGTTGTGGATCTGTGCGGTAGCTGCTGTCGATAAAGGGTTTTAGTGTGTCCTTAATCGAGCGAATCGTTAGTTCACCCTTGCCTTGTGTGGCCTTGCCATCGGGGTCTTTAAAATCCCAGGGGTTGTATTCAACCCAGCGCTGGGCGCTATTGGGCACCGCCACCACAATCATTTCATCCAGAGTGCCAGCGGTGGTCAGCTCTTCCAGCAGCTCATCAATGCGCCATTCATCACTGTGTGCTGAGTGAGCGTTAAAAATATTTTGGCCATCCAACATATATAAAACCGGGTAGGTTTTGTCGGTGTTGTGTTGGTAGGACTTGGGCAGATAAACGTATATATCAGTGCTGCGAGCAAATTGGGGCAGAGTAAAATCTTTATGCTGTACTATGCTACCGCTTAAACTCGGCTCAGCTGTTTTTAATGGCTTATCGCCGGTCCAGAGCGGAATATGCACTGCCATTTCGGCATCGCCACCGGTTGCCTGATGTAGATAGATACATTGGCTTTTTGCCATTTCGTTGGCAGGCATCAATTGCCAATTTTTGTTTTTTACCAAGGTGAAAAATACATTTTTTTCGGTGACGGGAATAGTAACACTCAGCTCCCCCTTGTCGGCTCTAAGTGAGTAAGCCTTGTCACCCTCCAGCGCCCAATCATTGAAACTGCCGACCAGATGAATAGTTTCACTGGCAGAATAATCAGCGGGTGGTGTCACCTTGATGGTTAAGGTGGGGGCTGCCGGATTATTGTCGGTACATGCGCTTAGGGCTAAAACAACGGCGATTGTCAGGATGATGTTGTTATGAGTCATTGTTATTGCTTTCCTTAATTGTTGTGGTTGTAGTGGTTGCTGCGTATGCTTGGCGACTATAAAGGGGTTTGTTTGTTTTACCTTAAGCAAATGTAGTTTCGACAAAGATTATCTTCAGCACGTCTGCAACCAGATTCGCCATTAAAAGTATGTGATGTCTGCAATTGGCACAAAGTGACGATTCAACTTACCCTTCAAACTCAGTCAGTACCAACCTAGTCAGCAGCTTTAACTATCTCAGCATGTTCATCTGCAGAAACCTTCAATCCGCCGTTTGCCATATGGTAACTGACCATGCTGCCTGTAATAACCATCGCGATATGGATCAGCATCAGCCACCATAAACTGCCGGTGAAGGCATAGGCGATAGTGAAAAGGAATGCGCTGATCATGCTGCCCAGCAGCTGTTGGCGAGTTTTGAAACTGTGACTGGCGCCGTAAGCCAAGGCTGCGATAAATACGCCCGCAACTATGCCGGTGGTTGGAACTAAAAACCACATGAGAAAACCGCGATAGAGTAGTTCCCAGCCAACGCTGATAAACACTGCAAAAATAAGGCAAACTGCGAGTTCCGCGCGGGTTTTCGGTAAAGCGTTATTGTCTGCAGGTTGTGAATGCTGATGGTTATTCGGCAGCCGAGTTCCACGTAAATGCGCAACGACAGTGCAGATGAACACAGTTATCACCAGCGCACCTGCAATATAGAGGCCGATGATTCCGCCCGATGACAGCGGAATATCCAACCCCAATTCGGTGATGGCACGATTGTTATTCAGCCAATTCCAGGCAAGCAGGGTTAACAGTACAGAAACCAGTAGCCCCGTTTGAAGGTAGATTCTGGTGGGATTCGTTGGCGCTTTGTTCACACTGAGGCTTCGCAGTACAGCTCGGGCTGGTAACGCCAATAGAAGACAAGCCGCTAAAACATAGTCAATCATTGCATCTCCCTATGCATATCTCCGGAAAGTAGCAGCACAAACGCGCTAACTCATTCCGGAGTGTTGTATGACTCTTTGAGATGCGGTTTTATTGGGCGGGAATTCAAGGTGTTGCAAATCTATCGCCGGAAGATATTTACTTGCCGTCACCTTCCGTCAACACCAATACAGCATCGGATTCCCTGGACATCCACCGCAACCCTTCAACTGATGATGTTTGATGAACAACACAAAGTGCAGCACGATTGCAGTGGATGTCCACGGAGAGCATTTTTCTTGATTTTAACGGTTAGCAAAAGCTATTCAGCATTTAACTTGGATGTCCGCGATAATTGCCCGCTCTCGCAACCTGTATATCTTACATTTCCGGGTCCCTCGCCTAAGACTGTTTGGTAAACATACCCTAACGGTCCTGAACGCCATGATTTTTCTACTTCAGATCCAATATCATAATTGGCGTACTCTTTTATTGTAACTCTCATAACTTCTTGAGTGCCTGAGACACGATCAATATAATGAAAATAGTAGTTCACATTCCCAAACTTGCTCTCATCTTTAAATTTATGAATGATTTCACCTTTGATGCAAATAACTTCCTGCTTCCCAAGCATTGCATTAAATGCAAGAAGATACCCCACTAAACACAACATTGAAATAATATAAATAGAAGTTACGGTTAAAAAAACTTTAAACACCCCACCATTCAAAGCGCATAACAAAGTACGTCGGAAAAACACAACCACACTCAAAGCAATCGTAGAAATAATCAAAGAATTCTTTGCAACGAGAGTAGAATCTTTGGGTAGAAACACTACCAAACAAAAGAAACCCAAACAAAAAAAATAAATAGATCGTTATTTTCACAAAAACACCAACCTTTTACTATCTGCAAATTGTTTTTACCGGCATTTGTTTACGGTCTCGCATTCTGCAACCTTACCAGTCACTTGTCCTACAATTTCCGTTGCTGCATCTGAAGCTTTTGTAGTCTCGTTCACAGGACATCCATGTACTGAAAATGGTTGTCTACCATACCGTGTGGATGGCTGCCGATAGAAATTTCTGCGGCAGTCTTGTGCTAATTGCTGAGATATATCAAGTCGTTATAAGTAGCAAACAGAAGTCTTTGGTACAGACCTTCTGCCTGCCATTGGCTTTGGCACGGTAAAGCTGTTCGTCAGCCTGGCGGATTGCCTCGTAGATATCTAAATCATGCGAAGTATGCGGTTCAATCACGCTGGCAATACCAGCAGAAAAACTTACTTCAAAAGCTATGCGTTTATCCTGAATACAAAGTTGCGCAAAAGAGTGCTGTAAGCGTTGTAACAATCCTGCTATCGCTGTGGTATCGCGCTGGGACGTTGCCAATATAAATTCTTCACCTCCATAGCGACCAATCAAATCGGTTTTCCTGATTGTGTCTTTAGCTGCGCTAGCAAATGCTTCAAGAACGGCATCACCTATCTGATGGCCATGTTGGTCATTTATTTTTTTGAAATAATCGAGGTCGATAACAACAACCGAGAGCGCAAACCTTTGGCGCTGCGCTAACTGCCGTAACTTTTCGACCTGACTCAAAAATGCCCGGCGATTTAGCAAGCCCGTAAGCGGATCGGTATCTGATAAAACTTGCAAACGCTGTTGTAACTGACGACTGCGATAGAGATAAAGCGTCAACACCACAGTCGTCAGTAAAACAGCGATAACAACGGTCGACATCAGCTGCATCCGCGCTCTAGCTTTTTGTTCAGCAGCAGCCAATTGTTCAGCTTGTTTGGCTTTTTCTGCTGACAAAATATCTTCCTGAGCCAACTCTAATCGGGTTTGATAGGTATTAATCATCCAAGATTTGGCTTTTGCATCTTTTTGTTCACGTAGTCGCTGATAACGCTGCGCTGCAAAAAGAGCTCTTTGATAGTCACCTTGCAACTGATAGCTTTTTTGCAAAAGGTCTTGATATTCCCAACTGTCTTCCCGATTAATTAGAGAGGCCATTCTTAATGCCATAGAACTATCGTTAAGGTGTAAATATGCTAACCCTGCATAATATGCAGACAACTCATCCTGCCAAATCATCCCCGAAGAAACAATCTTTGCAAGCTCTCCTATATTTTCAACATTACCCTGCAACACATCACCTAGCAGTACTATTTTCTCCATTAATTGAGAGCAAACACCATCTGTTTTTGCCTTTAGAGATGCCCTAGCATAATAAACCTTCTCATCCAATGACAAATTATATATATTAGCAATAGCACAATAAACATATGCATTATCATCTGACAACCCATCATTCTGATCTTGTGCCAATTGTTTCAAACGATAAAACTTCGTCCGTTCAACATCTCCAATCAAACTACTGTGACGAGCGAGTGCATCATTTAAGTTACTTTGAATATAGTCAATTTCCTGCTTTATTTTTTCCCCGTTTAGCGTTTTGGCCATTCTAACAAGCGGTCTTGTAATTTTTTCGTATTGCTCTATTTGATAATAGATACTTATTTGAATAGTCAGAAATTTTACATATATATACACATCTCGCTGGAGATCTGCGTGCTCTTGCAAACTCTCTAACAGTTGAGCTGCTTGTTTTTCTAGAGTAGGAGACTTCGACATTATAAAGGCTTTTAAAACCTGACTATAAATATGTAGCTCTGGTTCAGCTACAGGATCAAATAGTTGCTGGGCTTTTGATAATTCAGCCTCCAAAACTGCTGAGGAACTGTGCTGAATCAGACCGACTCTGAATAGATACAAATATGCTTGACGAACATTATCATCAGCGGCATCAATTAAACGATTTTCTATAGACTTTAAAGTGTTAGCGTGATTATTTACAGCTTCAGATTCAAGTTCCAATAGCTCTACAGAAATCTGCTTTTTACTGTATACCTCACCAGCCAAAACAACATTTGGAAATATAGGAAATAACAGAAAAAAAATGAAATAAAAATAAAGTAAATTTTTCAAAAAAATTTGATGAAACATACCAATTAGACTCTTTTTAATGCATATATCAGAATCAATAAACATGTACAGATTCGCTCCACGAGTATTTCGTCTATGTAAATATTGATTTTTGTATTCGGTTGCCTATAAGTCATTGTTAGACAATTCGCGACTGAATCGAAAAAACGGCTAGCTACTTACTTTAATAAGAGGAACATTAACTTTATTGAAGTCAAACTAAAAGTATTTTTCACCTCAAATCAGTCATTTGAAGACGATTTGTGTGCTCGTCCAATGCTGGATCTAACAAACTATTTATGTGTTCGCTTAACCTTGCAACGAAAAGCCTAGAAGAATTTCTAAGTGAACCTGAGACTCTGTCTACCTTTGCAAAGACTAACTATCATGCCAAACCATTCCTACGCCAAGCCGATTTTTATCGGAATTACTCTGGTACTTAACTACTTAGCTCGGTATAAGTTTGTCGACCAGACAGCCTTATAACAACAGCCTCAAGCCATCCGCTCAATCAGCGATTTTTTCGCCTGCAACTCCAGTTGCATCGATTGGGCGATGGCTCTGAACTCAACAGAAATCGCAGCGTTTACCAATAGCAAAGCCCAAAACTGTTCAGCCATGTCATAGGCTTGTCGCCAGTATTTACCGGCGGCGACCGGTGTGATGGTTAAGGCGTGGCTCGATGCCATGGCGCCGCTGCGTAACGGTGCAAAGGCCATCGGTAACATGTCGTATACCGGTGCCAGTCTGAGCTTGCCGTCTCCTTCATAGTAGAACGACAGGTTGCCTGCGTGCATGTCGGTGTTGGCAATCAATCGGCCAAAACACCAAATCACAGCGACTGTCTCGGCGTCTTCTGCGCTGATGTGTTTGCCCTGCAGCAGATACTGCGCAATCACCGGCCACTCGGCGGGTTTGCCAACATATTCCATTTCCGCCATACGCAAGGACACCAGACCTTTGCGGCCCAAAGTGCCAACGCGGTCAAAGCGCTCGCAACTTAAAAATGTGCGTTGTTGTTGCTGGATAATCTGTGAATGGGTTGCCGCGATCCCAGCATCCGCCAGAGTAGCTAAAGCGAGATGCTCGGCCTGCAACAAATCAGCCCAGCGCTTACTGTTGGCGTTAGCGTTAACCATCGTTACGGGCTCGGTGAATTTAACTAAGCGGTGTTTACCATCGACAAAAGCACAAAACTTCGGCTGTTCACCGCCGGCGGAAGAACCCACCACTTCACCAGCCATCGCAGCTGTGGCGAGCTGCACAAAATCCGCTACTGACACCGCCGCAGGTTCATGTTGCAACCATTGCTGGTAGCTCTGTGTGCCAAGCAATAGGTTGCCCGGTGAGTCGCCTTTGGCATGCAACAGCGCCTGAAAAATATCCTGATCTTGCCAGTAATCGATATCGTAAGTAGCAACAATACCTTGTTTAAACAGGGCTTTGGCCAGGTGTCTGCCGAGAAAACCCTGCGGGCGCAAATCCTGTAACCACCAGGGCAAATCATCGTAATAACGGTCATCGCCATCGCTGTGTGTTTTGACGATATAGCCATGCGGCATCACAGCCACCAGAGTGCCGAAATGCTCCGCTTGCCCTGCCTCAGAGACGCGATACAGCGCAGTTTCAGCCTCAGCGCCTCTTTGCAGGTAATAGCGGGTTGAACGTGCGCGCCCGGTGGTGATGAGCTTATTTTCAAGCCCTGTTTCGAGCCTAGTTTCAAACCTGGTTTCCAACATCTTAAGCTGACGCGTCACTGTTGAGCGATCACAACCACAATAGCTGGCGATCTCGGCAGAAGTGGCCGGGCTGCGCCGCAAAAGTTCAATGATTGCATCAATAATTGCGCTGGACATCTGATTTAAAAACCCATGATTACATTTACTTGGGCAAGGTTAGCACAAAATTGCACCAATTAATGCACCGATACTTGCATCAATACTTGCATCGATAATTTTTTAGATAAGAGTTTAGATCCACGCAGATTTCTCTCATCTGTTCAGGGTTTGGCATCCAGGCCATGCAAGTGGCTGTCCACGGAGATCGCGCTCACTCCGCGGCTGCTGCTGCTGGGTTTGTTAGGGTTTGGGGATGGTAGCTTTGAGCGAATTGCAGATCTAAAAATGACTGGTTTCCGGGAAACTTAAATGTCCGCTTTGCTGCTGTTGCGGACATTGCTGGAATTGCGTCAGGCCTAAAAAAAGAACACCCATAGTGTGGTGAAAACTGTGGGTGTGGCTGGAAGGCAGATTATTTCCTAATTTGTGCCAAGACGCCAATCAGAATGATCGTTACCGTACTTACGAATATCCAGTATCCCGAGAGAACAATAATCCCTACCAATTCCATAGGTGCGTCATTCGCTTGTGGGATATCCGTAGATCCAATGTAAAAATACAGTTTAGTTGCGATTGGCGGA
>Ga0209812_10000456_pt1 | contig 37418 bp, 33 predicted proteins | sample JI71714BDNA_FD_187502 | JGI IMG/M metagenome (GOLD analysis project Ga0209812, IMG submission 187502) | Wastewater effluent complex algal communities from Wisconsin, to seasonally profile nutrient transformation and Carbon sequestration -... | ecosystem: Engineered > WWTP > Effluent > Algae...
GATATTCGCCAAGGAAAAATGGTTATCCTAATGGATGACGAGGATCGTGAAAATGAAGGTGATCTGGTGATGGCGGCAGAATATGTCACGCCAGAAGCCATTAATTTTATGGCGAAATATGGTCGTGGCTTAATTTGTTTAACCTTGACTAAAAAACGCTGTAAGCAATTAGCCTTACCCTTGATGGTAGATGCGAACAAATCGCCATTTGCAACCAATTTTACGGTGTCAATTGAGGCGGCCGAGGGTGTAACAACGGGTATTTCTGCTGCTGATCGTGCCCGCACTGTAAAAGCCGCGGTGGCACGTGATGCTGGGCCACAAGATATAGTGCAGCCGGGTCACATTTTTCCATTAATGGCGCAAGATGGCGGTGTTCTGGTACGCGCAGGGCATACTGAAGCTGGCTGTGATTTAGCGCGCCTAGCGGGACTAGAGCCTGCCGCAGTTATTGTGGAGATTCTGAACGATGATGGCACCATGGCACGGCGTCCAGATTTAGAGATTTTTGCCAAAGAGCACCATATTAAAATTGGCACCATTGCCGATCTTATTGAATACCGCAATTTACATGAAACCACCATTGAAAAAGTGGCCACTTGCCAATTACCAACGGCCATGGGTGAGTTTGAGTTAGTCACTTTTAAAGATACTATCGACAATCAGTTACACTTTGCGTTAGTAAAAGGCCAGATTCAAGCAGAGCAGCCCACGCTAGTGCGTGTACACCTTCATAATACGTTTAATGATTTACTGTTAACCACACGTGGTAATAATTTAAGTTTCCCATTACACACGGCCATGCAGCGTATTGCCACTGAGGGTGGCGTCTTAGTATTGTTAGGTAAGCACGAATCTACTGACGAATTGGTGCATGTGGTACAAAATTTTGAAGCAGAAGATAAAGGTGAAAAACCCCGCTCCGCACCTTGGAAGGGCACCTCTCGTAACGTTGGTTTAGGCTCACAAATTCTCGCCAGTCTTGGCGTGAAAAAAATGCGCTTACTCAGTCAGCCAAAGAAGTATCATGCATTGTCTGGCTTTGGGTTAGAAGTGGTCGATTACGTATCGGAATAAGCCTATCCGCGTATTCTCTTCGTCTTCAAATCCATTGGGTATAGACAGAAAGTATGTTAGAATACGCGGCTAATTTTTGATGGCAGTTAATAAGTAAGGACTGGCAATGCAGGTAATTGAAGCAGGCTACTCAGCTCGTGGCAAAAAAATTGCGATCGTGGTCGCGCGCTTTAACAGTTTTATCGTAGAGAGTTTACTGAGTGGCGCTATCGATACGTTGCAGCGCGTGGGTAATATCGCCGAGCAAGATATCACTGTGGTGCGAATTCCTGGTGCGTTTGAACTTCCACTGGCCGTGCAACGTGTTGCCGCAAGCAAAAAGTATGATGCTATTGTCGCACTTGGTGCGGTGATCCGTGGCGGAACCCCGCATTTTGAATATGTTTCTGGCGAATGTGTCAAAGGGATTGCGCAGGTTTCAATGCAATATGATTTACCCGTTGCGTTTGGCGTGTTAACGGTAGACAGCATTGAGCAAGCCATTGAGCGTGCTGGCACCAAAGCAGGCAATAAAGGCGGCGAAGCTGCAATGTCTGCGCTGGAAATGATTAATGTGCTGGAACAGCTGTAACAGGATCTGTCAATGAAACCCAATGTTCGCCGTCAGTCACGCTCGTTAGCCGTGCAAGGTATTTACAGCTGGCAAGTTAGCCATAATCCTATCGCTGATATTGAACAGCAATTACTGCTTGAAAATAATGTAAAACATCTTGATGTTGCGTATTTCCAAGACATTTTACGTGGTGTAGTGTTGCACCACAGTAAATTAGATGAAGCCATTAAGCCTTATTTAGAACGCCCCTTTGATGAGATTGACTTGGTTGAAAAAGCGGTATTACGCGTTTCTGCGTATGAATTAAAGTACCGTTTAGACGTGCCATACAAAGTTGTTATTAACGAGGCGATCGAATTAGCTAAATCCTTTGCTGCAGATGATAGCCATAAATTTGTTAACGGCATCCTGGATAAAGCGGTTAGGGTACTGCGTCCAAATTAATGGAGAAGCCGACGTAAGTCGGCTTTTTAATCTTTATGGGTGAATTTGATTTAATCGCCAAGTACTTTGCGCAGGCAGGGGTAAAACGCGCAGATACCAGTCTTAGTGTCGGCGATGACGGTGCCGTATTGCAAGTGCGCGAAGGTTACGATCTGGTTGTCACTACTGACACCATGGTGTGTGGCACACATTTTTTCCCCGATGTGGATCCTCGTGCACTGGGTCATAAATTAGTCACAGTTAACATTAGTGATTTAGCCGCTATGGGCGCAGAGCCCAGCTGGTTGTCATTAGCCATTACGTTGCCTGCTTTAGATGAAGCGTGGTTAGCTGAATTTGCTGCTGGCCTTCATGAGACCGCCGATTATTATAATTGTCAGTTAGTGGGCGGCGATACCACGCGTGGGCCATTAAGTTTAACCATGATGGCGAAAGGGCTAGTGCCGCGAGGCAAAGCCATTACGCGCAGTGGCGCCAAAGTGGGTGATTACGTGTATGTTACAGGCACCTTGGGCGATGCGGCCTTGGGACTGAAATTGGTGCAAGGTGTGCATGAAGTGAGTAAAAAACATCAAGGCCATTTGTTGCAACGTTTTCATTATCCTGCAGCCCGTGTTGCCTTAGGACAGGCATTACGTCATACCGCAAGCAGTGCTATGGATATTTCAGATGGCTTGGCGGGGGATTTACCTCACATTTTAAAGCGGTCGGGCGTTGGTGCTTATATCGACGTCAATCGTCTCCCGCTTTCACAAGCGTTAAGAGACAGTTGTGATCCAGCTTTAGCTTTACAGCTGGCTTTATCAGGTGGCGAAGATTATGAATTACTCTTCACGGTACCTGAGAATCGTCGTGGTTCATTAGATGTCTTATTATCCCCTTATGGTGTTCCGATTACCTGTATTGGTCGAATTACCGGTGTGGCGGGTAAATTAGAACTTAAAGCGGGTGAGCAGCCTTTTTCATATCAACATCAGGGATTTCAGCATTTTTGATGAAAGCATCTTTTCAGTTAACTAAATGGTCACATTTTTTGGCATTAGGTTTTGGTAGCGGCTTAGCCCCCAAAGCCCCCGGCACCTTCGGGACTTTGGTAGCCTTACCACTGGTGTGGTTACTTAGTCTGGCAGGGACCGCGTGGTTTATCGCTTTTTTACTGCTGGGAACCTTACTTGGTATATACGTTTGCGGTAAAACCGCTGCCGATGTGGGTGAGCATGATCACGGGGCAATTGTCTGGGATGAAATAATGGGGTTTACTTTGGCCATGTTATTTGTGCCAGTAACCTTAGGTACCTTAGTTTTGGGCTTTGTTTTGTTTCGTTTTTTCGATATTGTGAAGCCTTGGCCTATTCGATGGTGTGATGAGCGGGTGCACGGTGGCTTGGGAATTATGTTAGATGATTTACTCGCTGCGCTGCCAGCCTTGGCCATTATGCATCTGGTATTGTATTTTGGGTGGTTAGGTTAGCCGAATAAAAACCACAGAATAAGACCAAGGAAGAGGTTATGCGACAGACATTATTTTTACTCTTGTGCTTTTACTGCCACTTAGCGTACGCCACGTCTTCAGTTTATGATTATGATATAAAGCATTGGACCAGCGCCGACGGCTTATCCAGCAATTCTGTGCGCGCCATCACCCGCGATCAACAAGGTTATATTTGGTTTGGTACCTTATATGGCCTTAACCGGTTTGATGGTAAGCAGTTTGACATTTTTACAACTGAGCTTTACCCGACCTTAGCCAGTAACACCATAACCCAGTTACTGACCGACAGTGAGGGGCTCATTTGGATTGGCACCAAAGCCGGTTTATCTTTGCTTAACCCAAGCACCCTTCAGGTAGAGCGACTACCGATTTTTAGTGAAGTCACCTCATTGCTTGAAGTCGCCCCTGGTGAAGTATGGGTGACCGCGGATCAATTATTTAAAGTCAGTGCCGGTAAAGTGAGCCGAGTTGAACACATTAAATCGGTGGTGAGCCAACTAGCACACACCGATGAGCATCTCTGGGTGTCAGGGAGTGAATTTTTATATCAACGTGATCGTGCAGGCGAGTGGTTGCAGTTTGCCTTACCGCCAGAATTAGCGCAAAACCCTATTTATGATCTTACTTGGACCTCATCAGGTTTATTAATTGCGAGTGAAGTGGGCTTATATCGTTTGCAGCCAAATGGACTCATTACGCTGCAATTACTGCCGGATAATTCAACCGCCCCTGTGTATCGTATTTTGGAAGATCAAAGCGGTGCCATGTGGTTATCAAGCTATCGCAAGCTTTTTTATCAATTTCCCCAGCAACCGTGGCAAGTGGTGACCAGTACAGAGTTGGGCAGTGTTCCTTGGTTTAGTTACCTTTTTCAAGATCACGAATACAATATTTGGTTAAGCAGTTTTAGTGACGGGGTCTATTTAGCCAGTCGTAGCCAAATTAAGCGCACCTTACCGGGCTTAGAGCCGGTTATTCGCAGTGTGTCGTTACATCCACAAGGTCAATTACTGTTTGCCAGTCAGCGTGCAGTAGGTATCTTAGACAGTGATGGAACGTATCGGCCTTATATCAATGAAGCGCTATTAAAAGATCAAACTGTGCATGATCTCTATTGGCGAGACAACCAACATTTATGGCTGGGTTTAGATCGAGGGCTTTTCGAATACAATTCTACGGAGAATGTGCTTACCCCCGTGTTTAGTGAATTAGCCGGTCAAATAGTGAGAGTCGTGCAGGCCGCGTCAGATGGGGGCGTTTGGGTTGGGGCTTTACACGGTTTGTATCATATTAAACCCGCAGATCCCAATGACGTAACGTCTACGGCCACACTGACGCATCTACCGATTAATGTCGAGTTAGAATCAAGACAAATTACCAGTTTGACACAAAATCAATATCAATTGTTTTTTGGAACGACTCGTGGTTTTTATCGCCTGCAAGAAAATAAGCTGACACGGTTAGGCATAGGGAGTCCCTTATATAATGCCTATATTTTGGCAGCGCAGCTGTTACAAGACGGCACGATAATGGTTAGTACACTTGACGATGGCATCTTTATACAAATGCCCGGACAAGCGTGGAGTCGGCTGGATAGCGGTAACGGCTTACGGCATGGCCCAGCATTTAGTTTCTATGAGCATCACCAAAGCGGTTGGATCTGGATCAGCACCCATAAAGGTATTGTAAGATTGTGGCGTGACAGCATTAAACAGGCTGCAACGGCAGGCTTTAGAATTGAAGAGGTGCTTTCACCTTATGATCGGCAAATGGGTAGCTTTTCAAGTCGGTGTTGTAATGGGGCAGGCCAAGCAAAAGTCGTGCACTGGCAAGCGCAATTATGGTATCCCACATTACGCGGTTTGGTTGCCGTGCCTGAACTGGTTAATACTGCGGCACAGCGCGAACTGAATCCATTGATTAAGCAGGTTAGCGCGCAACAACAGTATGTTATTGCGGCATTACAACCGCGACAAGTATTGGCAGAGCACGAGCGCAACATTACCATTAATTATGCTGCGTTTGAGTTCAATCGCCCCGATAGTGTTGAATTCCGCTATCAATTAAGTGGGTTTGATGACGATTGGCACAAGGTTGGGACACGACGCCAAGCGGTATACACCAATTTACCCCCTGGGCAATTTGTGTTTCAGCTAGAAGCTAAATATGTGCATCAAACATGGCAAGAGGCTCAACAAGCAACATTAGATGTGGTGATCCCGCGCGCGTTTCACGAAACGTTGCTGTATCGTTTACTGTGGTTATTATTAGTGGTTTGCGTACTTTACGCTGCGTTTTGGTTGTATCGGAAAAATGCGTTATCTAAACAGGAACAACTCGCGCGTTTGGTGCAGCAACGAACACAAGAGTTAGAAAATACTAATCTAAAGTTAAATGAGCTAAATGAGCAACTTAGCCAATTAACCCATCGTGATACCACTACGGGTTTACGAAATTTACGATTTATGCAGGAACAACTCCCTAAAGATATTGAGCATTTTCAACGTAATCGGCAAGCATTGTTACAACAAGGTAAAACAATTGCGTTAGTCTTACTCGAGTTGGATGATCATGATAGTGTATTGCAGGAATACGGCAGCAAAACAGCAGACAGCGTTTTGCAGCAGGTGGGGGCGCTATTAAGTCGAGAAACACGGGGTTCTGATTATGTAGTCCGTTACAGTGCTTCGCGTTTTATCTTGGTGTTCAGAGACATTTCAGTTAATCAGGTGAGTCAGTACGGCCGCCGTTTGGTTGAACAATTAGCGGCAACAGAGTTTAACTTGCTAGAGGGGAATAGCTTAACATGCCATGTAAGCGCTGGGTACGCGTTGTATCCATTGCCATTGTTAGGTGGGCAACTCCTTAGCTGGGAAGTCTCAATTGAACTGGCAGCATTAGCCTTAGCGCAATTACATGAGAAAGGTTTAACAAATAAGGTTGCGACCTTACAGTTTGATCAACAAGTTGACGCGTTCGAATTTGAAGAAAGTCGAGAGTTAGCAGAACAAATTAATCGATTAATTACAGAAGGGTTAATCACCTTAGAACACAGCTAGAAAAATGCTAAAAAGCCAAGCGAAAAAACAGTTTAGCACATCAATTAACCGTCAGTACTTACCGCAATGTGCGGTAAGTACTGATTGTTGTTTACCTCGGATAACGTGCTAGTTATTTTTGAATAAAACGCTCAGCGTGTTTGCTGATCCCAGCACTGTCTAAACCTAATTCCTGATAGATCTCTTGTTGCGCGCCGTGTTTTATAAAGTGATCAGGCAGACCCAAATTCAGGACTTTACCGCGGAACCCCTGTTGTAATAAGAACTCGTTTACTGCCGAGCCTGCTCCACCCATAATTGCGTTATCTTCTACCGTAATAATGTGACTATGGCTGTCGATAAGTTGCAGCAATAAATGTTCATCTAAGGGTTTCACAAAACGCATATCAATCAAGGTTGCATCAAGCGCTGTTGCGGCTTGCTGGCATGCAGCTAGCAAAGGGCCAAAGGCTAAAATAGCCAGCTGTTGACCAGCGCGAACCAATCGTGCCTTTCCTATTGGCAACAATTCCATCGTATTATTGGCGCTTATACCTGTACCTGATCCTCGCGGATAGCGTACCGCCGCCACACCTGCGTGTTGATAGCCAGTATAGAGCATTTGTCGACATTCATTTTCGTCTGAGGGCACCATGATCGTGATATTTGGGATACAGCGCATAAAGCTAATATCAAATGCCCCTTGATGCGTTGGGCCATCTGCGCCGACAATGCCTGCCCGATCAATCGCAAAGAGTACATCAAGTTGTTGTAGCGCCACATCGTGAATCAGTTGATCATAACCACGTTGTAAAAAACTTGAGTAAATAGCAACAACCGGTTTTAATCCTTCAATCGCCATGCCTGCAGCCAAGGTAACGGCATGCTGTTCGGCAATCGCCACATCAAAATACCGTTGAGGAAAACGCTTTGAAAAGGCAACTAAATCCGATCCCTCGCGCATTGCAGGGGTAATGGCTTGCAGACGCTCATCTTGCTCTGCCATATCGCAAATCCATTGCCCAAAAATATTGGAAAAAACGGGTAGACCAGGTTTTTTTGCGGGTTGAGTGCTGGCACTGGGATCAAATTTAGCCACAGCATGATAGCCAATAGGATCCGCCTCAGCAGGGGCATAGCCTTTACCTTTTTTGGTTACAATGTGCAATAGCTGCGGGCCTTTGAGCTGGCGCATATTACGAATGGTATCGACTAAACCCAGCACATCATGGCCATCAATAGGCCCAATATAATTAAACCCAAGTTCTTCAAAGAAAGTCCCCGGTGTTACCATACCTTTAAAATGCTCTTCGGCTTTGCTAGCCAACTCATGCAGAGGAGGCACGCCACGTAAAATCTTTTTACCCCCTTCGCGTAAGCTGGTGTAAAAGCTGCCAGATAAAATGCGAGCGAAATACTGATTTAACGCGCCAACATTTTCTGAAATCGACATTTCATTATCGTTTAAAATAACCAGCATATCGGGTTTCACTTCACCCGCATGATTTAAAGCCTCAAACGCCATACCCGCAGTAATCGCACCGTCACCAATAACGGCCACCACTTTACGTTGATTTTTAGCTTGCGCAGCGGCAACGGCCATACCCATTGCCGCACTAATTGACGTGCTAGAGTGGCCAACTGATAAAATATCATACTCACTTTCTTCCCGATAAGGGAAAGGATGCAATCCTTCTTTCTGACGGATGGTATGCATCTTGTGGCGACGGCCAGTTAAAATTTTATGTGGGTATGCCTGATGGCCAACATCCCAGATTAACCGATCAAAGGGGGTGTTATACACATAGTGTAAGGCGACGGTTAACTCTACTGCCCCTAAACCTGAAGCGAAATGGCCACTACTCTGGCTTACGGTTTTTAATAAAAAATGGCGTAACTCCTGGCTTAATTGTGGCAAGAGTTCTTGAGGTAACTGACGTAATTGTTCAGGCAAATTTGCCTTAGTCAGCAGCGGATAATCCGTCATATCAATGTGCATAACAAATGCCTATGTTAGAACTTTCTGGCAATAATATAATGAGCGAAGTGTTGTAACTCCGTCGTATCGTAAGGTAGCCGTTGTAATGCCGCTATCGCATCATGGTAAAGCTGTTGGGCTTTTTGCTTTGCGCCCTGTAATCCAAGTAATGCCGGATAAGTCGATTTATTAGCTTTTACATCAGAGCCTTGTGGTTTACCCAAGGTGGCCGTGTCGCTTTCAATATCCAAAATGTCATCTTGCACCTGAAACGCTAAACCCAGTGCATCCGCGAATTGCCGTAAATCAGCAAGCACCCTAGGATCATCAATTGGGCTGGCATAATAGGCTAATTGTACTGTGCATTCAATTAAGGCGCCGGTCTTCAGTCGGTGCATTTGTTCTAACGTGGTTAAGGTCACCTGCTGATTCGTATGAGCCAAATCAATCGCTTGACCTGCGCACATTCCTGCGGCTCCTGCAGCGCGCGCTAACGCTTTGACCATGGCCACTTGTCGTGCTGGCGAAACATGCAAATAGGCATGATCGCACAGTGCTTCAAATGCCAGCGCTTGCAGTGCATCGCCAGCTAGAATAGCCGTGGCTTCATTAAACGCAATATGGCAAGTGGGTTTGCCGCGACGTAACGCGTCGTCATCCATTGCGGGCAAGTCGTCATGAATTAGGGAATAACAATGTATTACCTCAATTGCTGCTGCAGCAGCATCTAAATCTTCTAGCTTAGCTCCCAAGAGTTGGCCAACCGCATACACGAGATAAGGCCTTATACGTTTGCCACCGAGTAACAGACTATAGGCCATCGCATCGTATAATAAACTGGTTTTTGGTGTTTTACTTGCGAGCAACTGTTGCAGCTGTTGTTCCACACGTTGTTGAAACATAGGCAAACTGGATGGCGCCAAGTTTAGTCTCCTGCTTGCGGTTCAAAGGGGTGTAATTGTTCCTGTTGCTGCTGCAAGAGGATTTGCACCTTTTGTTCAGCGGCGTGTAACTGTTGCTGGCTCTGTTTTACTAAGCTTATACCGCGCTCAAATTGGCTTAAAGCATGTTCTAGGGTTAACTCGCCTTGTTCCAGTTGTTGCACGATTTGTTCCAGCTCCAGCACCGATTGTTCAAACTGGCCTGGGGTACTGTTTGTTTTGCTCATAATATTCCCCAAAAAAACTGTGCGCAACCTTATCGTAGCAAGCTATTATGGTCAATGACAAAGCGCTTTGGAACGACTATTTTGGTGTTCTTTGCTGAATTATTGCTTAATGATTCTTAGCAAAGGTCGATAACTAAGCAGTAGGTAAGTTATTATAAGAAAAAGTTGTTTAGGGTACGCCTGCCAGCTGGCTTTTCTGAAGGAGTAAATTGTGGATTTAGCAACGCTAATTGGAATGTTGGGTGCCATTGGTTTCATCGTTATGGCAATGGTAATCAGTAGCAGTGGTGACGTTGGCATGTTTGGCGACCTCGTGTCGGTGCTTATTGTGTTTGGTGGGTCTATTTTCGTTGTACTGACTAAATTTACCTTAGCGCAATTTTTGGGCGCTGGCAAAGCCGCCGCAAAAGCCTTTATGTTTAAAATTGAATCGCCAGAAGAGTTAATCGAAAAAGCAGTGCAGTTAGGCGATTCAGCGCGTAAAGGCGGATTTTTAGCACTTGAAGAAGCCGAAATACCTAATGCCTTTATGCAGAAGGGGATCAATATGCTGGTGGATGGTCACGATGCGGATGTGGTGCGTGCCACAATGCAAAAAGATATCGTGTTAACCGAAAAACGGCATGATACCGCTATCGCTTTCTTTAAAAGTTTAGGTGATGTTGCACCGGCGATGGGCATGATTGGGACATTGATTGGTTTGGTGGCGATGCTATCAAATATGGACGATCCGAAAGCTATCGGGCCAGCTATGGCTGTAGCTTTGCTGACTACGCTTTATGGGGCCTTTATTGCCAACGTAATTGCGTTACCGCTTGCCGATAAACTGATCATTCGTAATCAGCAAGAAAAACTAAACAATATGTTGATATTAGATGCTGTGTTAGGCATTCAAGATGGACAAAACCCAAAAGTTATTGAAGGGATCTTGCGTAATTATTTAGCCCAAGGCAAACGTGAGCCTGCTGGAGGTGCCGCATGAGTGATATGGAGGAAGAGTGTAAATGCCCTCCTCCGGGAGCGCCCATGTATTTGGCTACCTTTGCTGACTTAATGTCGTTGTTAATGTGTTTTTTCGTGTTGCTATTAGCCTTTTCCGAAATGGACGTGTTGAAATTTAAACAAATTGCAGGATCAATGAAGTTTGCTTTTGGGGTGCAAAACAAAATTGAAGTGGATGATATTCCAAAAGGAACGAGCGTGATTGCGATGGAGTTTCGGCCGGGTCGGCCTGATCCAACGCCGATCGAGACATTACAACAGCAAACCATGGAAATGACGCAGCAAGTGATCGAGTTTCAGGCTGGTGAAGAAGATTCATCAGGTGGCAGACAAGAGCAGCGCGATGATCAAACAGGGGGCCAGTCTGCGTTAAACGCTGAGGAAATTGAAGCCGCTGAGGCTGCAGCAGAAGCTGCACAAGAGCAAATTAATGAAACGGTGAAAAAGCTGGCAGAAGAACTTGAACAGCAAATTGTAGATGGTGCTATTGAGTTAGAATCACTGGGACAACAAATTATTATTCGGATCCGGGAAAATGGTTCTTTTCCGTCCGGCTCCTCCTTTTTACAGCCACGTTTTAAACCTATCGTGTTGCAAATCGGACAGATGTTAAATGATATACCGGGCGAAATCACCATTAGTGGGCATACAGATGATTTTCAGGTAGCCGATGAATTACATGCTAATAACTGGGATCTTTCGGCCAAACGCGCGGTGTCGGTGGCTACCGAGATTATTCGGGCGCCCGGTTTTGATCGCAATCGCTTGGTGGTGGTAGGGCATGCTGACACGCGGCCTTTGGTACCCAATAACAGTGAGCTTAATCGGCGACGTAATCGTCGCGTAGAAATTGCCATTATGCAAGGCAAGCCCAAGGTCTCGGATCCGATTAGTTTTGAACCCGTGTCTAATCCTTAGTGCATCTTCATCGCATACTTACTTTGCGAGCTGTTTTGTAAAGTAAGTCATGCGTGTGGCGTGGCAATGCGGAATCGTCGTGTTAGCCTGCTTTGCCGCGCAAAAATAAGAATGATCTCATAACACGCGCGATGATGGCTATTACGCGTTTAACGCGCTTTTAGTCAGGTTATTCGCTATACTACGCGGCAATTTTTAAACGGCCGCGAACGTCATGCTCGAATTTATTATCAAACTGCATCCCGAAATAGCCATTAAAAGTAAGTCGGTGCGTCAACGACAAACCGGGCTACTCGAACGTAATCTTATAACCATTTTAAAACGGCTTGATCCAAAAATCGCCGTTCGTAATGTATATGATCATTTGATTGTTCGGAGCAAGCTAACGGCGGAGCGAGAGAACTTTATCGCGCGCTTAGAATGTATTCCCGGTATTGTCACCTTTGCCGAGTCGAAGACCTGTCACTTCACTGATTTGCATGATATTTTTTTGCAAGTCGCCGCGGTTTATCGCGATCAGCTATACGGCAAGACCTTTTGTGTGCGGGTAAAGCGTCAGGGTGAGCATGAGTTTAGTTCGCTGGAGGCCGAACGGTATATTGGCGGCGGTTTGAATCAATTAGTCAATAACGCGAAGGTGCAATTAAAACAGCCAGATATCACCATTAAGCTAGAAATTAAACAGGATAAATTTTTAGTTGTGGTTGAGACCTTTTCTGGCATGGGTGGTTTTCCAATTCCCTCTCAACAAGATGTATTATCCCTGATTTCTGGGGGATACGATTCTGCCGTTGCTACCTATTTGATGATTAGAAAAGGCATACGAAGTCATTTTTTGTTTTTTAATCTTGGAGGCAATGCGCATGAAGCGGGTGTGCGTGAAATTGCATTTTATATCTGGCAAAAATACGGTTTATCGCATCGCGTAAAATTTGTTAGCATCGATTTTATGCCGGTAGTGAACGAGATTGTAGAAAAAGTCGATTCGAGTCTGCTGGGCGTGGTACTGAAACGGATGATGATGCGCGCGGCGAGTCACGTTGCTGGGCAGTTAGGGATCCAGGCTATTGTCACCGGTGAAAGTATTGGGCAAGTTGCCAGCCAAACCATTGCCAATCTTTCTGTTATCGACCGAGCAACTGATACCCTTATTCTACGGCCGCTAATTTACCATGATAAACAAGATATTATTGATATTGCCCGGCAAATAGGTGTTGAAGCCCTGTGTAGTACAATGCCTGAATATTGTGGTGTTATTTCAAAAAGTCCTACGATACATGCAGAATTAGACGCGGTACTGGCGGCTGAGGCACAGTGCGACGCTGCGCTTTTATCGAATGTGCTCAGCCATAGTAAAGTTTATGATATTCGTACTATTGAGTATCAAGCAGAACAGCAAGCTCGCACTGTCACGACCGAAGCGGTTTTGCCGCGTGGCGCAGTGGTTATTGATGTGCGGACACCAGATGAAACCGAACAGCGGCCTTTGCAGTTACAGCACCATAGAGTTTTGGAAATCCCGTTTTTTCGCTTAGCAAGTCAATTTCCACATTTAGATCCACAACAACAGTACTATTGTTATTGTGAACATGGCGTTATGAGCCGATTACAAACGTTGTTATTACAAGAAATGGGCTTTACCAATATCGCCGTATATCGATCTTAATCGGCGCTGAGCGCTTGCCAAATCGCATGGTTTTCAGACATGGTGAGGTGATGTTTTGCGGCTGTTTTTAGAATAAAGCCGGTGATGGCCGCTAACTCTAACGGCCGGCTTTGTGCGCGATCTTGATGCATAGAAGAGTAATTGTTAGCCGTTGCCTGAATGACGTGATAAACATGTTGTAAGGTTGTGTCAAAAGGTAATGCAATACCTTCTAACTCGGCTAGCGTACAGACTTCGGTGACAAGACGATGAATTGTACGTGCATAGTGAGGATCAGCAAGGGCGCCGTTTCTACAGTTTAATAACGTTGTTAGTGGGTTTATAACGGCGTTAACCGCTAATTTTCGCCAGAGCGCTGGCATAATATTTTCCGTCAGCGTTACCGGTCCCAATGCCACTTGCATGGCATCAACTACCACACCTGTTTCTAAAGCGGCAGCCTGATTAAGTGGGCTAAGGATGCTTTGCCCTAACCCCGTGTGTTGTATAGTGCCTTTCTTACGCAACGCACCATGGCTGGTACTTAAAAACCATATCCCTTGATCTACTTCGGCAAATTGACGCAAGCTATCAAGATCCGGCATGCCATTGTGGCTGATAATCAATTGAGCATGATGCGATAAATAAGGTTTTAATTGTGCCAGACAGGATGCCACTGCATACGCTTTTACGGCTACAACACTGTGCTGGATAGGGCCTGTAGTAGGTAAAAAATCACAGCGATATTGCTGATGTTCTAGGGTACTAAAATTTACTGAAAGTGGTGCAGGTTCACGCAGCCATAACGAAACGTCATTGCCATGCAGGTGTAATCGGCAGGCGGCAAGTAAGCCAATTGCGCCTTGCCCTACGACACTCCAAGCTAGGTTTTGCTGCGTGGGCGCCATAAATGCCACAGCTTACGAATAAGGAAAAACGCCAACACGCCGGCCATATCGGCAAGCCAATCCCAAAAATCGCCATTTCGCTGTGTATAGTTCTCTTGCACCACCTCAACCAGCACGCCATAAAAAGCCATCAGCAGTACAATTTTCCAACATGTAGGCCGAAACCCTTTCCAGACTAGCCCACTTAACACAAAGAAAATGCCGAAATGGGCGACTTTGTCCATATGCGCAAAGCCACTCTTAATAGGATTACCACTAAGCTCGGCCATAAAGCCTGCCGTCGCAATAATGAGAAAGACCAAACATAAAAAACGATAAAACGCTTGGGACACGTCAATCCTCCCGATAATGAGACTCGGATTGTAACAGTTTTCTGGTTATAATCACTAGCATACCTATACCGATCGACTGGAGAGCGAGATGCCATCTTTTGATATTGTTTCTGAAGTGGAACAACAAGAAGTATTAAATGCAGTAGACAATTCAAACCGTGAGTTACAGACCCGTTTTGATTTTCGAGGGGTGAATGCGGAATTTAGCCTCAAAGAAAAAGAGATCACGCTAAAAGCGGACTCTGAATTCCAATTACAACAAATGTTAGAGATCTTTCTGACCAAAGCCGTTAAACGTGGCTTGGATGTGCGTTCTTTTAAAGAGGGCGATGTTGTTCATTCCGGTAAAACCTATAGCCAAAATTTAACGTTGCGCCAAGGTATTGAAACTGAGATGGCAAAAAAGTTAGTAAAACTGATCAAAGATCATAAGTTAAAAGTTCAAGCCGCGATTCAAGGTGATCAAGTGCGGGTTACCGGTAAAAAGCGTGATGATCTACAAGAAGCCATTGCCTTAATTCGGGCTACTGAGTTAGAGCAGGCGTTTCAATTTACCAACTTTCGTGATTAGTTCCTGATCTAACGTAGATATAGAAGAGCCTGTGGTAATTTGGCTATCTAGATGTCTGTTGACTTTTGTGAATTAATGCGTACACTTGCGGCGGCTCCATTGGGAGCCGTCGTCTTTTTAGGTGCACTGTATTATCAGAATAGCGCAGGTTGTTCCGCTTTTAGCGTTTATGCAACGCGGTCCTATAGCCTGATGAAACAGTGTTAAACGGGAATTTGGTGTAAAACCAAAGCTGCCCCCGCAACGGTAATCAATCTTAGGTATTTCATACGCCACTGTCAGTCGATGGGAAGGCGAAATACCGGCGTAAGCAGATTGTTAGCCCGGAGACCGGCCTAAAAGTTCTTTCACCTTTACCCTGTGCGGTGGGCACTGGATTGGAGTAATTATGTTTAAACCCTCTTGGGCTGCGGTTATGCTGGCCTCTTGCTGTTCTGCTGCGCAAGCAGAAAACGCCATCGAACGTATCAGTATTTATGCAAATCGTCTACCAACGGCTGAATCACAGGTCTTAGCCAGTGTTACGGTATTGGAACGTAACGATATTATTTCCCGTCAAGCTACTGATTTACCAGCTTTATTAGCGCAATTGCCTGGCGTGAATATTGCCCGTGATGGGGGGCGTGGTCAGAACAGCAGCCTGTATCTTCGCGGCGGTAACAGTGGTCATACGTTAGTGTTGATTGACGGTGTTCGTACAGGGTCTGCTACGTTAGGTTATAAAGCGCTCGCCATGGTGCCGCTGGAATTGATTGAACGTATTGAGGTGATCCGTGGGCCACGTGCCGCGTGGTATGGCGCTGACGCGTTATCCGGCGTCATTGCGATAAGTACTCGTAAAGCACAGGATACCGAGATCAATGCGAATGTGGGCAGCTTTGGGCAAGCCGGTACGGATCTTAGCGTGAGTCAACAAGTGGGTGATTTAACCGTGAGTGCGACAGCAGGTTATAGCCGGGCAGATGGCTTTAATGTGCGCAAAGATTTAGATGCCGATCGCGATGGGTATCAGCAACGTTTTGCTAAAGTAGCCGCTGAGTATCAGAGCACGATTGGCACCTGGCAGGCTCAATTTGATATTAATTCTGGTTTTAATCAATTTGACACAGCCTGGGGCACTGAGGATGAGGCAGATACATTAAGCCGCAGTTACTTACTTGGCTGGCAGCATGCCGTGGGTGAGTGGCAACATCAAGCTCAGTTTAGTCGCGTGCTAGATGATGATACCAGCTTTGGGCCTGACTCTCGCAGTCCTTTTGTGACCGAGCGTGATGAAGTGAATTATCAAACTAGCACCTCTCTCACCGAGCAGCTTACCGGGTTAGCTGGCGTTAATTGGTATTCTGAAGATGTTGCGCGGTCAGGCGTAAATTATGTCATTGATAGCCGAATTAATCGGGCGTTTTTTACTGGGCTGAGTTTTAAGCAACAACAATTGCAGCTTGAAGGATCGGTGCGGCGCGATGTTACCGATCAATATGGTGGCAATACCACGTGGCAACTGGCAGCGGGCTACTTTTTTTCCGAGGTTTGGCAAGTGCGAGCAAGTCGTGGCGCTGCTTTTAAAGCGCCAACTTTTAATGATTTGTATTATCCGGGCAGTGCTAATCCAGACTTGGCGCCAGAGCAAACGGTATCTGACGAAATTGCTATCCATTATCGGGCAAACAATGGCAGTATTCAGTTGGTCTGGTTTGAAAACGATGTTGATAATTTAATCCAGTTCGATATGGCAACGTTTTTGCCGCAAAATATTGAAAAAGCGCAAATTTCAGGCGCAGAGTTGGTGATCAATGTTGATGTTGCAGAGATCCAGCAGCAATTTTCTTACAGTTGGATTGATACCGAAAATACGTTAACTGGACAACGTTTAGTTCGGCGCCCAGAAAACACCCTTAATTGGCGTGCAGAGCGGCAATGGGGTAAGGTATCGGCATTTGTGTCTGCAGATTATCAAAGTAATACCTATCAAGGTCCCTTTGCCAGTGAGGAATACCTCGGTGGGTTTACAGTCTGGGGAGTAGGCGCCAGTTATCCGGTATCTTCAAATCTGATCGTAAGAGCCAATGTTGCCAATCTGTTTGATAAACGCTATCAAACCAATGCCAGTTACACCACGGCGGGTGTAAATTTTGGCCTTAGCCTGAGCTATCGGCCACTCTAATAAGATCGCAGTAAAGGGTGTTTATTGCCGTGTGATGCACATCAAGCAGACGTTTAGTCTGCTTGATGTTTAAGGACGTGTGTAAAGCGCTGCCGAAATTTAGCCATTTTCGGCGTGATCAGCATGTGGCAATAACCTTGATACGGATTTTGTTTGTAATACCCTTGATGATAAGCTTCTGCTGGATAGAACTGGCTTACAGGACTAACTTCAGTAACAATCGGTGCGTCAAATAATTTGTGCTGCGTAAGCTCCGATATCATGCTGGTGGCATCTTGTTGCTGTTGAGGGTTGTGCGTAAAAATTACCGAACGATATTGTGTGCCAACATCATTGCCTTGCCGGTTAAGTTGTGTGGCATCGTGCAAACTAAAAAAAATCTGACACAACTCAACAAAGCTTATTTGTGTTGGTTCAAATTGTACTTGCACCACCTCGGCGTGTCCGGTTGTGCCAGTGCAAACGCTACGATAATCTGGGTTTGCTGTATGCCCTCCCATGTAGCCGCTGACAGCGAGTTTAACCCCTTTTACTTCATTTAACGCGGCTTCTAAACACCAAAAACAGCCTGCGCCAAAGGTTGCCAGTTCTGTTTGCTCTGTTGTCACGTTCATAGTTAGTCCTTAAGGTGCATTGTTAACAGATGGGTTAACCAATGGGTTAACCTCACTGCGATTGATCGTGCTGTCATTATGCATCGTAAAATAGTATGACAGCTATAAGCAGTATTTTGTTGTTTGCTCTTCAGATTTACTCAGCGTTAATTCATTACGGTGTATCTCAACGCTTGGATGATTGCGTCATGCAAGGTGAGAGCTAAGCCAAGTTGACAAACAGGTTCCTACTCATCGAATGATAACAGGATGGAATTAAAACATGAAAGTAGCAGTAATAGGTGCGGGTATTGCAGGGATCAGTTGTGCCAGCGCGTTGCATGCAGCCGGTTGCAGTGTCATGTTGTTTGACAAAGCACGGGGCCCCGGAGGTCGCATGACCAGTAAGCGTACGGGTCATGGGTATATGGATTTTGGGGCGCAATATTTTACGGCACGGCATCCAAAATTTCAGCAACAAGTAGCAAGATGGCAGCAACAGGGTGTAGTGAGTCGTTGGCTGGCGCCAATGTATCAGTATAACCAAGGACAATTAAGCGCCTCGCCAGACGAGCAACAACGCTTTATTGGTATTCCTGCCATGCACAGCCCGTTAAAGTGGCAAGCACAATCCATCCCAAGTGAAATGGATTGTCGAATAACCTCGTTGCAGCAGGTACCACTAGGCTGGCAATTAACCTCTGAAAACGGACAGGTGTTTGGTCCCTTTCAACATCTAGTGTTGTCTCTACCTCCCGTACAAGCAGCGGCATTGCTTAATAGTCATTCTGCATCTTTGGCAACAGCCACAAACACAAACTTACCTGAAACGCTGTTACAGCCTTGTTGGGCTGTAACCCTGGTGTTAGCGGCGCCAACAGGCCATGCCGCAGGGGGGATCTTTGTAAAAGGTGATCACCGTTCGCTGAGTTGGATCAGCCGGCAGAACAGCAAACCAGGCAGAGCACAGGTCGAAAGTTGGTTATTACATTTTAGTCCACATTTCAGTGCGTCCCATTTACAGGCGTCCACCGAGTTATTGCAACAACACGCCACAGACTGTTTATCCGAGATAATTGGCAAACCGATTAGTGTGACAGAGGCCATTTGTCATCGTTGGTTATATGCGCAAATTGATGCCGCGGCGGCTGAGTTGAACCTATCGGATAATCCTCAAAAGGGCGTGTGGCTGGCAGGTGATTGGATGCGTGGTGGCCGCGTAGAAAATGCGTGGTTAAGTGGTGATGATATTGCCAGCAAGATACTGGCCCTCAAATAGGATAAGACACGATGCAACATTGGTTAATTGTAGGCGCCAGCGGTGGTATTGGCTTTGCCATGGTACAACAGCTTTTGACACAGGGACATCGGGTATCGGCAATCAGTCGTCAGCCGCAGTCCACAACGTTATCAACGCCGTTTGAAATAGCACATACGCAGCAGGCATTAACCTGGTATACCTTGGCAGCTGCTGATGATACTGCGGCGCCAATGGTGTTTGCTGAGATTTTTGCAAGCAAAGTCGATGCAGTAATGTTGTGTCAGGGCTGGTTGCACGGTGAGGGTATGTTACCTGAAAAGTCGATTAAACAGCTGAGTCGTCGTGCGTTAGCGCAAAGCTATGAGATTAATGTGATCCATCCAGCGTTATACCTGCAAGCATTGCTGCCTTTTCTTGCTAAACACGAAGCCATTAAAGTGGCGGTGTTAAGTGCCAAAGTGGGCAGTATCAGCGACAATCAATTAGGGGGGTGGTACAGTTACCGGATGGCGAAGGCGGCCTTGAATATGTTGGTAAAGACTAGCAGTATCGAATTGGCTCGTTACAATAAAGCTGCTGTGTTGTTTAGTTTGCATCCGGGCACCACCGATTCTGAGTTATCTGCTCCTTTTCAAAAGAATTTACCACAAGGTCAATTACGCAGTGCCGCCGATACGGCGTCGCGCTTAATTGCGGTGTTCGCTGCGGTCACGCCCGAACAAACCGGTGTACTGATGAATTGGGATGGTACGGTATTACCGTTCTAAACAGAATTGAAATCATACGAAAATCGAATGACCAAGAAAAAATAGTGAATAACCTCAGCGCCTTTGTCTAAACGTATTTAATAGAGAGGTGATGGTGTGTTTACGCGGAAGTAATAAAAAACCGAGTAAATCTCGGTTTTTTTATTGGTATACAGCTGTTTAGAGCGTGTTTTGTTTGCGGCTATACTTGTACTGCAGCAAGCTGGGCCTTTAACGCAGGCCCAGCGACATACTGTGATCAGTCTTTGGATAAGGCAGTTGTTGCTTTTGTCGGTGTGTCTGTTGGTACCACTTCATCTGCTGCATGTTCATCTGGCGCATCAGCTTCTAAACGCGCGAGTTCACGCGTTAGCGTTAATGGCGAACCAGTGTTGCGAGCAATAGCAATGTAGATAACCGGCACCACGTAAATGGTCAGTAACGTCGCTAAGGCGACACCACACAGGATCACCATACCAATAACCATACGGCTCTCTGAGCCTGGTCCAGTGGCTATGACCAGCGGCAAACTACTCATTACCGTGGTAAAGGCCGTCATAACGATGGGGCGTAAGCGTTGTATTGCCGCGCGCTTAACCGCATCCTCAAACGCCACACCGGCATCACGTAGTTGGTTAGCAAACTCCACAATTAATATGCCGTTTTTCGCCACCAAACCAATGAGCATCACAAGGCCTATTTGGCTGTAAATGTTCAACGTCATATCCGCAAAATACAAGCCTGATAAGGCGCCAACTAACCCAAGCGGTACGGTGATCATAATCACCAGCGGGTGAATAAAGCTCTCAAATTGGGCGGCCAGTACCAGATAGGTAATTAACAGCGCCAATATAAATACCAAGGCAGTTGATTGTCCGCTTTCTTGGAATAAAAGCGATTCGCCCTTGTAATCAATACCCACAGGGGCGTCGATTTCAGTACGTACAATATCTTCCAAATACTCGAGTGCTTCACCTAAACTATACCCAGGTGCCATACTGCCTGTAATAGTAATAGAGCGCATCCGATTGTACCGGTTCAGGCTTGATGCTGTGGCCTCTTCACGTAAGGTTATTAAATTGTCTAATGGGATCAGTTCGTTGCTGCTGTCTGAACGGATATAGACATTGCTGATGGTGCCCGGCGCGCGGAAATCATTATCTAAACCTTCAATGATCACGTCGTATTCGCGACCGCGGTCTAAGAAGGTTGTTACGCGACGCCCGCCTAACATAGCTTCAAGTGCCCGACCTACTGCGCCAACAGAAACACCTAAGTCACCTGCACGATCCGTATTGATTTCTACCAACACTTGCGGCACGGTTTCTTTGTAATCATGATCCAGCATTAACAGATTAGGGTTTTCGGCGGCGCGATTAAGGATAATGTCACGCCACAGCGCCAATTCCTCATAGGTGTTGCCTTGAATAACAAACTGAATAGGCCGATTACCGCCACCACCGCCGCCTAAGCCACCGCGCATAAAGGTAAAGGCTCTTACATCAGGCAGTTCGTTAATTTTTACCCCAATTTCGGATACCAAATCTTGGGTGCGTCGTTTGCCGTTGTACCAGTTTTCAGTACCCACAATCGCCACGCCACCATTATTACCCCAGCCAGGTACGCGGATTAGCATCCGAGTTAATTGGCCGTCTTGATAATAGGGCGTTAAGATATCTTCAATTAAGCGCATATTACGGCTATTGCTTTGATAGCTTGCGCCTTCTGCTGGACTCATCATCACAAAAAAGGTACCGCGATCTTCTTGTGGCGCTAATTCGCCAGGCAGCATTCTTACCAATTGCACACTGGCAAGGAAACACAGCACCACAACCAAAATAACGGGCCATCTTTTGCTACAGACGATATTGAGCTGCTTGGTGTAAGCATGTTCAAGTCGACTAAATCCGCTGTGCAGCCAAGTTCCTAATTTACTCTCGCGCTTGCGATGAGTCAGCAGTTTACTACATAACATGGGTGACAAGGTTAGGGCAACTACACTGGAGAAGGCTACGGCGGCGGCGACGGCAAGCGCAAATTCGGTAAAGAGTTTACCCAACTGTCCTTGCATAAATACCAGCGGAACAAACACGGAGATTAACACTAAGGTGGTTGCTACTACAGCAAAACCCACCTCACGCGCTCCGCGATAAGCTGCAAGTAATGGCGCTTCACCTTGTTCGATACGGCGATAAATATTTTCTAATACAACAATTGAGTCGTCTACCACCAAACCTATAGCCAATACCATAGCCAATAGTGTCAATAAGTTGATAGAAAAATCGAGTGCATACAATACGGTGACCGCAGCGACTAAGGCTACCGGTACGGTAATGGCTGGGATAAAGGTCGCGCGGATATTACCTAAAAATAAGAAGATCACCAAAATCACCATACACATGGCAATACCCAAGGTGTTGTATACTTCTTTGATGGATTCAGAGATAAACACTGACGAATCATAGCCTGGCTCTATCGTCATCCCTGGGGGGAGATTGGCTTTAATCCGTTCCATTTCGGCGCGCGCATTACGTACTACATCTAACGTATTGGCTTTAGACTGCTTAATAATGCCAATGCCTAGGATGTTTTTACCATCGCTACGAAACTCGCCTTCTTCGTCTTCAGCGGTCAGCATCACATCAGCGATTTCGGATAAGCGTACTAAATAATTGTTCGCGCCACGTTTAATCACGATGCGCTCAAAATCTTGTTGGCTGCGGAAAGAACGGACCACGCGCACGGTAAAGTCACGATCAAAAGATTTAATATTACCAGCCGGTAATTCAACGTTTTCAGCGCGTAATACGGCTTCAACATCTTGTACCGTCACCCCACGCGCGGCCATGGCATCACGATCTAACCAAATGCGCATGGCATAATCGCGTGCTCCACCAAATTGCAAGCGTGCCACACCATCTACCACCGAGAAACGCTCCGCAATATAACGATTCGCATAATCGGTTAGTTCCAACGTGGTCATATTATCGCTATTTAGCAAAAACCATGCGATGGTGTCTTCATCGGCGTTTGCTTTAAACACTTCTGGGGGATCAGCTTGATCGGGTAAGTTGTTTAAGGCGCGTGATACGCGTTCCCGCACATCGTTTGCCGCAGCATCAATGTCGCGTTCAACATTAAACTCAATGGTGATACTAGAACGGCCATTGCGGCTGCTAGAATCGATACTTTTAATCCCTTCTACGCCACTAATTCGGTCTTCGAGGATTTGGGTGATTTTACTTTCAACAATTTCAGCAGAGGCGCCCGGGTAATTCGTATTGATACTCACGATAGGAGAATCTATATCCGGATACTCCCGCAGCGGCAGCATGGTAAAACACACAATACCGAATATAACCAACAACAAATTAACGACGGTGGCAAACACCGGACGTTTTACTGAGGTATCAGATAGCCACATGGTTAGCCTCCGACTTTGCTAATGGTCACGCCAGTACGAAGTTTTTGTACCCCTTCAATCACAATTTCATCGCCTTCACGCAAGCCAGAAATAACTTCTACCCAACCAGGAATTCGTTGTCCCACTTCAATTTCTTTTTGCTGGACTTTGTTTTCACTGTCGACAATAAACACATATTGACGATTTTGTTGCGGTAACAAGGCTTTTTCTGAAATTCGCAGGACATCGCGATTTTCCAGTTGTAGTTGCACATTTAACAGCATGCCAGGGCGTAATTGTAGGCTTTCATTGTCAATTATGCCGTGTATCGTGACTGAGCGCGTTATGGGATCTAAACGCGTGTCGATGGCTGATACTTTACCCTGAAATTTGATATTGCCATAAGCAACGTTGGTCACACTGATGGGCATCCCTACGGCGACTTCAGCAAGATAGCGTTCAGCAATGCTAAAAGCGACACGTAATTGCTGCATATCATCTAGCGTTGTAATGACCGTACCGCTGCTTACATAGGCACCTTGGCTAACCTGACGTAATCCTAAATGCCCAGAAAACGGTGCTCTTATGGTCATTTCAGTTAATTGTTGGCGTGCGATATCCAATTGCGCTTTGGTGCTATTCACTTTACTTTGCTGTTCATCTAACAGCGATTGTGCTGTAGCTTGGGTCGTGGCTAAATTTTTCAAACGATCCAATTGACGGCTTTGCTCCATTAACACGGCATCCAGCTCAGCAACCCGCGCCCGTTGTTGCACGTTATTCAACCGGGCAATCACTTCTCCTTGTTCTACTCTTTTTCCCTCACTGACATTTAGCTCAATCAGAAACTCGCTGCTCGGCGCAATTAATTGAATGGAATTGTTGGCGATACCTGTACCTAACGCGCTGACCTCGCGGCTCATGGCGAGGCTTTCAACGTTGGCCGTTTTAACGGCCACGTCGGCTACGCGGCTACGGTTGGTCCCATTTGTTTGCTGTGTTTGCCAGTATAAAAAACCAACAAAAAATAGCATTGCCAGTAAAATAAACCATATTAGTCGTGAATGTAATTGCGCCAAGGGAACTCCGAGTTATATCCAAAAAAGCCTGTGAGGTATTGTATGGAATTATGGCGCATTCAGATTTCCTGTTATCGCAATGAGCGGGGTATTGGTCGTATCATCTAGCAAAATGGCAGACGGCTTGATCAAAATTTTATGGTAATCTTGCGCATAACCAATCTAAAGAGCGGGCTTGCATCGTAAGCAGAACGCACACTTATTTACTGTAATGAGTTTTTTATGACTAAAATTACAACCACGTTAACCTTCTCCGGCTCTGCGAGTAGCGGAGGCGCATATTTGTTGCTTTCAAGCGTAGGTGGTTTCGCTCTGTTATTACTTTATACCGCTTTTATTGCGGAATCGTTTAGTTGGTTATTGGCTATCGCCTACATTGCCAGTTTTATGGGCCTGTTCATTGGTTGGGCGAAACTTGCAGAGCCCAAATACAGTTTGGTCTGTGATGCTATCGGTGTGCATTATCATCATCGTGTTGGCAGTTGGTTTTTACCATGGCAGGCGTTTCAATACAGTGCTGTGCCCAGTATCGATGGCAACGACTTGGCATTTATCGGGTTTAAAGTCGTCGATTATGATGCGGTATTAACACAGATCCCTTTACGTTTAGCCGTTCGGATAATGACCGAGCAACGGCCGTTATTTATGGAGGCAATAAAGCAGAGCTGTCAAACGGGGCAATGTGCTTCAGAATTGCTACGGGAAAAAGACGTATTCAAAACGTCTAAGCAGGATTATGCCGGTGTGAAAGCCATATTTGCGCATCGAATGCAGCGTTTAGGTACTGTCAGCGGCTTTGAATTAATGGTGCCGGTAAATGCTAAGACGCAGGAAGCGCAACAATGGTGTCAGCAAATCAACAAATTACGCCTAAGCCAGCTCCATCCGGCAAATAGTAACCCGCCCTAGACAGCTCCGAAATGCTGTATCATAATATGCGTAAATTCAATCATCTGGCAGGCAATGATGAATAGTTACGAAAAAGCTTTCTTGGTCAGTGGTCGTAATACACTTATTCATAAAAACAAAAAACTGGATTTGATCATTATCAATGATGACGATGATCCGCCGCTGATTGTGACGCGCAACGGCGTGAAGCTGTTTGATGAAGAGGTGCCAGGTAGCCGAGTTGAAGCAAAAGAACGCTACATGGAATTGGTTGATGTGTCGAGTATTGATGTATTTGGCGAAACCAAAACCCTGTTGTTTATTCAGGCCTTAAACAACAAAGAGTATAAAGTTGATTATACTAAACAAGGTTCTGATATGTTTATTCGCCTGCACCAAGATAACTATATTTAGTTTTTAGCCCTAGTCTTTGGCTGTCCATTTTCGCCATACATTGAGCCTTGAACAATTCAGGGCTTGCCTTTTCTACTGTTTTTTGCTTCATTAACACCCTAATCCCCCCTTTTTCCCTGACGTAGTGGGCGAGGTGCTTATGCAATTTACTGAACACGAACACACTATAACAATTAACGTGTCGGTTACTGCTTCATCGTTGACGTTTGAGCAGGTGCAGCAAGCTCTGCATGATGCAGGCTATGCCCGGTGTTACTTACTTAAAACACAACTTGATAACCTATTAGCAGAATACCATCAGTTACAGCAAAAAGTGTTGGCTGGCACTTTAGCTGACGCGGCGAAATTACTCAGTTACCCCATTGCAGAAAAACGCGCTGCGCAATTAGTGTTTGAAATTGCTGAAGACAAAATGACGGCAGTGGCATTTATCACTGCTGCATGGGGCGGTGCCCCAGTGGCAGCCAATGCGTTGGTTAAAGCAGCGCAAGAGGCCGGCATCGTGTTTGGGTTTAATAAAGAGAATATTGTACGTTTAGTGCAAGATGCGAGTCGCGCTGAGCCGGGTATCCGGCTGCGTGGAGAGGTCGCATATGGTCGTGACGTCGTAAATGGGGTAAATTCGCGTTTTATTCCTATGCTGCCGGATATGGTTATACGGCGCAATCAACCCTTGGTTGATTCTGAATCTAAAGCTGATTTACGTGATTTTGGCGTTATCCCTTCGGTCGCAGCAGGCACACCATTGATGCAACGTTTACCGCCAACGCAAGGAGAACCAGGCTTTACTGTGACGGGCGAGCGACAGCCTCCGGTCCCAGGCGCGATAATTGAATGGCAATTAGGCACCGGGGTAGAATTGGCAGCAGATGATCCTGATTTATTGCTGGCTCTGCAAGATGGCTTGCCTCGGGCAATTGAGAACGGCGCGACAGTAGACGATGTGTTTACGGTGAATCAAGTCGATTTATCATCAGGTCATATTATTTTTAAGGGCTCTGTGGTGATCAGCGGCAATGTTTCAGCTGGGATGAAAGTGATTGCTGGCGGTAATGTGTTTATTAAAGGTGTAGTAGAAGGCCAGCTTATTGAGGCGGGGGGCGATATTGTAGTTGGTGGGGCGATTATTGGACATCAAGTGATGACTGCTAACCAACAAGAATACAGTACAGTGTTAAAAGCAAAAGGCAATATTCATTGTAATATGGCGCAGTACTCGGCGCTGCAGAGTGATGGTCATATATACGCCAGCAAGTATCTCATGCACTGTTTTGTTAATGCGCATGCTGTTCTGGTCGGGACGGAAGATAAAATTAATGGCAAGGTGGTGGGCGGCCATTACTATCTCGCTAAAAGCCTGTATTGTGGACAGCTCGGCTCGCCTTCAAATGGCGCTGTGTTCATTAAACTGAATCGATTACTGGATCCGCTAGCAGAACAACAGGCGTTGCTACGTACCCAAGTGAATGAAGCCAAAGATTTGCTGGCTGATTTAAAGCAGCATATTGAAGGACAGAAAAAACTGCAAACTGGACACGTGGACCCACAGATGCAGATGTTTGAACGTGAGTTTGTAGAACAGCAAAAACTAGGCAAGATGTTGTTAGCTGAATTACGCGCCTTAGACACCAAACGACAAGAATTACTGCTGACTCTAGAGGTAAAAGCTACCCAACAAGTCTTTTCTGCAGTTGATATTCAGTTTGGACATGAAACAGTAAGAAGCCGTCGCGAGTATGGTCCTTCTATAGCGAAGGTCGTTGATGGCCATCCTAGCATTGAGCCTTTATAAGGTTATGCGACCAGCAGATGGGGCGTTGCGTTAACATGTGGTGTAATTCAGCCCATTTTTTCTTATGCTATTGCTAAGAGAGTTTGTTAGGTTTTTCCTGTGCCAGTACTTGTTTTCATTTTGCTTCTGATCAGCAGTTTGCCCCTTAAAGCCGATTGTAATATGGCGTTTCGCTATGGGGTACTTATTTCGCCAGAGCATATCCGTGTGATGCAAAATAATCGTACCTTTGTGCAAATAAACCATAATCAACAGCTGTTTGTAAAAGGGGAATGGCAACAGTTAGACGAGGAAGAGCAGCGCTTATTACAACTTTACTCGGAAGGGTTACGCAAATTTGTGCCTGAGATTGTTAGTTTAGCGGTTGATGGGGTTGAAGTTGGTTTATCGACTATTGAAGCGATGTTAGCCGGCGTCGGGAATAAATCGCAGCAAGCAGAATGGCGAGCATTAATTCGCGAAACGACCTTTCAGTTTTTATCACGTTTTGTCCGTACCGGTGATCATTTTTATTTAGCCCCACAAAGCTTAAATGAGCTGGATAACTTTTTAAATCGTGAACTAAAACCTCAGTTACATACCTTAGCACGGCACAGTGTGGGAGCCGTGTGGGGGGCATTACGTGATGCTTTACGTCAATCCGACAGTAACTTTGAACGCGCTGAGACGCAAGATTGGCAATCCGTTAATCAGTTAATGGAAAAAATCACGTTGGGTATGGATGAAAAGATTGTCGAATTAGAAGCCAAATCGGCGCTGTTCTGCCAGCGGATGCGTGAATTAGATCACATTGAAAGCAAGCTGCAACAGCGGATCCCGCTGTTGGCTGAGTATGATGTTGTGGTTGATAAACCCTAAGTCGCCAAGGCGCACAGGGTGAATACCTCGTTACCATGGCGCTATACGACACCATATTCATCGGTAATTGAGCTTGGCATTGCATTATCGACTTCGTCACTAATCGCATCGAGGGTTTTTTCTGCTTCTTCTAACGAGCTTACTTCAGCAATATGAAATAACGCTTCACCTTCGTTAACCAATGGCAGATTGTTACGCCCTATAACGACGCCAGCTAGCGTAGCAGTAATAGCGACTTCAAAGTCAGAGTAGGGGGAATAAATATGTGCTAGTAAGTCCCCTTGCTGCACCGTTTGGCCTAGGCTTACATAATAGCGCGCAATGCCATCATGCTCTGCACGTACCCAGCTACTTTTCTTCGAGAACAGAGAGCCGGTTTTAATACCGCGCTTGGTATGGGTCAGCATGCCCAGATCTTGCATAACATTGACAATACCTCGCACTCCAATTTTGATAGATTGCTCATCAAAACGCAGGGCTTCACCTGCTTCATACAATAATATGGGAATACCTAAGGTATTTGCTGTGCCACGCATGGTGCCATCTCGACTGGCGGCTTTAATAATAATCGGGGCATTAAAGATCTCTGCCATTCTGAGTGCGGTTTTATCTTTAGCACTGGCTCTTACTTGCGGTAAGTTAGCGCGATGGATAGCACCAGTGTGCAAATCAATAGCATGGGTACATTTCGCTAAAATATTGTTGGTAAACTGATAAGCCATCCGGCTCCCTAAGGAGCCTTTCTCACTGCCTGGAAAGCTGCGGTTCAGATCGCGTCTATCGGGTAAATAGCGTGATTGCTGCACAAAACCATAGGTATTCACAATAGGCACTACAACCAGCGTACCGCGCAGCCGATTTAGTCGTGGAATTTTTAAAAGCCGCCGACAAATTTCAACGCCATTGATTTCATCACCATGTAGGGCTGCCGTAACCAATAGCACTGGGCCGGCTTGTCGGCCGTGTACCACGTGTGCACCAATATTTAGCTCTGTATGGGTATAAAGTTTACCAAAAGGAATATCAACAACTTGGCGGCTACCTGGCGCAATATGGCTATCACCCAAAACAAAAGGGCTACGTTGTTGGGTGAGCGGTCGAGTCATTAGCCAGTCCCCTTCGTATTCACTTGTTTTTTCGTTTTAAAGCTGGCCACTTGCTTTTCCAAATGCGCAATAATTAAGCCAGCAACATCTTTTTCCGTTGTGGTTTCGATACCTTCTAACCCGGGTGAGCTGTTCACTTCCATTACCACGGGCCCATGATTCGAGCGCAATAAATCTACCCCAGCGACCGCCAATCCCATCGTTTTTGCCGCGGCAATAGCAATACGTCGCTCTTCTGGCGTTAAGCTAATTTTGCTGGCGGTGCCACCTCTGTGTAAGTTTGAGCGAAACTCACCGGCTTTAGCCTGGCGTTTCATGGCGGCAATTACTTTGTCGCCAACAACAAAGCAGCGTAAATCGGCACCGTTTGCTTCTCGAATATATTCTTGCACTAAAATATGCGCATTAAGTCCCATAAAGGCATCGATAACACTTTCTGCTGCGGTACGGGTTTCGGCTAACACCACGCCAATACCTTGTGTTCCTTCTAACAGTTTAATCACTAAGGGCGCGCCACCCACCATATCAATTAAGTCAGGGATGTCGCCTGGCTTGTCAGCAAAACCGGTGACAGGTAGACCGATGCCTTGGCGTGCCAGTAATTGCAATGAGCGTAATTTATCGCGTGCCCGGCCAATCGCAACTGATTCATTTAACGAATAAACGCCCATCATTTCAAATTGCCGTAGTACCGCAGTGCCATAAAACGTAATTGAGGCACCTATACGCGGGATCACTGCATCAAACCCTTCAAGCACTTCTCCTTTGTAGTGAATAGAAGAACTGATTCGATTGATGTTCATATAACACATAAGGGGATCGATAACATGCACTTCATGGCCTGCCGCGGTGGCTGCTTCCACTAAGCGTTTTGTAGAGTAAAGTTCGGCGTTACGTGACAGTATCGCTATTTTCATAAAGGCTCCTGCCTGTCGTGTTAAGCACGTCAGGCAATAACGAATTAATACGGTGAGTGAGAGACATGCTCACCCACTCCTGATAACGATATTATGCCAGTAAAAACAGCGAACCAAGCCCAAGGAATGCAAAAAAACCTACCACATCGGTGACCGTGGTTAGGATCACTGAGCCTGATAAGGCGGGATCAATATTAAGCTTATCTAACCAACGTGGAATGTACACGCCAGACACGGAAGCAATAATGATGTTAATTACTATGGCTAAACCAATAATACCGCCGATGAGCCAGTCACCAAACCAAAAATACGTAATAACGGCGATAACAATCGACCACAATACGCCATTAATCGCCGCCACCCCCATTTCTTTGCGCAACAGGGTCATATAGGTTTGTTCAGTAATTTGCTCCAAGGCCAGCCCGCGAATCATTAAGGTCAGGGTTTGGCTTCCGGCAATACCGCCCATGCTGGCAACAATAGGCATCAACACTGCCAACGCGACCACTTGTTGTAACGTTGCCTCAAATAAGCCAATGGTCCATGCGGCTAAAAAAGCAGTTAATAAGTTAATACCTAGCCACACTGCACGTCGCTTAGCACTGATAAAAATAGGCGCAAACAAGTCTTCCTCTTCATCCAAGCCAGCTGTGTGCATAAATTGGCTTTCTAGGCTGCGACGGACATTCTCCAGCGCCTCGCCGATGGAAAGGCGTCCTAGTAACTTGCCTTGATCATTAACAACCGCCAGAGCGGTATAGCCAGAGCGGGCAACAATATCAGACCCTTGGTCTAAATCGAGTTGGCCATCAACTACTGGGCAATCTTCATCAATAAAACCTTCCACGGGTAAATGGCTGCCGCGACCAAGTAAGCTGCTCGCCTGAATTTGTCCAGCGTAGCGACCGGTGCGATCAATAACAAACAAGGTATCTTGGTATTCTGCATCGGCTGGCACCGTTTGGAACAGCCGTATGGCATCACGTACCTTGGCATTTTTATTAATAATCAGCAGATCATGATCGGCGTAACGACCACATTGATCCTCATCGTAAGTGAGCGCCATTTCTAACCAGCGACGCTGGCTAGCATCGAGCCGAGAACAGGCGTAATCATATAAACGTTGTGGCAGCTCTTCTAAAAGCTCCAGCAAAGCATCAACGTCCATTTCTTCAACGAGGGTTTTTAGTTGCCCATCGTCAAGCTGTTTAAATACGTTTTCGCGGGCATCGACCCGCATATGGGTAAGGGCCGCAATTTGATCTTCAGGGGCTAAACCCAGCCAACAGTTAAGTCGTTGCTCAAGTGGCATCGATTCTAGGGCAAGGGCCAATTCGGCTGGCTCAAGCTCTGTTAAGCGGGTTAATAGCTGATTAAATTCTTCTTCATCGAAGCTATCCCGCACAATTTCTTCTAAATCCAGATGTGGGTTTTCAACCATAAGGGATCCTTGTTACCACCAATTTTTAAATTTAAACCAGGCAAGACTCCCCAAGCCAATAAATAGCATCGCCAATAGTGTAATAAAGTACCCCTTAGCAAAGGTGAGCTCGGGCATATTATGAAAGTTCATCCCATAGACACCGGCTAAAAAGGTTAAAGGGATAAAAATGGTACTGACCATGGTCAGTACCTTCATTCGCTCATTTATTTGGTGCGAGGTTGTCGACATATAGCCATGTACTAAATCACTCAGCTGATCGTAGTACATATCGGTCATAGAATGAAGACGTTCAAATTTTTCATAAAAGTCTCGTAAATCGGCATTGGAGAAATGTGTGGCTAAGACATGTTGTTCTTCATACATGGCATCAGAAAAGATATCTTTTTGATACGCTAAGTTCCGATTTACTTTGCGTAACACTGAGCGATTTCGCATCATCGTTGCCATTAATTCATCATTACCTTTATGTAGCATAGCATCTTCGAGCTCACTGAGCTCTTCTTCAAAACTTAGCAATTTGCCCAAATAGCTGGCAGAAACCACCAGGGTAAAGTGTTTTACCCAGTCCACCACATTGGCTTTACCTTCAGCTGACAGTGCAGGTTTTAACTGTGCGGCAAGCAAGGGCTCATGGCATTGTACTTTACTAATAAGCACATCCCGTGAAAATAACAAATTCACCTGAGCGCTTTGGGTTATCTCTGAAAAGTCAGGATCAGCATAACCGCGCAGTATTAGCAGTGAAAAATGCGCCTGTGCTTCAAATTTGGGGGGATGCCGTTGCCGAATAAAGTCTTCCGCCATCGTGGGTGCAATTGCCAAAGCCTGCATGACTTGCGATTCTTCTTCATTCGTTGCCTGAGTTAAATCCAGCCAAATAGGCGCACTTAATCGTAATTCTTGTGCGATCTGCTGCACCTTACGTTGCTGCCATGCAGCAAGTTCGGGATCATAATAATGAACATGAATCATAAGCTACCTGCTGAATTCTCTAGCCGGCAACAGCATACTGTAATCAGTATGTTGTTGCCTCATAACGTTTAGTTAGCGGGTTTAGTACGCGCAATATAGGCATCAACCAACTGTGCTAGGGTATCTAGTGGTACTGCGCCATTTTCAAGTATCACTTGATGAAAGGCTCGAATATCAAAATGCTCACCTAAACTCGCTTGAGCATGGGCACGCAATTGCAGAATTTTAACCATACCCACTGTGTAAGCTGTTGCTTGGCCAGGCATCACAATGTAGCGCTCAATGGCTTTACTGGCATCGGTGGCGGGGTTAGGCGTATTGTCTACAAGGTACTGTATGGCTTCTTCTCGTGTCCATTTTTTGGCATGCAGGCCGGTATCGACAACAAGGCGTGCGGCTCGCCACAGTTCCATCGCTAGGCGACCAAAATTAGCATAAGGATCCTGATATAAGCCAATTTCTTTTGGCAGCAGCTCTGAATATAAGCCCCAACCTTCAATATAGGCTGTTACGCTACCAAAACGACGGAATTTGGGGATTCCTTCTAGCTCTTGCGCAATAGCTAATTGCATATGATGACCGGGGATCCCTTCATGATAGGCTAATGCTTCCATCTGATATTTTGGCATGTCACTCATACGGTATAAGTTGGCATAGTAAACGCCTGGCCGCGTACCATCCATCGATGGGCGTTGATAAAACGCTTTACCGGCGCTTTGTTCCCGAAAAGGCTCAACGGCTTGTACAATCATCTCTGCTTGCGGTTTTACCAAAAACAGCTCATCTAACCGCGTGCGCATATGATCAATAATGGCAGTCGCATCGCGTAAATAGGCGGCACGCCCCTCAGCCGTTTCTGGGTAGTAAAATTGAGGCGCTTCTCGCATATATTCAAAAAATGCCGCTAGGGTGCCACTGAATCCAACCTGTTGCATAATAGCTTGCATCTCGGTATGGATCCGCGCCACTTCATCTAAACCCAGTTGATGGATGTCTGCAGCAGTAAGATCAGTTGTTGTCATTCGTGTTAAGCGATTTTGATAATATGCGTCGCCGTCTGGAAAACGCCAAACACCATCATCCGTCCCCGCGCGTTGTTCTAATTCAGCAAAGTATTGCAATAATTGCCGGTAAGCCGGGCCCACACTGGTCAGTAGCGCAACACGTGCTTCATCCACTAATAATTTTTGTTCCACTTCGCTAAGAGAGAGTTGTGCAACTTTGCCGCTAAAGTCTGCCAGTAACGTGCTGTCAGCCTGTTCGTCAAAAGGCGCACCCTGAATAATGTTCTCGCTGGCTGAACGTAAATGCGCAAATACAAATTGTGGCACAATAATACCCGCATCGGCTTGTGCGGTTAGGTGTTGTTGTAATTGTTGAAATAACAGTGGCACGGCATTTAATCTGGCGATATAGGCTTTTGCATCGTTAACGTCACTGATTTTATGCTGATTAATCAGCACCGACGGGACTTGCGAGTGAATACCAAACATTTGATTTACGGGATAGCTATAAAGTCGCCATTTGGCGTCTTCGAGAACGTCATTCAACTGTTTGTGCATTAACTGATAACTTAAGCGTGTTTGCGGATCCAGTGTTTGACTATCAATGGCTTCTAATAAGGTTAAATGTTGACGCGTCATCGCTAATTCTGCGGCAAAGGCGTCATCGCTTAGATCCTGCCACTTATCATAATCATCTTTAATACCTAAGCTGGTTTGTAATACTGGATTGCGTTGCACGCGCTCATTAAAAATTTGTTCAAAGAGTTGATTGGCGCGTTCGTTCAAATCCACTTGTTGTTGTGTCGAGGTGTCAGTGATTAACGGCGACTGTGCCGTTTTCGGGCCACAACCCGATATTAACGCCGCTGTAAGCGCTAAAGAAAGTAAGCCTAAACGTGGAGAGCGGGTATTCATAAGATGTATTCCTTATTGGCCTAGTTAAATAAACAAGGTCAGCAAATCATTTAAGTAGCGTGCACCATGCGGGGTGATTTGCCAAGCATCTGCCTGTTCAGTCAATAAACCTTGGGTTAACGCCGTGGCAATAGGTTCATTAAGGGTTGCTAACGGTAAGCCGGTAAAGGCGATAAAATCGTTAAACGGGCACGCTTCCAGTAAACGAAAGCGATTCATAAAAAATTCAAATGGCCGGTCTTCAGCCAAAACCGGGTGTTTTTCGTCCAAATAACCACGGCTCAAATCCATATAACCTTTTGGATGTTTAATTTTAACTGTGCGTAAAATAGCGTTTCTTGAGGGTAAGGTGATCTTGCCGTGAGCACCACAACCGATCCCCAAATAATCGCCGAAACGCCAATAATTTAGATTATGTTGGCATTGATGCCCCACTTTACTGTATGCCGAGGTTTCATACTGTTCATAGCCAGCGGCCGCTAAGCGTGCCAATCCTTGTTGCTGAATATCCCAAAGAATATCATCGTCGGGCAGCACAGGAGGACGTGAGGCAAAGGCAGTATTCGGTTCAATGGTCAGTTGATACCAAGATAGATGGGGGGGATTTAACGCAATGGCGGTATCCAAATCGTGCAATGCCATCGCCACATCTTGCCCTGGTAAGCCGTGCATTAAGTCTAAATTAAAACTGTGCAAAGGCAGTGTTGCAGCAAGCTTAGCTGCGGCTTGTGCTTCTGCGGCATTGTGGATGCGCCCTAAGGCACTGAGCTGAGCCGCTTGAAAGGTTTGTACGCCGATAGAAAAACGGGTAACACCTGCAGCAACGTAGCCAGCAAAACGTTCAGCTTCAAAAGTCCCCGGATTCGCTTCCATGGTGACTTCCATGTTGGGTAACGTCGCCAGTTCCTGTTTAACGCCATCTAAAATCTGTTTAATACCCGCTGCGCTAAAGACACTGGGCGTGCCGCCACCAATAAAGATGCTGTGCAAAGGTCTGCCGACAACGAGCGGTAAATCTTGGCGTAAGTCTGCTAAAAGGTGTGCGATATATTCTTGTTCTGGGATCCCTTGTTTCACCGCGTGCGAGTTAAAATCGCAATAAGGGCATTTCTGAATACACCATGGAATATGAATATACAGTGAAAGTGGCGGTAATTGCAGGCTCAAACGGTTATCTCGCTGTGTGGTAAGGTGGCAAGGTGTTGTACTAATGCACGTAACGCTTGTCCTCGGTGGCTGAGCTGTTGTTTTTCAGCAGGCAATAATTGGGCAGCGGTTTTTTCGAGTGCTGGCACATAAAATACCGGATCATAGCCAAAACCTGCGTTACCCGATCGAGTGAGTGCGATATAGCCAGCCCAACTGCCATGACAGATCACGGGTGTTGGATCTGCCGCATGACGTAAATAAACTAAAACACAATGAAACGCCGCGTGTCGCTGTGCCATAGGTACGGTAGCCAGTTCAGCGAGTAACTTATCAATGTTACCGGCATCAGTGGCATTCGCCCCTGCATAACGTGCCGAATAAATACCTGGCGCACCCCCTAGTGCGTTTACCGCCAAGCCAGAATCGTCAGCGATGGCGGGTAAACCAGTTATGTGCGCAGCATGGCGTGCTTTTATAAGGGCATTTTCAACAAAGGTTAAGCCTGTTTCATCTGCATCACTCACGCCCAATAGGCTTTGTGGGATCACCGACATCGCATAAGGCGCTAGCATGGCACTGAGCTCGGTGACTTTTCCCTTATTGCCGGTGGCAAGAACAACTTTTTGCATTGCTACAACCTTATTCAGTATAGAGTTTTTGTTCAAAGTTCAGTTGCTGCCGCTTAGTCCCCTGACGAATATCTAGACTAAAGCGTAATTGCTCTTCATTTCGAAATGGCATCACGGCAATATAGTAAATCGCATCGCCATCTTTAATCTCCCGAAATACGAGATCGCGTTGTTGCCCTAATAAGTTTCGAGCAATGCCACCAATAGTGACAGCTTGTGCTTGTTGCGTTTGCGTATCTAATACTGAAATATTAATGATAGCGTTATTTTTGTTGCGGCTTAAATTAGCTGCTCGTGCAACGTCTGGAGTTAAAAAGGTAGAATTAAAGGCAATATAATGAATATCCCAATCTCCCAATTGTTTTTTTTGCTCCGCTTGCACACCGGCGGCAAACCAGAAACTCGCAATAAGCATGAGGAATAGGCTTGCCTTAAATACATGTTGTTGTCTAGCGAATAACCATCTTTGTGATGATTGTTTCATGTCATGTTGCATAGTATGACTCCCGTTATTGGATCTACAGATGAGGTTATAGGCCTCTAAACCAGCCACCGAGTAACAGCTCAACAAACTTTAACGCGATAAGAGCAACGAGTACCGACAAATCTAGGCCACCCATCGGGGGTAAAATCCGACGAATAGGGGCTAGAAATGGCTCGGTGAGTTGATGAAAGACATGTTCCATCGGATTACGACCTTGGCTGAACCAACTCATAATGGCGCGGATCAGTAACACCCAGAAAATCAAATTCAAGGTTTCTTTAATCAGCAAAAGCCCTCCAAGAATGAGGCTTGGCCCAATTTGCACCGAAACCGAAAAAACCAGTTGAAGCACAATAAATTTTGCGGTGGCAAGTAAGTAGGCTATAACCAACGTGGCGGTATCCAGTTTTCCAAGACTGGGGATCACCCGACGCAGAGGTAATACTAATGGATTTGTCGCTTTAACAACGAATT
>Ga0209812_10000457_pt1 | contig 37395 bp, 13 predicted proteins | sample JI71714BDNA_FD_187502 | JGI IMG/M metagenome (GOLD analysis project Ga0209812, IMG submission 187502) | Wastewater effluent complex algal communities from Wisconsin, to seasonally profile nutrient transformation and Carbon sequestration -... | ecosystem: Engineered > WWTP > Effluent > Algae...
GCTTCAAATGACGAAAGTATGGAAATAAAATCAAAGTTAAGAAAGATTCTCAGCTGTCAGAACCTATTCTTCAGATTGATTTTCTAAAACCAAGCCTTGTTCTGCCAACTTGATGACTTCATCTTCCTTAACTATACTTTGCTACATTTCTGCAGAATCATGGTTGTCAGCAATGAACAAACTCAATTTCTCCCTATATGCCAACCATTTAAAAGCAGTTCTTTTGAAGCGACACCATTCATCCACTTCTGGTTGATTGTAAGAAAACTATTCATCTAGAGAATCAATAATATCCACATTTACAAACAATTTGTTACTGCATTCATTTTAATTGCACTCCATGCTCTAGGATGAAATTTGGTGCATCCAACAAACTAGGTGGTTTTACACGAAACAACTCCTCGTCGTAGTTTTCTTACTGCGGTTTCATCTTTTCTGGTAACTCATGAAACACAATAATCTTCTTAAGCAAAATGTACTTGTATCATATCCATTGGATGATTCCATGATATAACATTTTTTGGGAAAAATTCACTGTCACATTTTCACACGTAAATTCAGTGCTGTGGCCTGGAGAATTTTCAAGAAACAATACAACCATTCCATGAACGTCGATATGTGGCATTCTTCTGATCATAAAAACAAGCTGGCACACTACGGCGCCATCACTCTGCTAACTTTAGAATTGGATTACGCCACACAAGATGAACCACTGCATCTTGACCCATGTTTGCGCCTTCAGTCAAGCTTTGAGAAAAAAATATTCGATTTTTCAACGCGAAAACGAAATGTCCTTCATGCGTGTGTGTCAATAGACGATTGTCCCTCGGATGTATTGAACTTGGCACTCTTGTTTCATCAGCCCGAATTGGACCAACCCAACAATCAGGGAAACCTGCGACTGCATTTGGCCCTACATATTTGTACGATGGGACCACCACAACGTCGCCGTAATCTAGTCAAGCAGATATTGAAGGCACATCCCTCAGCTGCTTCAGTCCAAAATCACCATGGTGAACTACCTCTTCATCTAGCACTCAAACTGGGTCCTTGTTGTGGTCCAGAACTTGTAATTTCGCTATACCAGGCTTTTCCAGGCGCTTGTACCATTCCCTTGCCGCACCCCGTTCGACAGACACACCAACGAAGAATTTTTAACAATTTCAACACTCCAAAAATGCTACAATTATTCCCATTTATGATGGCCGCCATGAATGCTAACTTGGAAATCCAATACCAAAGCGATGCGTTATCAACAATTTACATGTTGCTGCGTGCTTGTCCAGAAATGGAGCGATTTAGATTTGACTACACTACATGATTTGACAACATTAGATAATTTGATTAGATACATATAGATTTCTTTCGCCATTACTTGTACAATACATCATCTTATAATAAATTAGTCAAGCTTTATAATTAAATTCCTCTCATCGGCTTTTCTCTTTTGTGATTAACAAAGTCCATACTAATTCTTGGAATTGTTCCTTATATTAATATGAACTATGAATAATGACACATTCTTCTCAGTAAATTTTCCTGTTTTTTACAGTACTCCTTCTTAATGCTACACAGACCTTAAATTTGTCGTCATGTTTAAGCACTAATTGCTCACTTGTAGCATGCAAATATATTTGATCCTGGAGGTTACATACTACATACATACTACATACAACTCTCATATTTCTTGATCGTAAGAAAAGTGTGTAAATATCCACTGTGCTGTTGAGTCCAAAGATCAGCGGGATCACAAAAGTATTCAAAATTTCAAAAAAGCAAATATACTCCTCTTACCTAGGCCATGTCAATAAGTTAAGTGAAAGTAATGGTATGTCCTGACGGGATTGTGACTGAAACATGATCAAGTTTTACTCATGCATCAGATCGACATAACATGAGTATTTTCAAGCATGGTTTGCCAATTTGCTTTTAACGAGTTAAGACTCAAATGATGGAATTCAGGAATCCAGAAAGAACCACCTGCCCGATTTCACACATGATAATCGAGAGATATTCCTGTTCGACGAAACTTGAGAGTTCACTTTTTTCTCCATTTTTGATATCGCAAGCTAATTTGAACGCTAGAGATATCGTCACAAGTCATCTCTCGAAGCACGTTAATATCTACTCTATCAAGAAGTTAACAGTTCTGTTTCTGATCAATCATGGTATTATTACTTCCTTTTCGCAACATCCTATTTGTGATCATCGTTATGCTGGCATTATGTGCACAAATAGAGTGCCGCGCCATACGAGCTGTGGTTAACCTAGAGCAAAAAGTGAACAACGAGAAAACTTTATTTTCCGAAGAAAAGAAACTTTGGGGTCGAGATTTGCAAATGAGCATTCCAATCGACAAGAAAAGTCAAAAGACTCGCCGATTTACCTAGAGTGATCTTTCGAGTAGAGTGATCTTTCGAGGGGATTATCTTTCTAGAGGATAGTTTGTAGCATAAAATGCTCAGTTAGTTGGTAAAAATCAAGTCAACAAGTTTCTATCAGGACATCCAATGAGTCAAAATGAAAGGATACTGAGTATATGGAAATTTATCATAAACATTAGAATAGGGGTTGTCAAAGTTCTATCTAACATCGAACTTATTGCTTTGCGAAATTAGGTTAATTTCACAGCTAAAATCTGATTGGTCAAAACACAAAAAAATGCTAAATTAACAGTAACTTCTAGTATAATGGTTTTTGGTTATATTCGTTATTTGTTTGTTTTTCACACAAGCCGCATGCCGCAAATGGTTCGTTCGTGTATGAATGCACCTAAGATAATTTTTTGATATTATTTATGCATTTGGGGGTAGTCAAAGTTGGGCTGCTTTGATTGGCTAAGCTGGAAGTTATCTACCAGCACATAATATTCACAACAACAAAAAACTCCATGTTAGATAGATCTTTGACAAACCCTAATATGATTAACTTTAGCTAGACGAAATATAGAATTTTATGTACAACTATACTAGGCGTTAGCATATGCAAAATGTATGAGTTACACAAGGTGCGTTTCCCTGGTATTGAGAGAGCGATCATTCGAGAGAGCGATCATTCGAGAGAGTGTTCTTCCGATAGAGTGATCTTTTGAGAGAGTGATCTTTCCCTAGGATAGTTTTTGAAGCGTTAGCATTTGCAAAATGTATGAATTTTAAGGTTATGACAGGAGCCCTCTAAAATAATTATCCAAGTATTACATCTCACTTAATTCAAGTATTCTATCCCATTTAACACAAGTGTTGCATCCAGTTTAATTCGTGTTGCATCCTCATTTAATTCAAGTGTTTCATCCCATTTAATTAAAGTGTTCCATCCCATTTAATTTAAGTTCAAGGGTTTCATCTCATTTAATTCAAGTACCACATCCCCCATGAAATTCAAGTACCGCATCCCCAATGAAATTCAAGTATTCCGCCCCATGTAATTGAAGTATTGCATCCTAAGTAATTGAAGTATTGCATCCTAAGTAATTGAGGTATCCCGTCCCATGTAATTGAAGTATTCCGCCCCATGTAATTGAAGTATTCCATCACACGTAATTGAAGTATTGCGTCCCATGTAATTGAAGTATTGCGTCCCATGTAATTCAAGCGTTCCATCACATTTAATTCGAGTACCACATCTCATGGTAAAAACAGAGCTTCTACCTATATTATGCTCGATCGCCTCGAGATCAAATCCGAATGGCTGCTTGCTTCGAAATCTGGCACGAAACCTAGATTGCGAATGAGGTTCCAGCATCTTGTTCTACCACTGTCTTTTCCAACGGTATAGGTGCTTGTGCATTTTTCGCTGCAAGCCTAGAATGTGCCATGTCCTTGCCAAAACCAATCCTCGACACTTCAAAGCCACTCTGTGTGCGAACACTCTTAGTCGAGGGCAAAAGCCTCATTCCATTCAGCGTCACAATCAACATGGTGCCCACATCACTCACTATAGCAAACCAGAGAGCTGTATATCCTGCAAATGTGATGCCCATAACAACAGCTTTGGCAATCAGACTAAAAGTGACATTCTGTACAATCGTTCGCATTACTCGCCGCCCTAATCGAATACTTTTCAAAAGTTTTTCTAGATTGGAATCCAACAAAGTAACGTCAGCTGTTTCCATGGCTAATGCTGCGCCGGCACCCATGGCAACTCCAACTTCTGCTGCGGCAAGAGCCGGTGCATCGTTGACCCCGTCTCCGCACATCATAACAAATCCACGCCTCTTTAAGAAGACACAGTTCTGACCTGTAACTTCTTTTTCAGTCTCTTCGATGTAAAGCTTGATCAAGTCCAGCTTCTCCGCGGGTAAAAGCTGGCTAACAATATTTTCGCTACCTAGACCAACTCTGCCACCAATTGCCAAGGCGGCGTCTTTACTGTCACCAGTGAGCATATTCACTCTGATCCCCATCTCTTGAAGTGTTTTTATAACAGCAAGTGCTTCTGGACGAATTGTGTCAGCTACGCAAAAGGCACCAACCAAGCCATGAGGTGCTATGCTGATGAACCCGATGGTTCCTCCGATACTCGCCCACTCTTGCGTTTCCGCAGCAATGGATTTAGGCAGGTGTTCCATCAGACCAATACGCTTGAAGAGGCGTGAGTTGCCAATATAAACATCAGAAGCATTGACTTTAGAAAACACGCCTTCACCATCTAGGTCACAATGATCTTCAACTTTAAGATCGTCTACCGCTCTAATGCCTTCGTGCACAGCTGCAGAGACGAGTGCTGCAGCAATCGGATGATTTGAGCGACCTTCTACGGCGCTTAGGTACTTCAATACTTCTTCTCTGGAAAACACATCTCCGATGACTCTTAGGTATAGCATACCAAATGTACCCTCAGTAATTGTACCAGTTTTGTCCAATGCTACCATTTTTACACGACCGAGTGCCTGAAAAAGAATAGGGTTCAATTCGTGGTGAATATAGTTTGATTGAAATCTAGTTGGCTGCAGAACTTACCTCTAGATGAACACCACCTTTCACAACGATTCCTCTCTGTGCCGCAGCGGCGATTCCTGCCACATATGTTACAGGAGTACTGATGATCAGTGCACAAGGGCAAGCAATAACGATTGTTACAAGACCAATGTTGGTCCACTTCAAGCCTGTCTCACTTCCAAAAGCCCAAGGAATTGTGCACATAAGCAAGGCCGCCAACACTACAACAGGAGTGTATCTTTTTGCGAATGCATCAATAAGGTTTTCGGTAGGGCTACGATTGGACTGTGCCTCTTCAACAAGACGAATGAGACGTGAAACCGCAGAGTCGTCTGAGGTGGATGTTGCTTTTACTAGCAATTGAGCTTTGCCTGTGTTTATGGTTCCCCCAGACACGTGGTCACCTGGATTCTTAGGTACTGGACGTGCCTCACCAGTAAGCGAAGATTCATTCACAGCAGACCGACCTTCAAGAACAATACCATCACATGGAATTTTGTCGCCGGTGGCAACCATAACAATGTGTCCAACTCTAAGAGTTGAAGCTGGAACAACAACAAAGTGGGTAGTCAGTGGATCCTGGACTTTGGCCCTTTCTGGGCGCAATTTCACTATAGCTGAGAGAGCATTACGTGCACGTGAGGTGCAGATCGTTTCGAGCCAATCTGAAATGCTAAAAAGAAAAGCCACGGCTGCAGCCTCAGTGAATTCTTGTAACGCAAGAGCACCAACTACAGCAAAGAGCATCATACAATTTGCATCAAAAAGACACCGGTGCAATGTTCTCAAAGCTTTCAGTGCAATTTTTGGCATTCCTAAAGCAACAGAAAGGAGTGCGACATACTTGAGATAGTCCCTTGAACAATCGAGAGATGAGCGAAGTAATATTTTAGAATGGATAAACGGAAATTGAATACGTGCCCAAAACAAAAGAAGAATAGTCAACAACTTACCATTTACCGCCAATCAGTGACAACATCGAAATAATCCAAAATATACCAGATGCTATGATGGGCCATCGCAGCGAGACCTTATGTTCTTCGATGTCATCTACGGATTCTCCAGTCGTCCACACACCTTCAACAAATCCATCAATTAACACAGTAACATCCAGACCCGCGTCTTGAAGCATTGTAAGAATTTCGGCGGTACTTATATTTTGAGGATTATGATCAACCTTGATTGTGTTACTGCACAACTCTATTTCGAAATGTTTAACGCGCTTATTGTCCTCTTGCCTTAAAAACGCCTCTATCTCAGAACCGATGACATTATCCAACTGTCCCTGTACTAGAAAAGTAGATTCCACGTATGTGGTCATAATTGACTGAGTTAAAGGAGTCGTTTTTGCTGTTTGTGCGGCGTCCTTTGTTATGCTTCCACGCCATCCTTTCTGACTTAATCTGGCCTGTATATCCTGTGCAGTGGTTTCCAGGTCATGTATTACAAACAATTTTTTTGCTTGAACATCAAAAGAAACGTCGTTAATGCCTTCAATCGCTTTTAAGAACAAGGTAATTATCTTTTGTGTTCTCGCGACATCTATAGAAGGTAGATGAAATTCTGACATTCCCGCAGTAGCGTTGCCTTTAATAGCCTTGACTTTTTGGTTTCCATCAAGTGTTACAGTAGCTCCAAATTTCTCGCGATTGAGCTTGTCTGCGATGTGTTGTGCAGTAGTTTTGGTAGGATCATGATCAACAGTAACAATTTTAATTGTGGTATTAACAGAAATGTTCGCAATGCCTGGGATTGGGCGAAGAATAGTATTAATCGCAGGTATTTCGGAGGCACAACAAATTTGTCTCACAAAAAATTTAGATCGCACAAGGCCAGGTGACGACCCCTCCTTTGACGCAAAACTCTTGGAGACGCATGTTTTGCTGTGTCCATGCGAACAACATGGCAACTTGGATACAGGCCTAGAAATGCTCGATGAAGCTGTCTTGTGCACAAATCCGTGAGACGGTGCACCAGTGCAAATTCCAGCATCGCAACAGTTTCGTGCGATATTAACACGTGATGATTCCATTGTAAACAAGTCAGATAACATGTCAAGAACTGTCATGGGAACTTGAGGAATTTCATAAAAGTGCAATCTCATGCGCTTATTTTGACTGTGCACATGGCTTGTATCTTCAAATGAATGACTATCGTGAGTATGGCAGGTGTCAGTCTCATCTTTTGCTCCATCAGGGTCCCACGCACGAGTCGAAACAAGCTGCAACTTCCCATGCAAGTCCACGTCGCCACAAGCATCACAGGCATGTTCCAAATGCAAGTTTCCAGTTTTGTGATGGTGGACTAGATAATCAGTGTGATCCTCGTGCTGAAACGAAGCAAATTTAAACCGATAAAAGTTAAAATAAAGTTGTATTCATGGAATTTCTCAGAATTCGCAAAAATCACTAACCTTGACTTGAAAAATTCTTTCACGGTCGGCACTCGGATATTTCACGTCAAGACCGTATTTCTTGATTGACTGAGCGATTTCTCGTGAGTTGCATATATCAGGCAGACTTGCTGAAGCAGGCATGCTATTACAGTGACGAAGAGGCTTTTGGGTGCCTAGCTTGCTCTCCAGAGCTGTGACGGTCACTTTGGTTTCAAAGGTCAGACCTCCTTCTTCGTCCTCTTCTTCCACTATATGAAGCGTGAGTTTGGCAAGCTGCTTCAAATCTTTATCAGACACTGTTCTCTTAACTTGAGACGTTGGGTCCTCATCACAGCACATTTTTTCGTCGTACGGATGCGCATGAAGGTGTGCCTCATCTATACCACAGAAGCACCCTTCCTCTGGATCACCATGCAATCCGTCTGCGTCAAAACAGGGCGAAAGATACTCATCAACATGTGGAACTCCGTGAGACGAAAAACAGAGCTTCTTGCTTTTGTCTGAACCGTTCAGGAAACCATCCACTGCAAAAGTCCTTACAGCCCCTGAACTGTCATAAATGCTTACTTTTGAACCTTCTCGACTCAACACAGCAACACAGGTTGGGGTAACATTTTTCTTCGGCTTTACACATAACGCTGCGTTCGAACATGATGCGTTATCTTTATCCTTCTTAGGAAGGGATGATTTTCCATGTGCCCTTGCAGGTTCTCCTTTGCTGCAGCAACCGGAATTGACTTTTGTGGCAACATTAGTCAATGCATTAGAAGAAAGCTTGGTATCTCTGTGGCAGCAGCTACGGCCTGGTGCCTCTATCTCATTAACCAACTCATTTCCAGCTGCCATTGAGGATTCTTTCTTCTGGCAGCAGCCAGAGTGCGCTTGGGCATGTGACAAGCCAGTATTATGTCCATGTGGTCTAGATTCAATGGATTTTTCTTTATAGTGGGAGAGCACCATGTCAGAGACTTTACAAGGCTTTTCTTGGTGGAAAGAGCTAGAGCAATGCGATACTTTTTCATCTCTTGTAACCCCATGTGTGGTATTGGAGCTTGACTCACAGATTCCAATTGAGACAGACTTGGAGCACTTTCCCGAGGAACAGAAATTTAACTTGCCCTGCTCTATGTCCACATAGGTTCCGTCCTTGCCCTTTAAAGTAACATGTTTAGCATGGAGATCCACATTATTCCCATTAGATTGCATTTTGAGATGTATGGTAACTCGTACTAACACCTCGTAATTTAGTTAACAATGGGCAAGGATGCTAGAACAATCTTTCATCTCAAACAGACCTATCACTTTTTGTGTTCAGTCTGCGTGTTCTTTATTTGTAACATTTAACGTTCCTTACAAACAATTTGAACTGGATCCAGACCATGCCAATTGTTACTAAGTACGCAGCACTACATTGTATGACGTCACTCGCTGTCCTTGGTCTGTTGTCTCTATACAGTACTCTCGTACTCTAAAAAGCAACACCTATTTAATTAATCTACTACCTTACCCTTTTGGATAACTTCGTACGTCCTACGTCAAATCAGTCCCGATTACGATTTTCTATTCACACAAAGAAACTCGTGTCAATTTGCTTCATGTGTGTCATTTGGTGTCAATTTGTTTATTGATGAACGAATTCGTTAGTTAATACGTGTGGATTTTTGATGTATATAAAAACAAAAACCCAACTCATCAATCCTTTATACAGGGAGTATGGAGTAGGGAGTAGGGACTAGGGACTATGGAGTATGGAGTATGGGGTATGGAGTAGGGAGTATGGAGTAGGGAGTAGGAGTAGGAAGTATGAGTAGGGAGTAGGGAGTAGGGAGTAGGGAGTAGGGAGTAGGAGTATGGAGTAGGGAGTAGGAGTCCACTTTTTATTCCTGAGCTACTTTTGGAAGACTACGGCACACCACCACAAATTGTGAAGCAAAAATGTAGTACAAATTCAGCAGTTCCAGAAATAAAAGCAGTTCTTCTGTTGAATGCTGCTGTTGAAAGCCTATGAAGTTTGTAGCAGTGAAAATTCACAAAATCTGCTGATTGGACCAAGGTGAACTTTGCGGGGCTCAACCAAAGTTTGATGAGTGAATTAAAACCTCTACTGTACCGTAGACAACAAACTAAGTTGACAACAAATTTGTGGAGGTAGATTTAAAAAAAAAATCCGTTAAAAAGTCACAAAATAAAACCTTAGCATCCTCCAACAACCAATTTGTTCCCATTATTTCTAACTGCTACAACACATAAAAGGTCGATATTTTTTATGTGGAATTAGTTTGTTGTCACGGTATGCCAACAAAAGAATAGATTAGGAGTTGTTTGCAATGGATTAAATGTTGCAGATTCACCATGATCAAAAAATTCATTTGTGGAGTAAAACCTCATGACAAAATTATCACAGAGAGGTGACAGACGCAAACTCTGGGAATTTTCGTTTTGTGTTTGGATGTTTGGATGGACCGGTAGTCTCTTTCGTTGAAAAGTAATGCATTAGGAATTCTGTACATTCGTAAAAGAAAACTTTAAGATTTCTTTCGCCACACGTTTTTAGTACGAACTGTCAGAGAAAAAATGGCACTCGAGTCGTGTGGGATTTCTGTACATGGAATATGACTTTCACGATGCCTACTGCTCATTAGGGATTTGTTTCGTCAAGACAATCAATCTGACATCAAACCAAGTAAAATAAACCATGAATGAAAAAACTTATGAGTAGATATGTACACTGGTACGCAATGAGGCAGATAAAGTGCATACTGATGTTGAGCTCACTGCTTGGATTTGAGGATTTGAGAGGCAAGTATACTTGAGCTTGAGCCCAAGGATCCCTTGTTAGAGGTCCAAACTCCCCCACTGTCTCTATGTGTGTAACAACCCTTGGACAATCTCTTTTTCTTTGCCGCAATTGCCATGTGAGTACAATTCTCACAACACACCTCTGACACTCTCCCATTGTGTGATTGTACTCTCGCACAACCCAACCTCTGACACTCTCCCATTGTGTGATTGTACTCTCGCACAACCCACATTCTTGTCTTGCATTTTCTTCTTGGCTGCCTTCTTCATGATGGCTTTAGATTCTCTCCCAGACTGTTTTGCTACAAGTACCCACTTGCCTTTTTCATCCACTTCCTTGCCGTGCAAATGTGAATCACCATTCTCATTTGCGACCTTTGCCGTAGGTTCTTCTGTTACTTCAGTTGGCACTGTCACAATCAGATCTTCCACATGACCCAAATAGCCAACATAGTCCACCAGATCCTCTCCAGTTGGCTCTTCATCCTCGTATAGTTTTTCAGGGCATTCCGGTGCTTCTGCTTTCCCACCAAACTGTTCGCCTCCTAGAGCGCACAATACAAATTCTATTCCTGAACCACTGCTAATTGCCGCATGTCCATATTCAGTTTTTGGTTTATATCCAGCAGGTATCTTGTCCTCATTTTCCGGCATTTCCCAACACTCACTTTTATTGTGCCCTTGGCGCCCACATTGGTTACAGTTTCCGTTAAAGCGCATTCCAGTACCACCAGCTTCCGATTTCTTCTCTTCTTTGCTAGGGCAATGAGTAGCCCTGTGCCCTTTTTCCTTGCACACATAACAATACCCAGTAAATGCATTCAAAACAATTTCTGTCTTCCCCGGTAGGATGATACCAGGCTTGCCCCCACTGTGCCTCCACATCTTGCAAATCACTTCTTCCAGATGTTCCAACTCCAAATCTTCTCCCCTAACCAACTCTTCAATATTCAGTACCACAATATACTCCATAGGTGCCGCTGCATATACAGCCCCAATTAGATCAATCTCCGTCACCTTGCCCTTGGTTTTTGTGGATACATGCTCGATTGCCGCAAGCTCTTCAAACAGGTCAGAATGGTCTTGTTCAAACCTCAACTTCAAATTTACCAGCCTCTTCCTGAGCTCAACCCTTGCTTGTAGATCGTTAGGACGATACTTCTTTGTTAAGAACTGCATCACCTTCCAGGCTTCACCCTCAGGCCATTCTTCAGACTTTGCCTTGGTGATCAATCTCAACAACATCATGTTGTCAAATGCCAATGCCAGGTAGGCCATAGCTTTCTTGTTTGTTTTCACCGCAGCCACTTGCAACTTTCCTGTCACATCCTTTCCTAGTACAGAGACACTAGAGTCCGGCATGTTAGGATCAAGCGCATCGCCCAGAGCATCACTCAGTCCTTCTACCTCAGCAAATGCTCCCCACTTAATCTCCCACCTATCATAATTCTCCACACGCCCATCAAAAATAGGCACCTTAGCTCTTCCTTTTTCCTCAGACATTTTTCTATTCTTTTCACACGATAACTTTATTTATAGTCTAGGCCCTCATCCAGCGATACTTCGAAGTATGTTAGAGGTCTCTAAACTCCCTTAGGTTTCACATAAACTAAAATTATAAGATTTAAATTACGGCAGTATTTTCGTCCTCATACATCCCTTTAGAATTCCAATATCCATGATGCAAACCCTGTCCACTCATTTCAGGTGTGGTCCAAACTCCCCCACTGTCTCTATGTGTGTAACAACCCTTGTACAATCTCTTTTTCTTTGCTGCTTTCTTTGCCGCAATTGCCATGTGAGTACAATTCTCACAACTCACCTCTGACACTCTCCCATTGTGTGATTGTACTCTCGCACAACCCAACCTCAGACATCCCTGGATAGATAATGAAGCTTTAATTCAAGTGAGAAGAATGTATGCACAAGATCTCGAATCTCAGGTCAATTTGCCAGATTTTGAACATGAATATGAGGATAGTTTGGACGTAATCCAGCTTCCTTTACCAATTCCGGAAGAAAAGTATTCCTCTAGGTAATATTGGCATCCCACAGTCAATTCCTGTTTTCTTGGAATGAATTCTCGAGTTCTATGCTTTGACAAGCTTGTGATAGAAATACAGTCACATGCAATTGAGTTCAGAGAATGAGAGGGAAAAACATTGAGAGAATTTTACAGTGAAGTTTTATCATGTGGAACATATGAAAAGATTCTTTCAAAATATGGTTGCTGATGTACTTTATTATCCACAAGATTGAACCTTTCCATTAGTTGATAAGTAGTATAAAGATGAATTTGGAAAATTGGTTAGCATTCAAGCCACCATGTCCAAGATACATATCAAGAGTGTGTTGGCCTATCAGAGATTTTATAATGAGATTGGGACAAATACAGATAACACTCCACTGATGATGTATTACTTTAATTTGCCTCGACATATAAAACACTATGATAAGCCTTCATTTTCCCAGTTAACTTTGGGCTCCTATTGAATTGATGGCTGTGATTAATTCATCAAGACTCTCACTTCAGTATTGTAAGCTTTGATCAAATCAATATCAGAATCAAGCCAAATGATCGACCACATGAGAAATCATAATCATCATATTTATGAGCCGATTCATGCTTTCAGGTCTGTGGCTCGTGTCCATAAGTTTAAGACAGTGATCCTGGAATCTTGGGTGAGAACCATCTTTACTTTGTTTAGAACATGTCGGTGTATAGAGGAAGATTGTAACTGAGATAGCAATCAGCCTGTGGAGCTTATGTTACCTCAGATATAACCGGGATGCGTCAAGACTGTTAATCTTTTAGAAAAACTTTAAGGTTTTATAGGTGCATTGTTATCTTTAACTGATCGTCCTTACTGTCAATATGACAAGTACCAGGGTCCTATACAAGGGTCTCATTGAAAACTCCAAACGCAGGTACATGGTCTATTTAGAATGCTGCTGAAGGTTGAGCGATCTTGCGAGAGCAGGTATCAGTAAAAAGAATAAGATAAAAAAGTTTAATATGAATCTCCTTGCTTTGACCCAATCCTTGTGTCTCCCCTTGAATGCTTTTGTTCAGCAATTGCTTTGTTGCTTTCAACTCCTCTTGCCCCTCTTTTTTGAAATATCTGTCGGTTACTTTGTAACACCAAAAATAATTAACATCATCATCAAATTGCGCGTTGGAAGTCTCTATATTCTCTAGTTCAAATTCATATCTGCTGCAAATTTCTTTGATGCTCATCTTCTGACCCGCTACTACCGATGCTACTGATCCCATTACCTATCTGTAAATAGTGTATTAATGTCTAGCATTATAATGTCCAAGGTTTCCTGGATTATTTGGTTTAAAATCCTTGTGAAAAATCCAAATGAAACTAGCTTGTCTCTAAGCAATATGTTAGTAGGATGATCTCAATCTTCACTGTTGTTGAAATTTCAAAGGTTAGGGTTAGGGTTAGAACTAAAGAGGAGTGTTACTTTATTGCGGGTACTGAGCTCAGAGATCACGAAGGGTATACTCTATTGATGTACAAAGCACATATGGCCTACATGTTTCAGGCCTAATATGGCATGAACATTTTGTAGAATGATTCCAAAACATGGGTTTCGCCCCATGAAAAGCTGAACCAGACATATGGATTCGAAAATGTGGCAAAAGGTATGACTTCAGTAGAGAAAAATCGTTGAAGATGATCAACGAGGATGCAAATCTACTTTGGCCTGAGCCGCTTGAATGCCCAGGATGACCTTGGTCCTAAAAGTAGTCGAAAAATCGATTGTCTGCTAAAAAGTGATTTATTTTAGTATAACACATTATTTTGAATGGCAACAATCAACGGGAGCTAGACTGTACCATATTCTACGCATATTTAATTTTTCATAGGTGGTGGTGTATCATTTGGTAGCAATTCCTTGACTTCTCCATAAATTGTCTTTGTCCAGTTGTGTTCAGGGATTGGAATAGTTGAATAGTCAGGCTGGTGAATGCGGAAGTGTAGTTTGGCATGCCGAATCTTTGCGAGATATCCATATACTCGTTTGATTTGGTCTAGATGCCCTTTTCTAGGAGCAGCACGGAAACTTGAGAGTGTCATCACAGCTGTTGCAATATCAAGTCAGCCAAGTGAGACAATCCATTGCGCAGCACCAATCATTGATTGATACAATTTGATTCCTTCAATATCAAGTTCAGAAGAAGTATCAAGCTCAGGATGGTCACCTTTTTCCAATGGTGAACTGTAGATAGTCTTGGGCTTTGTACCAAAGAGACGTAGGTACGATTCGATCATTCTGTCAATATATTTGCTTGGAGACATGCACAGGATTCCCTCTTGATCCCTCTCAAAATTTGCACCAAGGTGATATGCGATTGGTCCAGTTCCTTTCAACTTGAAATTATAGTGGTTCTTGAGCTTATCAATGATTTCTTGGGGATTCTGTGATATAATAGCCAAATCATCCACGTATTGTGCAATGTACTCATAGTGATTGCTCCTTGACCTCATCCAGATATCATTCTCTGCCTTGGATGGAATGAAACCAAGCTCATTCAGTACCACAGAGAAACGTTCCCACCATCGCAGTCCACTGCTTCGGAGTCCATATAGAGCTCTGACGACAATTAGTGAATGCCCTGCTTGGTCACCAAATTCATCACCAGAAATGACATACACCTTTTCATCTGTGTAGGCTTCAAGATAGGCATTTCCAATATCAGTTGACCATGATTCAAGCTGGTTTAGTTCAGCCAGGAATAGGTACAATCTCAGACCACGTAATGAAACAACACTTGAATAGACGCTTGTAAATGGTGTCTCTGTTAGATTACCATTGGCAACTAGCCGGGCCTTGCGTTGTAGATCATGCTTGACAGCATATACAATATGGTACCGTATCTTCTTGTATCCCTTGGGAGTTGTACCCTTCCCAACATCTTGAAAAGTGTTGTATTCGTCAATAGAATCCAGTTCGGTCACTTCAGATTTGCGCCAAAGATTATTCCCATGAAGCTGATCAAGTTCCATAGCATGCTTGTGGTTGCAAGGGATGAGAATTCCAAAATGGTATGTAGGTGCAGTGCGGAAAGATAGAAGCTTTGCTTGATTTGCCATGCGCAAAAGCTTCTTCTGTCGATTTGCAAGCCTTGCAAACTTCTTCCAACCATCGAGCTCAAGTAAATTGTTCTCCTTTGGATAAATTGCAATGGTAACTGGATCTGACTTAGCAATGATAGAGAGAGGTTCATATGAGACCTCCCTGTTTTCCCAGAGTACTCGAACATTCCAGCTTGATCCTTTGTAGTTGGGATCTGAGTGCTTTAAGGGACCTTGATGTGCATCAACTGACCGGAACTTCCATATGTTATCCTCCCCGTCCTCTTCTTCAATTTTCTCCAATATTTGGTTGATGGTTTGGACTTCTTCATAAGTGCCATCAGCATTCTCAGTGCTGCAACTTTTGGACAAGCCCAACATATGCATCGAAGTCCAGAGGTCCATTTCCTTGAGCAATGCTGTACCTCTCAATCTGTGTAGCATTGAGGAAAGCATCGTGGCCTTGGAGAGCATTCTGAAGCATGGCTTTCTTCATGTTGCTAGGAAAACGCGACTTGGTGTGGACCAATGCTTCATAACGCCGGATGTAGTCCAGCCAGTCTGTGATGAACTTGATGGTGGGCCCTCGGTATGAGGTCGTAATCCTTGCTGACGTGATGAGAGAAAGTAGATCCCCCAACTCCATATCGGCCTTTGTAGAGGTACTCATATAAGAAGAATAGTCCCTCCAAACAGCCTGAGAATCCCCTGTGGCCTCATGGGTGCGCACAAAGTGTTGACCCATTGAAGTCTTGATCGTTCCGATGAAGACATCATACATAAATTTCTGCATCTCGACAAAAAGTTCTAGTTCATCCTGGTTTGTAGGCTTGTAGACTGGATCCATAATGAGCTCACAGCCATGTGCTGCAACTGTAGCCAATGTAGAACGCTTCCAATCATCCCAATGAGCCTCATCCTTGAGTTACCTATAGTGGGATTTGTCCCTCTTGTTGCCCTTCCTGAAATCGGTGACAGCACTCTTCCACTGTCTTGCAGGTGACATAGGAGCTGATGAAGCAGGATATGGGATGGGAAGGGCGGTAGTCGAGCCCTGGGATAGCCTGGGGTTGTTGGGGTCGTATCCAGAGACTCTGAATTCATCCCATTCATCCTCATTGACCATTTGTTGGTCCATCCAATCCACCTTTTTGATACCCTAGGTCTGGATTAGGTGAAGATTCCAGGTTTGAAGGATTCTGATGACATTCATATGGGCTCTGTGAACAGGAGTGTTGGTCCCCTCATCATCGTAAACAAGGTCAGTGATGTCTTGCTATGTCATTGTGAGTAGATCTGCTATCGAGCTCACCCCTTGTGCCTTAAGGGCCTTGGGTAAGGGGTCCTCCTTGTCCGTGCCAAGGACATTGGTCAAAAGGTGTTCGAGGATTGCCCTTCGGGTTGAGGATCGGGTCGACCGGGCAGAAGATCAGATCGACATTGGAGCTGACAATACTGGTGACGCCATAGTCTAACTCCACCGCCAAGAAGCAACAACCAACCAGCTGGTAGCCGCGGGTCCCAGTCAGCTTGTGGTCATAAGTCCCGAGACTGTTAATCTAGAGAAAAATCGTTGAAGATGATCAACGAGGATGCAAACTTACTTGGGCCTGAGCCGCTTGAATTCTCTGGATGACATTGGTCCTAAAAGTAGTCGAAAAATTGATTGTCTGCTAAAAAGTGATTTATTTTAGTATAACACATTATTTTGAATGGCAACAATCAACGGGAGCTAGACTGTACCATATTCTATGCATATTTAATTTTTCATAGTCCATACATTTTTCTATTCAGAACCGACTTAGTTGCTGCATATGTCGATGATCTGGAATTTTCAGTGGAAGATCACAAATCTTTCATTGATAAATTGAAAGTTCAAGCTCAAAGGCACAGATGTCATCAAATATTACTTGGGACGTGATTTATTCTGCAATGAGGATGGCACATTATGCTTGGTGCCCTCTAAATACATCGAGTCATTGCAAATCATAAGTGTTTGTTCGGAAATAAGCCAATATCAATAGTCCATTCGCCACGTTAAAAGGGTGATTACCCTGAGACAGAAAATTGTGTGTTATTGGATGCTGTTGGTATTCACGTACAAGTCAATTATTGGTCGCTTCAGTGGGAAGTTTTGTCGGCGCATTTTGACATTGCAAAAGCAGTCATTGCTCTATCTGAATTTTTCTCTGCACCAAGATAAGACCACCTAGAGAGAGGGAATCGTGTATGCAGTTTTACATTTTAGGACAAGCGAACCAGACTCCCCTGATCTCCCTCTTTGTGAATATGATTGCGAGAATATAGTCTATAACAAAGCTCATGAGGAGATCCCAACTGATATACCTAAGCCGTTGCGGCAGAGGGTAGTACTATCCGATCATGTGAATGCAATAAATCAAGGTTCCTAAGTTTTGGCTTTTCACTGACTTGCATCGCTCATTTTTACAAAAGTTGTAAATTATCCTGAATGGTTTAGATGAAATTTGGACAATGTAAACGATATCTTCAGTTAGATATTTGGAAAATCTTGTTAGAAGATCTTTTGACTTAGCATAAGAATTATCTGTCTAATTTCTAGATGCAACGTATTTAGACAAGATGTTTCGTCAATACATACCATCGTGTTGGACTTTAGATCAAGCTACAGTAGAACCTTGTTTAAGTCTGCATTCTTATAAACGCGTTCCAGTTAAGGCCGCACTTTTAACCTGAGTCCGATACTTTAATTTAAGTTTAACCTTCCAATGAAATCGCTAATCATCAATGTATTTGAGTATTTTGACTGAATCGTAGCCGAATCGTAGTGCTTAATGCATTACAAGCACCCATTCAACTCTCGTCGTTAGTCAAGTAGTCTTACTGGTCTCTGTAAAGCCTCAGCTGACGAAAGTATAGTAACAAGATCAACGGCAATTTCTAAAGTTTTGTGTTGAGAAGGATTCTCAGTTTCCAGAACCTCTGACTCGTCTCTTTAAAGCTTCAACTGACGAAAGTATGGAAATAAAATCAAAGTTAAGAAAGATTCTCAGCTGTCAGAACCTATTCTTCAGATTGATTTTCTAAAACCAAGCCTTGTTCTGCCAACTTGATGACTTCATCTTCCTTAACTATACTTTGCTACATTTCTGCAGAATCATGGTTGTCAGCAATGAACAAACTCAATTTCTCCCTATATGCCAACCATTTAAAAGCAGTTCTTTTGAAGCGACACCATTCATCCACTTCTGGTTGATTGTAAGAAAACTATTCATCTAGAGAATCAATAATATCCACATTTACAAACAATTTGTTACTGCATTCATTTTAATTGCACTCCATGCTCTAGGATGAAATTTGGTGCATCCAACAAACTAGGTGGTTTTACACGAAACAACTCCTCGTCGTAGTTTTCTTACTGCGGTTTCATCTTTTCTGGTAACTCATGAAACACAATAATCTTCTTAAGCAAAATGTACTTGTATCATATCCATTGGATGATTCCATGATATAACATTTTTTGGGAAAAATTCACTGTCACATTTTCACACGTAAATTCAGTGCTGTGGCCTGGAGAATTTTCAAGAAACAATACAACCATTCCATGAACGTCGATATGTGGCATTCTTCTGATCATAAAAACAAGCTGGCACACTACGGCGCCATCACTCTGCTAACTTTAGAATTGGATTACGCCACACAAGATGAACCACTGCATCTTGACCCATGTTTGCGCCTTCAGTCAAGCTTTGAGAAAAAAATATTCGATTTTTCAACGCGAAAACGAAATGTCCTTCATGCGTGTGTGTCAATAGACGATTGTCCCTCGGATGTATTGAACTTGGCACTCTTGTTTCATCAGCCCGAATTGGACCAACCCAACAATCAGGGAAACCTGCGACTGCATTTGGCCCTACATATTTGTACGATGGGACCACCACAACGTCGCCGTAATCTAGTCAAGCAGATATTGAAGGCACATCCCTCAGCTGCTTCAGTCCAAAATCACCATGGTGAACTACCTCTTCATCTAGCACTCAAACTGGGTCCTTGTTGTGGTCCAGAACTTGTAATTTCGCTATACCAGGCTTTTCCAGGCGCTTGTACCATTCCCTTGCCGCACCCCGTTCGACAGACACACCAACGAAGAATTTTTAACAATTTCAACACTCCAAAAATGCTACAATTATTCCCATTTATGATGGCCGCCATGAATGCTAACTTGGAAATCCAATACCAAAGCGATGCGTTATCAACAATTTACATGTTGCTGCGTGCTTGTCCAGAAATGGAGCGATTTAGATTTGACTACACTACATGATTTGACAACATTAGATAATTTGATTAGATACATATAGATTTCTTTCGCCATTACTTGTACAATACATCATCTTATAATAAATTAGTCAAGCTTTATAATTAAATTCCTCTCATCGGCTTTTCTCTTTTGTGATTAACAAAGTCCATACTAATTCTTGGAATTGTTCCTTATATTAATATGAACTATGAATAATGACACATTCTTCTCAGTAAATTTTCCTGTTTTTTACAGTACTCCTTCTTAATGCTACACAGACCTTAAATTTGTCGTCATGTTTAAGCACTAATTGCTCACTTGTAGCATGCAAATATATTTGATCCTGGAGGTTACATACTACATACATACTACATACAACTCTCATATTTCTTGATCGTAAGAAAAGTGTGTAAATATCCACTGTGCTGTTGAGTCCAAAGATCAGCGGGATCACAAAAGTATTCAAAATTTCAAAAAAGCAAATATACTCCTCTTACCTAGGCCATGTCAATAAGTTAAGTGAAAGTAATGGTATGTCCTGACGGGATTGTGACTGAAACATGATCAAGTTTTACTCATGCATCAGATCGACATAACATGAGTATTTTCAAGCATGGTTTGCCAATTTGCTTTTAACGAGTTAAGACTCAAATGATGGAATTCAGGAATCCAGAAAGAACCACCTGCCCGATTTCACACATGATAATCGAGAGATATTCCTGTTCGACGAAACTTGAGAGTTCACTTTTTTCTCCATTTTTGATATCGCAAGCTAATTTGAACGCTAGAGATATCGTCACAAGTCATCTCTCGAAGCACGTTAATATCTACTCTATCAAGAAGTTAACAGTTCTGTTTCTGATCAATCATGGTATTATTACTTCCTTTTCGCAACATCCTATTTGTGATCATCGTTATGCTGGCATTATGTGCACAAATAGAGTGCCGCGCCATACGAGCTGTGGTTAACCTAGAGCAAAAAGTGAACAACGAGAAAACTTTATTTTCCGAAGAAAAGAAACTTTGGGGTCGAGATTTGCAAATGAGCATTCCAATCGACAAGAAAAGTCAAAAGACTCGCCGATTTACCTAGAGTGATCTTTCGAGTAGAGTGATCTTTCGAGGGGATTATCTTTCTAGAGGATAGTTTGTAGCATAAAATGCTCAGTTAGTTGGTAAAAATCAAGTCAACAAGTTTCTATCAGGACATCCAATGAGTCAAAATGAAAGGATACTGAGTATATGGAAATTTATCATAAACATTAGAATAGGGGTTGTCAAAGTTCTATCTAACATCGAACTTATTGCTTTGCGAAATTAGGTTAATTTCACAGCTAAAATCTGATTGGTCAAAACACAAAAAAATGCTAAATTAACAGTAACTTCTAGTATAATGGTTTTTGGTTATATTCGTTATTTGTTTGTTTTTCACACAAGCCGCATGCCGCAAATGGTTCGTTCGTGTATGAATGCACCTAAGATAATTTTTTGATATTATTTATGCATTTGGGGGTAGTCAAAGTTGGGCTGCTTTGATTGGCTAAGCTGGAAGTTATCTACCAGCACATAATATTCACAACAACAAAAAACTCCATGTTAGATAGATCTTTGACAAACCCTAATATGATTAACTTTAGCTAGACGAAATATAGAATTTTATGTACAACTATACTAGGCGTTAGCATATGCAAAATGTATGAGTTACACAAGGTGCGTTTCCCTGGTATTGAGAGAGCGATCATTCGAGAGAGCGATCATTCGAGAGAGTGTTCTTCCGATAGAGTGATCTTTTGAGAGAGTGATCTTTCCCTAGGATAGTTTTTGAAGCGTTAGCATTTGCAAAATGTATGAATTTTAAGGTTATGACAGGAGCCCTCTAAAATAATTATCCAAGTATTACATCTCACTTAATTCAAGTATTCTATCCCATTTAACACAAGTGTTGCATCCAGTTTAATTCGTGTTGCATCCTCATTTAATTCAAGTGTTTCATCCCATTTAATTAAAGTGTTCCATCCCATTTAATTTAAGTTCAAGGGTTTCATCTCATTTAATTCAAGTACCACATCCCCCATGAAATTCAAGTACCGCATCCCCAATGAAATTCAAGTATTCCGCCCCATGTAATTGAAGTATTGCATCCTAAGTAATTGAAGTATTGCATCCTAAGTAATTGAGGTATCCCGTCCCATGTAATTGAAGTATTCCGCCCCATGTAATTGAAGTATTCCATCACACGTAATTGAAGTATTGCGTCCCATGTAATTGAAGTATTGCGTCCCATGTAATTCAAGCGTTCCATCACATTTAATTCGAGTACCACATCTCATGGTAAAAACAGAGCTTCTACCTATATTATGCTCGATCGCCTCGAGATCAAATCCGAATGGCTGCTTGCTTCGAAATCTGGCACGAAACCTAGATTGCGAATGAGGTTCCAGCATCTTGTTCTACCACTGTCTTTTCCAACGGTATAGGTGCTTGTGCATTTTTCGCTGCAAGCCTAGAATGTGCCATGTCCTTGCCAAAACCAATCCTCGACACTTCAAAGCCACTCTGTGTGCGAACACTCTTAGTCGAGGGCAAAAGCCTCATTCCATTCAGCGTCACAATCAACATGGTGCCCACATCACTCACTATAGCAAACCAGAGAGCTGTATATCCTGCAAATGTGATGCCCATAACAACAGCTTTGGCAATCAGACTAAAAGTGACATTCTGTACAATCGTTCGCATTACTCGCCGCCCTAATCGAATACTTTTCAAAAGTTTTTCTAGATTGGAATCCAACAAAGTAACGTCAGCTGTTTCCATGGCTAATGCTGCGCCGGCACCCATGGCAACTCCAACTTCTGCTGCGGCAAGAGCCGGTGCATCGTTGACCCCGTCTCCGCACATCATAACAAATCCACGCCTCTTTAAGAAGACACAGTTCTGACCTGTAACTTCTTTTTCAGTCTCTTCGATGTAAAGCTTGATCAAGTCCAGCTTCTCCGCGGGTAAAAGCTGGCTAACAATATTTTCGCTACCTAGACCAACTCTGCCACCAATTGCCAAGGCGGCGTCTTTACTGTCACCAGTGAGCATATTCACTCTGATCCCCATCTCTTGAAGTGTTTTTATAACAGCAAGTGCTTCTGGACGAATTGTGTCAGCTACGCAAAAGGCACCAACCAAGCCATGAGGTGCTATGCTGATGAACCCGATGGTTCCTCCGATACTCGCCCACTCTTGCGTTTCCGCAGCAATGGATTTAGGCAGGTGTTCCATCAGACCAATACGCTTGAAGAGGCGTGAGTTGCCAATATAAACATCAGAAGCATTGACTTTAGAAAACACGCCTTCACCATCTAGGTCACAATGATCTTCAACTTTAAGATCGTCTACCGCTCTAATGCCTTCGTGCACAGCTGCAGAGACGAGTGCTGCAGCAATCGGATGATTTGAGCGACCTTCTACGGCGCTTAGGTACTTCAATACTTCTTCTCTGGAAAACACATCTCCGATGACTCTTAGGTATAGCATACCAAATGTACCCTCAGTAATTGTACCAGTTTTGTCCAATGCTACCATTTTTACACGACCGAGTGCCTGAAAAAGAATAGGGTTCAATTCGTGGTGAATATAGTTTGATTGAAATCTAGTTGGCTGCAGAACTTACCTCTAGATGAACACCACCTTTCACAACGATTCCTCTCTGTGCCGCAGCGGCGATTCCTGCCACATATGTTACAGGAGTACTGATGATCAGTGCACAAGGGCAAGCAATAACGATTGTTACAAGACCAATGTTGGTCCACTTCAAGCCTGTCTCACTTCCAAAAGCCCAAGGAATTGTGCACATAAGCAAGGCCGCCAACACTACAACAGGAGTGTATCTTTTTGCGAATGCATCAATAAGGTTTTCGGTAGGGCTACGATTGGACTGTGCCTCTTCAACAAGACGAATGAGACGTGAAACCGCAGAGTCGTCTGAGGTGGATGTTGCTTTTACTAGCAATTGAGCTTTGCCTGTGTTTATGGTTCCCCCAGACACGTGGTCACCTGGATTCTTAGGTACTGGACGTGCCTCACCAGTAAGCGAAGATTCATTCACAGCAGACCGACCTTCAAGAACAATACCATCACATGGAATTTTGTCGCCGGTGGCAACCATAACAATGTGTCCAACTCTAAGAGTTGAAGCTGGAACAACAACAAAGTGGGTAGTCAGTGGATCCTGGACTTTGGCCCTTTCTGGGCGCAATTTCACTATAGCTGAGAGAGCATTACGTGCACGTGAGGTGCAGATCGTTTCGAGCCAATCTGAAATGCTAAAAAGAAAAGCCACGGCTGCAGCCTCAGTGAATTCTTGTAACGCAAGAGCACCAACTACAGCAAAGAGCATCATACAATTTGCATCAAAAAGACACCGGTGCAATGTTCTCAAAGCTTTCAGTGCAATTTTTGGCATTCCTAAAGCAACAGAAAGGAGTGCGACATACTTGAGATAGTCCCTTGAACAATCGAGAGATGAGCGAAGTAATATTTTAGAATGGATAAACGGAAATTGAATACGTGCCCAAAACAAAAGAAGAATAGTCAACAACTTACCATTTACCGCCAATCAGTGACAACATCGAAATAATCCAAAATATACCAGATGCTATGATGGGCCATCGCAGCGAGACCTTATGTTCTTCGATGTCATCTACGGATTCTCCAGTCGTCCACACACCTTCAACAAATCCATCAATTAACACAGTAACATCCAGACCCGCGTCTTGAAGCATTGTAAGAATTTCGGCGGTACTTATATTTTGAGGATTATGATCAACCTTGATTGTGTTACTGCACAACTCTATTTCGAAATGTTTAACGCGCTTATTGTCCTCTTGCCTTAAAAACGCCTCTATCTCAGAACCGATGACATTATCCAACTGTCCCTGTACTAGAAAAGTAGATTCCACGTATGTGGTCATAATTGACTGAGTTAAAGGAGTCGTTTTTGCTGTTTGTGCGGCGTCCTTTGTTATGCTTCCACGCCATCCTTTCTGACTTAATCTGGCCTGTATATCCTGTGCAGTGGTTTCCAGGTCATGTATTACAAACAATTTTTTTGCTTGAACATCAAAAGAAACGTCGTTAATGCCTTCAATCGCTTTTAAGAACAAGGTAATTATCTTTTGTGTTCTCGCGACATCTATAGAAGGTAGATGAAATTCTGACATTCCCGCAGTAGCGTTGCCTTTAATAGCCTTGACTTTTTGGTTTCCATCAAGTGTTACAGTAGCTCCAAATTTCTCGCGATTGAGCTTGTCTGCGATGTGTTGTGCAGTAGTTTTGGTAGGATCATGATCAACAGTAACAATTTTAATTGTGGTATTAACAGAAATGTTCGCAATGCCTGGGATTGGGCGAAGAATAGTATTAATCGCAGGTATTTCGGAGGCACAACAAATTTGTCTCACAAAAAATTTAGATCGCACAAGGCCAGGTGACGACCCCTCCTTTGACGCAAAACTCTTGGAGACGCATGTTTTGCTGTGTCCATGCGAACAACATGGCAACTTGGATACAGGCCTAGAAATGCTCGATGAAGCTGTCTTGTGCACAAATCCGTGAGACGGTGCACCAGTGCAAATTCCAGCATCGCAACAGTTTCGTGCGATATTAACACGTGATGATTCCATTGTAAACAAGTCAGATAACATGTCAAGAACTGTCATGGGAACTTGAGGAATTTCATAAAAGTGCAATCTCATGCGCTTATTTTGACTGTGCACATGGCTTGTATCTTCAAATGAATGACTATCGTGAGTATGGCAGGTGTCAGTCTCATCTTTTGCTCCATCAGGGTCCCACGCACGAGTCGAAACAAGCTGCAACTTCCCATGCAAGTCCACGTCGCCACAAGCATCACAGGCATGTTCCAAATGCAAGTTTCCAGTTTTGTGATGGTGGACTAGATAATCAGTGTGATCCTCGTGCTGAAACGAAGCAAATTTAAACCGATAAAAGTTAAAATAAAGTTGTATTCATGGAATTTCTCAGAATTCGCAAAAATCACTAACCTTGACTTGAAAAATTCTTTCACGGTCGGCACTCGGATATTTCACGTCAAGACCGTATTTCTTGATTGACTGAGCGATTTCTCGTGAGTTGCATATATCAGGCAGACTTGCTGAAGCAGGCATGCTATTACAGTGACGAAGAGGCTTTTGGGTGCCTAGCTTGCTCTCCAGAGCTGTGACGGTCACTTTGGTTTCAAAGGTCAGACCTCCTTCTTCGTCCTCTTCTTCCACTATATGAAGCGTGAGTTTGGCAAGCTGCTTCAAATCTTTATCAGACACTGTTCTCTTAACTTGAGACGTTGGGTCCTCATCACAGCACATTTTTTCGTCGTACGGATGCGCATGAAGGTGTGCCTCATCTATACCACAGAAGCACCCTTCCTCTGGATCACCATGCAATCCGTCTGCGTCAAAACAGGGCGAAAGATACTCATCAACATGTGGAACTCCGTGAGACGAAAAACAGAGCTTCTTGCTTTTGTCTGAACCGTTCAGGAAACCATCCACTGCAAAAGTCCTTACAGCCCCTGAACTGTCATAAATGCTTACTTTTGAACCTTCTCGACTCAACACAGCAACACAGGTTGGGGTAACATTTTTCTTCGGCTTTACACATAACGCTGCGTTCGAACATGATGCGTTATCTTTATCCTTCTTAGGAAGGGATGATTTTCCATGTGCCCTTGCAGGTTCTCCTTTGCTGCAGCAACCGGAATTGACTTTTGTGGCAACATTAGTCAATGCATTAGAAGAAAGCTTGGTATCTCTGTGGCAGCAGCTACGGCCTGGTGCCTCTATCTCATTAACCAACTCATTTCCAGCTGCCATTGAGGATTCTTTCTTCTGGCAGCAGCCAGAGTGCGCTTGGGCATGTGACAAGCCAGTATTATGTCCATGTGGTCTAGATTCAATGGATTTTTCTTTATAGTGGGAGAGCACCATGTCAGAGACTTTACAAGGCTTTTCTTGGTGGAAAGAGCTAGAGCAATGCGATACTTTTTCATCTCTTGTAACCCCATGTGTGGTATTGGAGCTTGACTCACAGATTCCAATTGAGACAGACTTGGAGCACTTTCCCGAGGAACAGAAATTTAACTTGCCCTGCTCTATGTCCACATAGGTTCCGTCCTTGCCCTTTAAAGTAACATGTTTAGCATGGAGATCCACATTATTCCCATTAGATTGCATTTTGAGATGTATGGTAACTCGTACTAACACCTCGTAATTTAGTTAACAATGGGCAAGGATGCTAGAACAATCTTTCATCTCAAACAGACCTATCACTTTTTGTGTTCAGTCTGCGTGTTCTTTATTTGTAACATTTAACGTTCCTTACAAACAATTTGAACTGGATCCAGACCATGCCAATTGTTACTAAGTACGCAGCACTACATTGTATGACGTCACTCGCTGTCCTTGGTCTGTTGTCTCTATACAGTACTCTCGTACTCTAAAAAGCAACACCTATTTAATTAATCTACTACCTTACCCTTTTGGATAACTTCGTACGTCCTACGTCAAATCAGTCCCGATTACGATTTTCTATTCACACAAAGAAACTCGTGTCAATTTGCTTCATGTGTGTCATTTGGTGTCAATTTGTTTATTGATGAACGAATTCGTTAGTTAATACGTGTGGATTTTTGATGTATATAAAAACAAAAACCCAACTCATCAATCCTTTATACAGGGAGTATGGAGTAGGGAGTAGGGACTAGGGACTATGGAGTATGGAGTATGGGGTATGGAGTAGGGAGTATGGAGTAGGGAGTAGGAGTAGGAAGTATGAGTAGGGAGTAGGGAGTAGGGAGTAGGGAGTAGGGAGTAGGAGTATGGAGTAGGGAGTAGGAGTCCACTTTTTATTCCTGAGCTACTTTTGGAAGACTACGGCACACCACCACAAATTGTGAAGCAAAAATGTAGTACAAATTCAGCAGTTCCAGAAATAAAAGCAGTTCTTCTGTTGAATGCTGCTGTTGAAAGCCTATGAAGTTTGTAGCAGTGAAAATTCACAAAATCTGCTGATTGGACCAAGGTGAACTTTGCGGGGCTCAACCAAAGTTTGATGAGTGAATTAAAACCTCTACTGTACCGTAGACAACAAACTAAGTTGACAACAAATTTGTGGAGGTAGATTTAAAAAAAAAATCCGTTAAAAAGTCACAAAATAAAACCTTAGCATCCTCCAACAACCAATTTGTTCCCATTATTTCTAACTGCTACAACACATAAAAGGTCGATATTTTTTATGTGGAATTAGTTTGTTGTCACGGTATGCCAACAAAAGAATAGATTAGGAGTTGTTTGCAATGGATTAAATGTTGCAGATTCACCATGATCAAAAAATTCATTTGTGGAGTAAAACCTCATGACAAAATTATCACAGAGAGGTGACAGACGCAAACTCTGGGAATTTTCGTTTTGTGTTTGGATGTTTGGATGGACCGGTAGTCTCTTTCGTTGAAAAGTAATGCATTAGGAATTCTGTACATTCGTAAAAGAAAACTTTAAGATTTCTTTCGCCACACGTTTTTAGTACGAACTGTCAGAGAAAAAATGGCACTCGAGTCGTGTGGGATTTCTGTACATGGAATATGACTTTCACGATGCCTACTGCTCATTAGGGATTTGTTTCGTCAAGACAATCAATCTGACATCAAACCAAGTAAAATAAACCATGAATGAAAAAACTTATGAGTAGATATGTACACTGGTACGCAATGAGGCAGATAAAGTGCATACTGATGTTGAGCTCACTGCTTGGATTTGAGGATTTGAGAGGCAAGTATACTTGAGCTTGAGCCCAAGGATCCCTTGTTAGAGGTCCAAACTCCCCCACTGTCTCTATGTGTGTAACAACCCTTGGACAATCTCTTTTTCTTTGCCGCAATTGCCATGTGAGTACAATTCTCACAACACACCTCTGACACTCTCCCATTGTGTGATTGTACTCTCGCACAACCCAACCTCTGACACTCTCCCATTGTGTGATTGTACTCTCGCACAACCCACATTCTTGTCTTGCATTTTCTTCTTGGCTGCCTTCTTCATGATGGCTTTAGATTCTCTCCCAGACTGTTTTGCTACAAGTACCCACTTGCCTTTTTCATCCACTTCCTTGCCGTGCAAATGTGAATCACCATTCTCATTTGCGACCTTTGCCGTAGGTTCTTCTGTTACTTCAGTTGGCACTGTCACAATCAGATCTTCCACATGACCCAAATAGCCAACATAGTCCACCAGATCCTCTCCAGTTGGCTCTTCATCCTCGTATAGTTTTTCAGGGCATTCCGGTGCTTCTGCTTTCCCACCAAACTGTTCGCCTCCTAGAGCGCACAATACAAATTCTATTCCTGAACCACTGCTAATTGCCGCATGTCCATATTCAGTTTTTGGTTTATATCCAGCAGGTATCTTGTCCTCATTTTCCGGCATTTCCCAACACTCACTTTTATTGTGCCCTTGGCGCCCACATTGGTTACAGTTTCCGTTAAAGCGCATTCCAGTACCACCAGCTTCCGATTTCTTCTCTTCTTTGCTAGGGCAATGAGTAGCCCTGTGCCCTTTTTCCTTGCACACATAACAATACCCAGTAAATGCATTCAAAACAATTTCTGTCTTCCCCGGTAGGATGATACCAGGCTTGCCCCCACTGTGCCTCCACATCTTGCAAATCACTTCTTCCAGATGTTCCAACTCCAAATCTTCTCCCCTAACCAACTCTTCAATATTCAGTACCACAATATACTCCATAGGTGCCGCTGCATATACAGCCCCAATTAGATCAATCTCCGTCACCTTGCCCTTGGTTTTTGTGGATACATGCTCGATTGCCGCAAGCTCTTCAAACAGGTCAGAATGGTCTTGTTCAAACCTCAACTTCAAATTTACCAGCCTCTTCCTGAGCTCAACCCTTGCTTGTAGATCGTTAGGACGATACTTCTTTGTTAAGAACTGCATCACCTTCCAGGCTTCACCCTCAGGCCATTCTTCAGACTTTGCCTTGGTGATCAATCTCAACAACATCATGTTGTCAAATGCCAATGCCAGGTAGGCCATAGCTTTCTTGTTTGTTTTCACCGCAGCCACTTGCAACTTTCCTGTCACATCCTTTCCTAGTACAGAGACACTAGAGTCCGGCATGTTAGGATCAAGCGCATCGCCCAGAGCATCACTCAGTCCTTCTACCTCAGCAAATGCTCCCCACTTAATCTCCCACCTATCATAATTCTCCACACGCCCATCAAAAATAGGCACCTTAGCTCTTCCTTTTTCCTCAGACATTTTTCTATTCTTTTCACACGATAACTTTATTTATAGTCTAGGCCCTCATCCAGCGATACTTCGAAGTATGTTAGAGGTCTCTAAACTCCCTTAGGTTTCACATAAACTAAAATTATAAGATTTAAATTACGGCAGTATTTTCGTCCTCATACATCCCTTTAGAATTCCAATATCCATGATGCAAACCCTGTCCACTCATTTCAGGTGTGGTCCAAACTCCCCCACTGTCTCTATGTGTGTAACAACCCTTGTACAATCTCTTTTTCTTTGCTGCTTTCTTTGCCGCAATTGCCATGTGAGTACAATTCTCACAACTCACCTCTGACACTCTCCCATTGTGTGATTGTACTCTCGCACAACCCAACCTCAGACATCCCTGGATAGATAATGAAGCTTTAATTCAAGTGAGAAGAATGTATGCACAAGATCTCGAATCTCAGGTCAATTTGCCAGATTTTGAACATGAATATGAGGATAGTTTGGACGTAATCCAGCTTCCTTTACCAATTCCGGAAGAAAAGTATTCCTCTAGGTAATATTGGCATCCCACAGTCAATTCCTGTTTTCTTGGAATGAATTCTCGAGTTCTATGCTTTGACAAGCTTGTGATAGAAATACAGTCACATGCAATTGAGTTCAGAGAATGAGAGGGAAAAACATTGAGAGAATTTTACAGTGAAGTTTTATCATGTGGAACATATGAAAAGATTCTTTCAAAATATGGTTGCTGATGTACTTTATTATCCACAAGATTGAACCTTTCCATTAGTTGATAAGTAGTATAAAGATGAATTTGGAAAATTGGTTAGCATTCAAGCCACCATGTCCAAGATACATATCAAGAGTGTGTTGGCCTATCAGAGATTTTATAATGAGATTGGGACAAATACAGATAACACTCCACTGATGATGTATTACTTTAATTTGCCTCGACATATAAAACACTATGATAAGCCTTCATTTTCCCAGTTAACTTTGGGCTCCTATTGAATTGATGGCTGTGATTAATTCATCAAGACTCTCACTTCAGTATTGTAAGCTTTGATCAAATCAATATCAGAATCAAGCCAAATGATCGACCACATGAGAAATCATAATCATCATATTTATGAGCCGATTCATGCTTTCAGGTCTGTGGCTCGTGTCCATAAGTTTAAGACAGTGATCCTGGAATCTTGGGTGAGAACCATCTTTACTTTGTTTAGAACATGTCGGTGTATAGAGGAAGATTGTAACTGAGATAGCAATCAGCCTGTGGAGCTTATGTTACCTCAGATATAACCGGGATGCGTCAAGACTGTTAATCTTTTAGAAAAACTTTAAGGTTTTATAGGTGCATTGTTATCTTTAACTGATCGTCCTTACTGTCAATATGACAAGTACCAGGGTCCTATACAAGGGTCTCATTGAAAACTCCAAACGCAGGTACATGGTCTATTTAGAATGCTGCTGAAGGTTGAGCGATCTTGCGAGAGCAGGTATCAGTAAAAAGAATAAGATAAAAAAGTTTAATATGAATCTCCTTGCTTTGACCCAATCCTTGTGTCTCCCCTTGAATGCTTTTGTTCAGCAATTGCTTTGTTGCTTTCAACTCCTCTTGCCCCTCTTTTTTGAAATATCTGTCGGTTACTTTGTAACACCAAAAATAATTAACATCATCATCAAATTGCGCGTTGGAAGTCTCTATATTCTCTAGTTCAAATTCATATCTGCTGCAAATTTCTTTGATGCTCATCTTCTGACCCGCTACTACCGATGCTACTGATCCCATTACCTATCTGTAAATAGTGTATTAATGTCTAGCATTATAATGTCCAAGGTTTCCTGGATTATTTGGTTTAAAATCCTTGTGAAAAATCCAAATGAAACTAGCTTGTCTCTAAGCAATATGTTAGTAGGATGATCTCAATCTTCACTGTTGTTGAAATTTCAAAGGTTAGGGTTAGGGTTAGAACTAAAGAGGAGTGTTACTTTATTGCGGGTACTGAGCTCAGAGATCACGAAGGGTATACTCTATTGATGTACAAAGCACATATGGCCTACATGTTTCAGGCCTAATATGGCATGAACATTTTGTAGAATGATTCCAAAACATGGGTTTCGCCCCATGAAAAGCTGAACCAGACATATGGATTCGAAAATGTGGCAAAAGGTATGACTTCAGTAGAGAAAAATCGTTGAAGATGATCAACGAGGATGCAAATCTACTTTGGCCTGAGCCGCTTGAATGCCCAGGATGACCTTGGTCCTAAAAGTAGTCGAAAAATCGATTGTCTGCTAAAAAGTGATTTATTTTAGTATAACACATTATTTTGAATGGCAACAATCAACGGGAGCTAGACTGTACCATATTCTACGCATATTTAATTTTTCATAGGTGGTGGTGTATCATTTGGTAGCAATTCCTTGACTTCTCCATAAATTGTCTTTGTCCAGTTGTGTTCAGGGATTGGAATAGTTGAATAGTCAGGCTGGTGAATGCGGAAGTGTAGTTTGGCATGCCGAATCTTTGCGAGATATCCATATACTCGTTTGATTTGGTCTAGATGCCCTTTTCTAGGAGCAGCACGGAAACTTGAGAGTGTCATCACAGCTGTTGCAATATCAAGTCAGCCAAGTGAGACAATCCATTGCGCAGCACCAATCATTGATTGATACAATTTGATTCCTTCAATATCAAGTTCAGAAGAAGTATCAAGCTCAGGATGGTCACCTTTTTCCAATGGTGAACTGTAGATAGTCTTGGGCTTTGTACCAAAGAGACGTAGGTACGATTCGATCATTCTGTCAATATATTTGCTTGGAGACATGCACAGGATTCCCTCTTGATCCCTCTCAAAATTTGCACCAAGGTGATATGCGATTGGTCCAGTTCCTTTCAACTTGAAATTATAGTGGTTCTTGAGCTTATCAATGATTTCTTGGGGATTCTGTGATATAATAGCCAAATCATCCACGTATTGTGCAATGTACTCATAGTGATTGCTCCTTGACCTCATCCAGATATCATTCTCTGCCTTGGATGGAATGAAACCAAGCTCATTCAGTACCACAGAGAAACGTTCCCACCATCGCAGTCCACTGCTTCGGAGTCCATATAGAGCTCTGACGACAATTAGTGAATGCCCTGCTTGGTCACCAAATTCATCACCAGAAATGACATACACCTTTTCATCTGTGTAGGCTTCAAGATAGGCATTTCCAATATCAGTTGACCATGATTCAAGCTGGTTTAGTTCAGCCAGGAATAGGTACAATCTCAGACCACGTAATGAAACAACACTTGAATAGACGCTTGTAAATGGTGTCTCTGTTAGATTACCATTGGCAACTAGCCGGGCCTTGCGTTGTAGATCATGCTTGACAGCATATACAATATGGTACCGTATCTTCTTGTATCCCTTGGGAGTTGTACCCTTCCCAACATCTTGAAAAGTGTTGTATTCGTCAATAGAATCCAGTTCGGTCACTTCAGATTTGCGCCAAAGATTATTCCCATGAAGCTGATCAAGTTCCATAGCATGCTTGTGGTTGCAAGGGATGAGAATTCCAAAATGGTATGTAGGTGCAGTGCGGAAAGATAGAAGCTTTGCTTGATTTGCCATGCGCAAAAGCTTCTTCTGTCGATTTGCAAGCCTTGCAAACTTCTTCCAACCATCGAGCTCAAGTAAATTGTTCTCCTTTGGATAAATTGCAATGGTAACTGGATCTGACTTAGCAATGATAGAGAGAGGTTCATATGAGACCTCCCTGTTTTCCCAGAGTACTCGAACATTCCAGCTTGATCCTTTGTAGTTGGGATCTGAGTGCTTTAAGGGACCTTGATGTGCATCAACTGACCGGAACTTCCATATGTTATCCTCCCCGTCCTCTTCTTCAATTTTCTCCAATATTTGGTTGATGGTTTGGACTTCTTCATAAGTGCCATCAGCATTCTCAGTGCTGCAACTTTTGGACAAGCCCAACATATGCATCGAAGTCCAGAGGTCCATTTCCTTGAGCAATGCTGTACCTCTCAATCTGTGTAGCATTGAGGAAAGCATCGTGGCCTTGGAGAGCATTCTGAAGCATGGCTTTCTTCATGTTGCTAGGAAAACGCGACTTGGTGTGGACCAATGCTTCATAACGCCGGATGTAGTCCAGCCAGTCTGTGATGAACTTGATGGTGGGCCCTCGGTATGAGGTCGTAATCCTTGCTGACGTGATGAGAGAAAGTAGATCCCCCAACTCCATATCGGCCTTTGTAGAGGTACTCATATAAGAAGAATAGTCCCTCCAAACAGCCTGAGAATCCCCTGTGGCCTCATGGGTGCGCACAAAGTGTTGACCCATTGAAGTCTTGATCGTTCCGATGAAGACATCATACATAAATTTCTGCATCTCGACAAAAAGTTCTAGTTCATCCTGGTTTGTAGGCTTGTAGACTGGATCCATAATGAGCTCACAGCCATGTGCTGCAACTGTAGCCAATGTAGAACGCTTCCAATCATCCCAATGAGCCTCATCCTTGAGTTACCTATAGTGGGATTTGTCCCTCTTGTTGCCCTTCCTGAAATCGGTGACAGCACTCTTCCACTGTCTTGCAGGTGACATAGGAGCTGATGAAGCAGGATATGGGATGGGAAGGGCGGTAGTCGAGCCCTGGGATAGCCTGGGGTTGTTGGGGTCGTATCCAGAGACTCTGAATTCATCCCATTCATCCTCATTGACCATTTGTTGGTCCATCCAATCCACCTTTTTGATACCCTAGGTCTGGATTAGGTGAAGATTCCAGGTTTGAAGGATTCTGATGACATTCATATGGGCTCTGTGAACAGGAGTGTTGGTCCCCTCATCATCGTAAACAAGGTCAGTGATGTCTTGCTATGTCATTGTGAGTAGATCTGCTATCGAGCTCACCCCTTGTGCCTTAAGGGCCTTGGGTAAGGGGTCCTCCTTGTCCGTGCCAAGGACATTGGTCAAAAGGTGTTCGAGGATTGCCCTTCGGGTTGAGGATCGGGTCGACCGGGCAGAAGATCAGATCGACATTGGAGCTGACAATACTGGTGACGCCATAGTCTAACTCCACCGCCAAGAAGCAACAACCAACCAGCTGGTAGCCGCGGGTCCCAGTCAGCTTGTGGTCATAAGTCCCGAGACTGTTAATCTAGAGAAAAATCGTTGAAGATGATCAACGAGGATGCAAACTTACTTGGGCCTGAGCCGCTTGAATTCTCTGGATGACATTGGTCCTAAAAGTAGTCGAAAAATTGATTGTCTGCTAAAAAGTGATTTATTTTAGTATAACACATTATTTTGAATGGCAACAATCAACGGGAGCTAGACTGTACCATATTCTATGCATATTTAATTTTTCATAGTCCATACATTTTTCTATTCAGAACCGACTTAGTTGCTGCATATGTCGATGATCTGGAATTTTCAGTGGAAGATCACAAATCTTTCATTGATAAATTGAAAGTTCAAGCTCAAAGGCACAGATGTCATCAAATATTACTTGGGACGTGATTTATTCTGCAATGAGGATGGCACATTATGCTTGGTGCCCTCTAAATACATCGAGTCATTGCAAATCATAAGTGTTTGTTCGGAAATAAGCCAATATCAATAGTCCATTCGCCACGTTAAAAGGGTGATTACCCTGAGACAGAAAATTGTGTGTTATTGGATGCTGTTGGTATTCACGTACAAGTCAATTATTGGTCGCTTCAGTGGGAAGTTTTGTCGGCGCATTTTGACATTGCAAAAGCAGTCATTGCTCTATCTGAATTTTTCTCTGCACCAAGATAAGACCACCTAGAGAGAGGGAATCGTGTATGCAGTTTTACATTTTAGGACAAGCGAACCAGACTCCCCTGATCTCCCTCTTTGTGAATATGATTGCGAGAATATAGTCTATAACAAAGCTCATGAGGAGATCCCAACTGATATACCTAAGCCGTTGCGGCAGAGGGTAGTACTATCCGATCATGTGAATGAAATAAATCAAGGTTCTTAAGTTTTGGCTTTTCACTGACTTGCACTTAAGCAATATATAAAGAGCTCATTTTTACAAAAGTTGTAAAATATCCTTAAACTAAACATTTGAATTGTTTAGATGAAATTTGGACAATATAAACGATATCTTCAGTTAGATATTTGGAAAATCTTGTTAGAAGATCTTTTGACTTAGCATAAGGATAATCTGTCTAATTTCAAGATGCAACGTATTTAGACAAGATGTTTCGTCAATACAGACCATCATGTTGGACTTTAGATTAAGCTACAGTAGAACCTTGTTCAAGTCTGCATTCTATTAAACGCGTTCCAGTTAAGGCCGCACTTTTAACCTGAGTCCGATACTTTACTTTAAGTTTAACTATCCAAAGAAGTCGCTAATCATCAATTTATTTTTGAGTATTTTGACTGAATCGTAGCTGAATCGTAGTGCTGACTGCATTACAAGCACCCATTCAATTCTCGTCGTTAGTCAAGTAGTCTTTCTGGTCTCTGTAAAGCCTCAGCTGATGAAAGTATAGAAACAAGATCAACGGCAATTTCTAAAGCTTTGTGTTGAGAGGGATTCTCAGTTTCCAGAACCTCTGACTTGTCCCTGTAAAGCTTCAAATGACGAAAGTATGGAAATAAAATCAAAGTTAAGAAAGATTCTCAGCTGTCAGAACCTATTCTTCAGATTGATTTTCTAAAACCAAGCCTTGTTCTGCCAACTTGATGACTTCATCTTCCGTAACTATACTTTGTTACATTTCTGCAGAATCATAGTTGTCAGAAAATGAACAAACTCAATTTCTCCCTCTATGCCAACCATTTAAAAGCAGTTCTTTTGAAGCGGCACCATTCATCCACTTCTGGTTGATTGGAAGAAAACCATTCTTCTAGAGAATCAATAATATCCCCATTTTCAAACAATTTTTTACTGTATCCTTTTTAATTGCACTCCATGCTCTAGGATGAAATTGGTGCATCCAACAAAGTAGGTGGTTTTACACGAAACATGTCAGCAACTCCTCGTCGTAGTTTTCTTACTGCGGTTTCATCTTTTTCTGGTAACTCATGAAACACAATAATCTTCTTAAGCAAAATGTACTTGTATCATATCCATTTGATGTTTCCATGATATTACATTTTTTGGGAAAACTTCACTGTCCCATTTTCACACGTAAATTCAGTGCTGTGACCTGGAGAATTTTCAAGAAACAATAGTACTGGATGCCGCATTCTTAATCTAACAGCACTGAAAAAGATTTCATCCAACCATTTCATGAACGTCGATGTATGGCATTCTTCTGATCATGAAAACAAGCTGGCACACTAAGGCGCCATCACTCTGCCAACTTTAGAATTGGATTACGCCACACAATATGAACCACTGCATATTTACCCATGTTTGCGCCTTCAGTCAAGCTTTGAGAAAAGGATATTCGATTTTTCAACGCAAAAACGAAATGTCCTTCATGCGTGTGTGTCCATAGACGATTGTCCACCGGATGTATTGAACTTGGTACTCTTGTTTCATCAGCCCTGGACCAACCCAACAACCAGGAAACCTGCCACTGCATTT
>Ga0209812_10000458_pt1 | contig 37374 bp, 45 predicted proteins | sample JI71714BDNA_FD_187502 | JGI IMG/M metagenome (GOLD analysis project Ga0209812, IMG submission 187502) | Wastewater effluent complex algal communities from Wisconsin, to seasonally profile nutrient transformation and Carbon sequestration -... | ecosystem: Engineered > WWTP > Effluent > Algae...
ATTAAACGGCTACTGTACGAAGAGCCAACCTAAATAAGTACACTATACTCAGACACTGGTACGTTCGCCGCTCGGATGTATTTCCGCGAAAATGACAAAATAACCTAGCCAAGGAATAGAATAGGTTATTGATATGCAATCTTATTTCTTAGCAGTTAACGTGATATCCCACTTTGCTTGTTTAGCTTTAGACTGAGGTTACATTTATGAGAACAGGATCAGAAAGGAGTAGCAGCCAACGAAATGTACGATAAAGCTGGTTGGCATAAATTTACAATTAAAGCTGTCTGACGAGTACATTGCTATTTCAAAAATATGGGACTTAAGTGTTGGGTTTCACTGTTTACTAAAGCTTAACTCGTTTTCACTATTTGTATTTGCGCTTGTTGCTAGTGAGCTTTAGAATTGTCCGTACTTAGATAATCGGTTTTGCTATGCGCATTTTATATAACCAGCCTGCTGAGGCTTATTCTACATTTCGTCTTAAAAATACGTTGTCTGAAGTCATTGTGATTGATGAACTCTCAGATCTGGCTGTCGTTAATGCAGAACATCCACCTGTAATTATTGGCGAAGGTAGTAATACCGTTTTCCTGGCATCTCAAGATCGCCCGCTACTACGTTTTTTAGCTCAATCTAAAACGGTAACCGCTGAGACCCTACAACACATAGAGCTGCATGTAGAAGCTGGGCATAATTGGCATGAACTCGTAACCTGGGCGGTAACACAACAGCTTTGGGGTATTGAAAACCAAGCGCTAATCCCTGGATCTGTTGGTGCTGCACCGGTACAGAATATTGGTGCCTATGGCGTAGAATTCTCCGATGTCTGTAGATATGTTGATTTTTATGATTGGACAGAACGCCAAGTTAGGCGATTAAACAATAATGACTGTCAGTTTGCCTATCGGGATAGTATTTTTAAACGCCAATTACAAGGTAAGGGTATTATTGTAGCTGTTGGTTTAAAACTACATAAGGTTCCAAAACCTGTTTTAACTTACCCTGGATTAGATACGTTACCAGTTTCGGTTTCGCTACAGCAAATTTATCAACAGGTAATTGCGATCCGTCAGGCAAAACTACCGGATTATAATGTTATCGCTAACTGTGGTAGTTTTTTTAAAAATCCTGTTATAAGCCAATCTCATTATCAAATATTACAAAGTTCTTTTACCAAGATCCCAGGATTTAGTGTCGAAAATGGTATTAAAGTCCCGGCAGCATGGTTAATCGATCAGGCCGGCTTTAAGGGTTATAAGCTTAATAATGTAGGGTGCTATGAACATCAACCGCTGGTACTCGTTAACCACGGTGGTGCAGATGGTGCAGCATTACTCGCATTAGTTTGTTTGATACAGCAGAAAATACAAACACAATTTCAGATTAAGTTAGAGCCAGAAGTGCGTTTGTTAGACAGTAACGGACAACACTATGTCGAAAGCTAGCCTACAAGTACAACGACAGTTGCTTGCAGTTTTAGCTGATGGAGGCTTTCACTCAGGCCAAGCGTTGGCTGAGCGATTTGGCGTGAGTCGCACGGCTATCGCGAATTACATCAATGATTTGGAGCAGGTTGGTTTAGATGTTTATAAGGTAAAGGGAAAGGGCTATGGTTTAGCTCGTCCGTTACTTTTATTAGATGCGCAACGGATAAAACAACTACAGTCTTCCATAGCGGCGCCAGTGTTAGTGCAACATATTACTGACTCGACAAACATGCAATTGATGCAAATGCTACATAATACCGCTACTCCTATTAAAGCAACTGTTGTGGTTGCTGAAGCGCAGACTGCTGGCCGAGGTCGACGCGGCCGTCCTTGGTATTCGCCTTATGGAAGTAATTTGTATTTCAGTTATTACTGGCGATTAGAGCAAGGCGTGCAAGCCGCAATGGGTTTAAGCTTAGTGGCAGGTTGTGCACTATGCAGTTTACTTAGACGCGAGTATCAAGTTAATACGCAACTGAAATGGCCAAACGATATTTACATTAATGGCCATAAGATTGCCGGAGTTTTGGTTGAGCTAGCGGGGCAAGCTGATGCGGCTTGTAATGTGATTATTGGTATTGGATTAAATATTGCTTTACCTGAAACCGCTTTACAACATATCAATCAGCCATATGCCGATCTAACGCAAGCTACCGGTCAGCTTATTGATCGCAATAAATTAATAGTACAATTACAAGATGAATTAACAAATGCTCTAAATACCTTTGAGAAAAAAGGTTTTAAAACTTTTCAACAGATCTTTAATCAGTACGATGTTTTTGCGAAGTGTTTAGTTAGTATAAGTGGTTCAGCTACCGCAAGTGGGATCTGTTTAGGTGTTGATGAAAATGGTGCAGTTTTGTTAGAACAAGACGGGAATATACAGGCTTATTATGGCGGTGAAATATCGTTAAGGGCTAGCACATAATGTATTTACTATTAGATGTTGGTAATACTCGAACGAAGGCGGTAACTTATCATAATGGGCAGTTTAGACCTTTAACTGAAGTGACAGCTGAAACACTTAAAGATGAAGCTTGGCAAGGCGTTTATGTGGCGAGTGTGGCGGCTGAGGAAAGAATCAGTGTATTAAAACAACAATTACAATTAGACCATGTTCCTTGGCATTTATTAAAAAGTGAAGCAAGTGCTTTCTCAGTGATAAATTGCTACCAAATGCCAGAAAAGCTTGGCGTGGATCGTTGGCTCGCTCTGCTAGGTGCCGCTACATTATTTGTTAACACTGATCTGCTAATAATAGATGCTGGTACCGCGCTTACCCTAGACTGGCTAAATGATAAACAACAACACGAAGGCGGCTGGATAATACCCGGAGTACGTTTGCAACAAGAAGCCGTAATTAGTAATACAGCCAAAGTACAAAGTCGCCCCGGTGAGGCCAATAGTTTAAGATTGGGTAATGATACGCATAGTTGCGTTGAAAATGGCGCTTTAGCTGCCGTTACAGGGGCGATTCGACTCGCTTGGCAACTTCGGCCAGCGAAGCACTTATTACTTACAGGTGGTGATGCAGAAAAGCTTACTACCTACTTAACAGATCTTCCTATCTACCATGATCCTTTATTGATATTTCGGGGAGTAGCGCGTTATATCAACAGTTAATCTTTGAATTGCGCAACAATTAGCCGTTCGGCGAACAAATTATACTTTTTTCGGTTTTTCTTGTTGCGCAGTAACCGCCATTCTACTAGAATTCGCACCCACTGACGTAGTGCCGCTTTAGCTCAGTTGGTAGAGCAACTGACTTGTAATCAGTAGGTCATCCGTTCGACTCGGATAAGCGGCACCATTAGTTGTGGAGGGGTTCCCGAGTGGCCAAAGGGATCAGACTGTAAATCTGCCGGCACTGCCTTCGAAGGTTCGAATCCTTCCCCCTCCACCATTCTCGTCAGGAGAATAGCTACGAATAGGCCGCGGGCATCGTATAATGGCTATTACCTCAGCCTTCCAAGCTGAAGATGCGGGTTCGATTCCCGCTGCCCGCTCCAGATACAAAGTTGCTGATATAGCTCAGGCGGTAGAGCGCATCCTTGGTAAGGATGAGGTCCCCAGTTCGATTCTGGGTATCAGCACCATCTTGCATGCCTTCCTCGTTCGCATTACAATCATACATCGTTAATTCGCCGTTTTGTTTAATAAAGGGTTACTTATGGCTAAGGCTAAATTTGAACGCGTAAAACCGCACGTAAACGTAGGTACTATCGGCCACGTTGACCACGGTAAAACTACTCTGACAGCTGCTATCACTAACGTATTAGCTAAGCATTACGGCGGTCAGGCATTTGCTTTCGATCAAATCGATAAAGCACCAGAAGAAAAAGCTCGTGGTATCACGATCAATACGTCACACGTAGAATATGACACGCCATCACGTCACTACGCACACGTAGACTGCCCAGGTCACGCTGACTATGTTAAGAACATGATCACCGGTGCAGCGCAGATGGACGGCGCTATCCTGGTAGTAGCGGCAACAGACGGCCCAATGCCACAAACACGTGAGCACATCCTGTTATCACGTCAAGTAGGCGTACCGTACATCATCGTGTTCATGAACAAGTGTGACATGGTAGATGACGAAGAATTATTAGAATTAGTAGAAATGGAAGTGCGTGAACTTCTTTCAGACTACGACTTCCCAGGTGATGACCTGCCAGTGATCCGCGGTTCAGCCTTAAAAGGTCTGGAAGGCGATGCAGAGTGGGAAAAGAAAATCCTGGAATTAGGCGAAGCATTAGATACGTACATCCCAGAGCCAGTACGTGCGATTGATAAGCCATTCATCATGCCAATCGAAGACGTATTCTCAATTGCTGGTCGTGGAACTGTAGTAACAGGCCGTGTAGAGCAGGGTATCGTTAAAGTAGGCGAGACAGTAGAAATCGTAGGTATCAAAGATACTGTTGCTACTACGTGTACTGGTGTAGAAATGTTCCGTAAGCTGTTAGACGAAGGTCGTGCAGGTGAGAACATTGGTGCGTTGTTACGTGGTACTAAGCGTGAAGACGTAGAACGTGGTCAAGTACTTGCTAAGCCAGGTTCAATCAAGCCACACACGAAGTTTGAAGGCGAAGTGTACGTATTGTCAAAAGAAGAAGGTGGTCGTCACACGCCATTCTTCAAAGGCTACCGTCCACAGTTCTACTTCCGTACCACTGACGTAACTGGCGCAGTAGAATTGCCAGAAGGCGTAGAGATGGTAATGCCAGGCGACAACCTGAAGTTTGTTGTTGAACTGATTTGCCCAATCGCGATGGACGAAGGTTTACGCTTCGCTATCCGTGAAGGTGGTCGTACAGTTGGTGCTGGTGTAGTATCAAAAATCATCGCGTAATAATTGATTTCGCATTGATGTAAAAAGAAGGCTCCGTTCGGGGCCTTTTTGTTATTTAATATTCTAAAAATTATGCAATAAGATATTGTAAGCTTGTTTTAGCACGCCAAGGCAGTATAATGGGCGGCTATTTAACGGCACGGCAAAATCACCGTATAATGCGTGTTGTTTTATTTTCGTAGGGGCATAGTTCCAATTGGTAGAACAGCGGTCTCCAAAACCGATGGTTGGGGGTTCGAATCCCTCTGCCCCTGCCACTATTTTCGGGTTCGGACACCTCGCCGAGCCATTATGCATGTTTATATCATTAGCATAAGTAAGCCAAATTAAGTGAGTGGAAGCATGAGTGCAACAAGCGAAGCCCCAAAAAGCGGATTAGATCTGGTTAAATGGTTGTTAGTGCTAGTGATATTGTCACTGGTCGTGGTTGGTAATTACATTTATGAATTATCGAGTCTGGAAAGAGCGATTGCCATTGTTGTGCTAGTAGCGGCTGCAGGTTTTGTTGCTGCACAAACCACCAAAGGAAAGATTTTTCTCAATTTTGCTAAAGAGTCACGCACTGAAGTTCGCAAAGTAGTATGGCCAACTCGTCAAGAAACCATGCAAACCACCATTATTGTGATTATTGCTACCATTATTATGGGGCTTATTTTGTGGGGGCTTGACGCAATTTTATTACGTGTTGTGTCTTTCTTTACCGGACTGGGGATGTAAGTTATGGCTGAAAAAATGCGTTGGTACGTCGTGCAAGCCTTTTCAGGTTTCGAGCAGCGAGTGGCTACCTCCTTACGTGAACATATCAAAATCCATAGCATGGAAGAAAAGTTTGGCGAAGTGCTCGTGCCAACTGAAGAAGTTGTTGAAATGCGCGCGGGTCAAAAACGTAAATCTGAGCGCAAATTCTTTCCTGGCTACGTGTTAGTGCAAATGGAAATGTGCGAAGAAGCGTGGCACTTAGTAAAAAGTGTGCCTCGTGTATTAGGTTTTATTGGTGGCACTTCAGATCGTCCAGCGCCTATTTCTGAAAAAGAAGCGATGACGATATTAAATCGCTTACAAGATAATGCAGATAAACCTAAGCCCAAAACATTGTTTGAAGCGGGTGAAGTTGTGCGTGTTACTGAAGGCCCATTTGCCGACTTTAATGGCGTTGTAGAAGAAGTCGATTATGAGAAAAGTCGCGTAAAAGTGTCTGTTTTAATCTTCGGCCGTGCTACACCTGTAGAACTTGAATTTGGTCAAGTCGAAAAAGCTTAAATTACAACTTGTATCGGGGCGCTGATTAAAATATAATCTGCGCCCTTTTTATCGTTTGGGAAGCCGTTTGAGTAAGTGTCCTCGCATTTACAAGGCTAAGACCCACTAACAGAGGTGAAACATGGCAAAGAAAGTCACTGCACTTATTAAACTGCAGGTAAAAGCCGGTATGGCAAACCCGTCGCCACCAGTAGGTCCGGCGTTAGGTCAACACGGTGTTAACATCATGGAATTCTGTAAAGGCTTTAATGCTCGCACAGAAAGTCTCGAAAAAGGCATGCCAATTCCTGTTGTTATTACAGTATATAGCGATCGTTCTTTCACGTTCGAAACTCGCACTCCACCAGCGTCTTTCTTATTATTGAAAGCAGCTGGCCTGAAGAGTGGTTCTGGTCGTCCTAATACCCAGAAAGTTGGCAAAATTTCAGCTGCTCAGATTGAAGAGATCGTTAAGGTCAAACAACCTGATTTAACAGCTGCAGATCATGCTGCTGCGGTGCGTACCATTGAAGGTACTGCTCGTTCAATGGGCTTAGTGGTGGAGGGCTAATCGATGGCTAAATTAACAAAACGCGCTAAGTTAATCCGTTCTAAAGTGGATTCAACTCGCGAGTATGATATCAATGAAGCTGTTGCTTTGTTGAAAGAATTAACTGCTGGTAAGTTCCTTGAAAGCGTTGATGTTGCAGTAAACCTGGGTATTGACGCACGTAAATCTGATCAGAACGTACGTGGTGCCACAGTGTTACCACACGGTACTGGTCGTACAGTACGTGTTGCAGTATTCACCCAAGGTGCTAATGCTGAAGCTGCGAAAGCTGCTGGTGCAGATATCGTTGGTATGGAAGACTTAGCTGAACAAGTTAAGAAAGGCGTAATGAATTTCGACGTGGTTATTGCTTCTCCTGATGCAATGCGTGTTGTAGGTATGTTAGGTCAAATTTTAGGCCCACGCGGTCTAATGCCAAACCCGAAAACTGGTACTGTTACCCCTAATGTAGCAGAAGCGGTTAAAAATGCTAAAGCTGGTCAGGTTCGTTACCGTAATGACAAGAATGGTATTATCCATTCAACTATCGGCAAAATCGATTTCGATGCTGATAAACTGAAAGAAAACTTAGAAGCTTTATTAATTGCATTGAAGCGTGCTAAGCCTTCAGTAGCAAAAGGTGTGTATATCAAGAAAGTAACCCTTTCTTCTACACACGGTGCAGGGTTAACTCTGAGCCAAGCTTCATTAAGTGCTGTAGTATAAGCGCTTTACAGCAAGGGTAGGTTAATTTATAATCTCGCCCTCGTTTTTAGGGTAGAAGCTAGGCCGTCAAACGCGCTAGCTTCCGTCCAAGACCGTAGGTGTCACAACGCTTTTTTGAGTAGCGTGACTTAAAATAACCAACCTACGCAGACGGTGTAGGCCCCAGAAAGAATTAAATTCCTTCTGGTCTCACCGTAAATCGCGCGCTGGCAACCGCCAGCGATGTGTAGGCAACCGAGCATAATGCTCGGATGAACCAGGAGTTAAGAGCCAATGGCTATTAAGCTTGAAGACAAAAAAGCAATTGTTGCTGAAGTCCAGGAAGCTGCCAAAGGTGCTTTATCTGCGGTAGTCGCAGACGCTCGTGGTGTCACTGTAGGCAAAATCACTGCACTGCGTAAGCAGGCACGTGAAGCGGGTGTATGGGTTAAAGTAGTCCGTAACACCTTAGCGCGCCGCGCAGTTGAAGGCACCGAATTTGAGTGTCTGAAAGATGTATTTGTAGGCCCAACATTAGTTGCGTTTTCTAAGGAGCACCCAGGTGCTGCAGCGCGTATCTTCAAAGATTTCGCCAAAGATAACAAAAACTTTGAGCTTAAAGGTGCAGCTTTCAACGGTACCCCAGTGAACATCGACGTTTTAGCATCGTTACCAACTTACGACGAAGCTATTGCACGCCTGATGAGCACCATGAAAGAGGCAGCAGCCGGCAAATTGGTACGTACCATTGCCGCGGTTCGCGACCAAAAACAAGAGCAAGCCGCGTAATTTTACGTTTGGTTTGAGTAGAGTTTAATTCGGGCCAAGGCCCACAATTTAGGAATCTGCGCAATGTCAGTGACTAAAGAGCAAATCTTAGACGCTATCGCAGCAATGTCTGTAATGGAAGTTGTTGAGTTAGTATCTGCAATGGAAGAAAAATTCGGTGTTTCAGCCGCTGCTGCTGTAGCTGTAGCTGCTGGTCCAGCTGCTGTTGTTGAAGAGCAAACTGAATTTAACGTAATCTTAGCTGCTGTTGGCGCTAACAAAGTATCTGTTATCAAAGCAGTACGTGGCGCAACCGGTTTAGGTTTGAAAGAAGCAAAAGACTTGGTTGAAAGCGCTCCAGCGCCAATCAAAGAAGCTGTTTCTAAAGCAGAAGCCGAAGCTCTCAAGAAAGAACTTGAAGAAGCTGGTGCAACTGTTGAAATCAAATAATCTGGTGCAAACCAGATTAGCTGCCTGAGAAATTGGGCCGGGCTGGTGATGAATTAATCACCGGCCTTTTTGCGCTGTGGGACAATGATTTCCCCACCCCTATTGTTACCAGTCCTGGTAACACAAGCCACCGAACGGTGGTTGGGAAAAAAATCAGCAAGCTGAGGAACCCCATGACTTACTCTTATTCTGAGAAGAAACGTATCCGTAAGGACTTCGGCAAACGTCCGGAAGTATTGGATGTGCCATACCTGCTGTCGATTCAAATCGAATCCTTCAGCAAATTTATCGAGCCAGATCCGGAAGGTGAATACGGTTTAGAAGCCGCATTCCGCTCTGTATTTCCAATCAAAAGCTATTCAGGCAGCGCGGAATTGCAGTACGTCAGCTACCGCATTGGGGAACCCGTTTTTGATGTGAAGGAATGTCAGATCCGTGGCGTAACGTATTCGGCGCCCTTACGCGTTAAATTGCGTATGGTATTATTTGACAAAGAAGCACCAGGCACCATCAAAGACATCCGCGAGCAAGAAGTCTACATGGGCGAAATCCCGTTGATGACCGAAAACGGTACTTTTGTAATCAATGGTACTGAGCGTGTTATCGTTTCTCAGTTACACCGTAGTCCTGGTGTGTTTTTTGACCACGATCGTGGTAAAACGCACTCATCAGGCAAAGTACTTTATAACGCGCGGGTAATTCCTTACCGTGGTTCATGGTTAGACTTTGAGTTTGATGCCAAAGATAACCTGTTTGTACGGATTGACCGTCGCCGTAAATTACCTGCGACGATTTTATTACGTGCATTAGAATTTAGTACTGAACAAATTCTGTCCATCTTTTTCGAAAATACCCGCTTTGATATCAAAGACGGTAAGATCATGATGGAAGTAGTGGCTAACCGTTTACGTGGTGAAACTGCTGCATTTGATATTAAAGATAACGATGGCGAAGTGATCGTAGAGCAAGGTCGTCGTATTACCGCCCGTCATGTGCGTCAACTGGAAAAAACCGGTATGACCATGATGGAAGTACCACATGAATATGTGGTAGGTCGTGTCCTGGCGAAAAATTACGCTGACCGTTCAACCGGAGAGATTATTGCCGAGGCGAACGCAGAGCTCACATTAGAGCTGTTAGCAAAACTAGCAAAAGCCGGCTATGACAGTTTTGAAACATTATATATCAACGATTTGGATCAAGGCTCTTACGTGTCTGAAACCATTCGTATTGATCCAAGCAGCAACCGGATGGAAGCATTGGTAGAAATTTACCGTATGATGCGCCCGGGTGAGCCACCAACGCGTGAAGCTGCTGAAACCTTATTTGAAAATCTGTTCTTCTCAGAAGATCGTTACGATCTGTCTACTGTTGGACGGATGAAGTTTAACCGCCGCGTTAATTTTGACGAGGGTGTTGGCGTAGGTGTATTGAGCAAGGAAGATATTCTTGCTGTGATGAAAGTGTTAATCGATATTCGTAACGGTAAAGGCGAAGTCGATGATATCGATCACTTAGGTAACCGTCGTATTCGTTCAGTAGGTGAAATGGCCGAGAACCAATTCCGTGTTGGTTTAGTGCGGGTTGAACGTGCCGTTAAAGAGCGCTTGTCATTAGGTGATCTCGATGCTGTAATGCCACAAGACTTAATTAATGCGAAACCTATCTCTGCTGCGGTAAAAGAGTTCTTTGGTTCCAGTCAATTGTCTCAGTTTATGGACCAAAACAACCCATTGTCAGAAGTGACGCACAAGCGTCGTATTTCTGCTTTAGGCCCCGGCGGTTTAACGCGTGAGCGTGCTGGTTTCGAAGTACGTGACGTACACCCAACCCACTACGGTCGTGTTTGTCCAATTGAAACACCAGAAGGTCCTAACATCGGTTTGATCAACTCGTTATCTATTTTCGCGCAAACTAACGAATATGGTTTCCTTGAGACACCATACCGTCGGATCGAAAATGGTATTGTCACAGACGAAGTTGATTTCTTATCAGCAATTGAAGAGGGTAACTTTGTTATCGCTCAGGCTAACGCTGACTTAGATGAAAACAACCGTATTGTTGAAGGTTTAGTACCTTGCCGGTTTAAGAACGAATTTAGTTTAATGCCGTCTTCTGAAGTTCAATATATGGACGTTGCACCACAACAGATCGTGTCTGTTGCTGCTGCGCTGATTCCATTCTTAGAACACGATGATGCTAACCGTGCATTGATGGGTTCAAACATGCAACGTCAAGCAGTACCTACTTTACGTGCGGATAAACCGCTGGTAGGCACAGGTATTGAGCGCGTTGTAGCAAAAGACTCAGGTGTTACTGTAGTAGCAAAGCGTGGTGGTACTGTTGATTATGTTGACGCTAGCCGCATTGTAATCAAAGTTCACGAAGAAGAGATGGTAGCCGGTGAAGCCGGTATCGATATCTATAACTTAACCAAATACACTCGCTCTAACCAGAACACGTGTATCAATCAGCGCCCATGTGTGAATCATGGTGAGCCAATTGAGCGCGGTGATGTATTGGCAGACGGTCCATCAACTGACTTAGGTGAGTTGGCGTTAGGTCAAAACTTACGCGTGGCGTTTATGCCATGGAATGGTTACAACTTCGAAGATTCGATTTTGTTATCAGAGCGTTTAGTGCAAGAAGATCGTTTAACCACGATCCATATTCAAGAATTAAGCTGTATTGCACGTGATACAAAGCTTGGACCTGAAGAAATCACTGGTGATATCCCGAACGTGGGTGAGTCAGCGCTTTCTAAACTAGACGAAGCCGGTATCGTTTATATTGGTGCTGAAGTTAAAGGTGGCGATATTCTGGTTGGTAAGGTAACACCTAAAGGTGAGAGCCAATTAACCCCAGAAGAAAAACTGCTACGTGCCATCTTTGGTGAAAAAGCGTCTGATGTTAAAGATACTTCATTACGTGTGCCAAACTCGGTAACGGGTACAGTTATTGATGTTCAAGTATTTACGCGTGATGGCGTTGAAAAAGACAAACGTGCTCGCGAAATCGAGGAAATGGAAGTCAAACAGGCCAAAAAAGACCTGAATGAAGAATTCCGTATCCTAGAAGCAGGTATCTTTGACCGTGCTCGTAACTTGCTTGAACAAAGCGGTTTAGATCGCGTGAAATTAGACACCTTGAAAGGTGATGCACTGTTTAATCAAAGCTTAAGCGATGAAGACAAACAAAACGACTTAGAGCAATTAGCTACCCAGTACGAAGAAATCCGTATTGAGTATGATAAAAAGTTCGAAGCAAAACGTCGTAAGATTGTTCAAGGTGACGATTTGGCACCCGGCGTGTTAAAAATCGTTAAAGTGTATCTTGCTGTTAAACGTCGTATTCAACCAGGTGACAAGATGGCAGGTCGTCACGGTAACAAAGGGGTTATCTCTACCATTGTTCCTGTTGAAGATATGCCTTATGACGAAAAAGGCCAACCAGTAGATATCGTGTTGAACCCACTAGGGGTTCCATCACGGATGAACATTGGTCAGATCTTAGAAACACACTTAGGTTTAGCGGCTCGTGGTATCGGTGATAAGATCGATGGCATGATTAAAGAGCAAAAAGAAGTAGCGGAAATCCGCGAGTTCTTGAAGAAAGTGTATGCCTTAGGTGAGTCACGTCAAAACGTAGATATTGCAAGCTTCAGCGACGATGAAATTCGTCGATTAGCGCAAAACCTACGTAAAGGTTTACCTGTTGCGACTCCAGTATTCGATGGTGCTAAGGAATCAGAGATCAAGGAACTGCTTGAACTGGGTGACTTACCAGCAAGCGGTCAGATCACCTTGTATGATGGCCGTACTGGTAATACTTTCGAACGTAAAGTGACGGTTGGCTACATGTACATGTTAAAACTGAACCACTTGGTTGACGACAAAATGCACGCACGTTCTACCGGCTCTTACAGCTTGGTAACACAGCAACCATTAGGTGGTAAAGCACAGTTCGGTGGTCAGCGTTTCGGTGAGATGGAAGTGTGGGCGTTAGAAGCATATGGTGCGGCTTACACCCTACAAGAAATGCTTACCGTTAAGTCTGATGACGTCAACGGTCGTACCAAGATGTATAAAAACATTGTTGACGGCGACCACAGAATGGAACCTGGCATGCCAGAATCTTTCAACGTATTGATGAAAGAGATCCGTTCGCTCGGTATCAATATCGAATTGGAAGAGGAATAAACCGACCTCGTGTTGGGGGGCAGTAAACTGCCCCATTCCGGTTTACCTCTTACAGGAGAGCAAAGGTGAAAGACTTATTAAAGTTTCTGAAACAGCAAACTAAAACTGAAGAGTTTGATGTTATTCGTATCGGTTTATCTTCGCCAGATATGATCCGTTCATGGTCATTTGGTGAAGTAAAAAAACCTGAGACGATCAACTACCGTACCTTTAAACCCGAGCGTGATGGTTTATTCTGCGCCCGTATTTTTGGCCCGGTAAAAGACTATGAGTGTTTGTGTGGTAAGTACAAACGCTTAAAGCACCGTGGTGTGATCTGTGAAAAGTGTGGTGTTGAAGTCACCTTAACCAAGGTTCGTCGTGAGCGTATGGGTCACATCGAATTGGCGAGCCCAACAGCACACATTTGGTTCTTGAAATCACTACCAAGCCGTATTGGTTTATTACTTGATATGACGCTGCGTGATATCGAGCGCGTGTTGTATTTTGAAAGCTATGTAGTGACAGAACCGGGTATGACGTCTTTAGAGCGTCGTCAGATGCTTACTGAAGAAGAATATCTGGATGTGTTGGAAGAGCACGGTGATGAGTTTGAAGCCAAGATGGGTGCAGAAGCAATTCTGGATATCCTGAAAGGTATCGACTTGCCAACCGAAATCAAGCAAATGCGTGAAGAGCTGCCAACCATCAACTCAGAAACTAAGCGCAAAAAAATTAGCAAGCGTCTAAAGCTGATGGAAGCCTTCCACACCTCTGGCAACAAGCCAGAGTGGATGATCATGACAGTACTGCCAGTATTACCACCGGATTTACGTCCTTTGGTACCTTTGGACGGTGGCCGTTTTGCGACCTCAGATCTGAACGATTTATATCGTCGTGTGATCAACCGTAACAATCGCTTGAAGCGTTTACTCGATTTATCTGCACCCGATATTATCGTGCGTAACGAAAAGCGTATGCTACAAGAGGCCGTTGATGCCTTGTTAGATAACGGTCGTCGTGGTCGTGCGATTACCGGCTCAAATAAACGCCCACTGAAATCTTTGGCCGATATGATCAAAGGTAAGCAAGGTCGTTTCCGTCAGAACTTGCTTGGTAAGCGTGTTGACTACTCTGGTCGTTCGGTTATTACCGTTGGTCCTACTTTACGTTTACACCAGTGTGGTTTACCGAAGAAAATGGCACTTGAGCTGTTCAAGCCCTTCATTTATGGCAAGCTGGAAGCGCGTGGTTTAGCCACGACGATCAAAGCGGCTAAAAAGATGGTAGAGCGCGAAGAAGGCGCAGTATGGGACGTATTGGACGAAGTAATCCGTGAACACCCGGTATTACTGAACCGTGCACCAACACTTCACCGTTTAGGTATCCAAGCGTTTGAACCAGTACTTATTGAAGGTAAAGCCATTCAATTACACCCCTTGGTGTGTGCTGCGTATAACGCTGACTTCGACGGTGACCAGATGGCGGTACACGTACCGTTAACATTGGAAGCACAGTTAGAAGCACGTGCGTTGATGATGTCTACCAACAACGTACTATCGCCAGCAAACGGCGAGCCAATTATTGTTCCGTCACAAGACGTTGTTTTGGGTCTTTACTACATGACGCGCGAAGCAGTTAATGCGAAAGGCGAAGGCATGATGTTCAAGAGCCCGAAAGAAGCTGAAAAAGCCTTCCGCGCTGATGTTGCAAGCTTACATGCAAAAGCGAAAGTGCGTATCACGGAAGTGGTTATTGCTGAAGACGGCACGCGTACAAGTACTACTGCTGTGCGTGACACAACGGTAGGTCGGGCAATTTTATATTCAATTCTGCCTGAAGGTTTAGCGTTTGATTCAATTAACCAAGCAATGGGTAAGAAACAAATTTCTCGCCTATTAAATGGCGCCTATCGTCGCATTGGTTTAAAACAAACGGTAATTCTTGCAGACCAAATTATGTATACCGGTTTCCATTACGCCATGTTGTCAGGTGTATCGGTAGGTATAAATGATATGGTTATCCCCGCCGCTAAAACTGAAATCATTGATGCTGCTGAAGCAGAAGTGGCTGAAATTCAAGACCAGTTCCAACAAGGTCTGGTGACAGCGGGTGAAAAATACAACAAAGTTATCGATATCTGGTCAACGGCGAATGAAGTGCTGTCAAAAGCGATGATGGACAACCTGTCTAAAGAAGACGTGGTTGACCGTGATGGTAATACGGTACAACAGCAATCGTTTAACTCGGTGTATATGATGGCTGACTCCGGTGCACGGGGCTCACCAGCCCAGATCCGTCAGTTAGCAGCGATGCGTGGTCTGATGGCTAAGCCAGATGGCTCAATCATCGAAACACCTATCACGGCAAACTTCCGTGAAGGCTTAAGTGTATTGCAATACTTTATTTCAACACACGGTGCGCGTAAAGGTTTGGCCGATACCGCATTAAAAACAGCAAACTCAGGTTATCTGACCCGTCGTTTAGTCGATGTTGCACAGGACTTAGTGGTTACAGAGCACGATTGTGGTTCTGATCAAGGTATTATCATGAAGCCGCTGATTGAAGGTGGTGACGTGGTTGAGGGTTTACGTGAGCGCGTGCTTGGTCGTGTGGTAATTGGTGACATCGTTTCACCTACCACCGGCGAAGTGCTAGTTGCTGACGGTACCATGCTTGACGAACAGCTGTGTGATGCCATTGAACAAAACTCTATCGATGAAGTGCACGTTCGCTCTGTAATTACGTGTCAAACAGATTTCGGTGTTTGCGCTAAGTGTTACGGTCGTGATTTAGCACGTGGTCACCTGATTAACGCTGGTGAAGCGGTAGGTGTAATCGCTGCACAATCAATCGGTGAGCCGGGTACTCAGTTAACCATGCGTACTTTCCACATCGGTGGTGCGGCATCACGGGCGTCAGCAGAAAACAGTGTACAGGTGAAAAACGCCGGTACCTTGAAGCTGCAGAATGCTAAATTTGTTCGCAATGCAGATAACAAAATTGTTATTACCTCACGTTCAGCTGAAGTAACGGTGTTTGATGAGTTAGGTCGCGAGAAAGAGCGCTACAAGCTGCCATACGGTTCTATCCTGGCAACGGACGACAATGCCAAAGTAACGGCTGGTCAGGTTGTAGCAAACTGGGATCCACACTCACACCCAATCATTTTGGAGCGTGGCGCCAAGGTAAGCTTCAGTGATGTTGATGATACCAACACTGAAGTACAGCAAGACGAACTGACTGGGTTAACTCGTACAGTGGTTAAAGATTTGGCTAAGGCTAACGCCAAAGAGCCAAAACTTATCCTGGCAACAGACGATGGTGGTTTGCAAGAAATCCGTTTGCCAAGCTTCACTACTATTGAGGTTGCTGATGGCGATACCGTTGTCACAGGTACGGTGTTAGCGCGTATACCACAGGAAAGCTCGAAAACACGAGACATCACCGGTGGTCTGCCGCGCGTTGCTGACTTGTTTGAAGCGCGTAAGCCAAAAGACCCGGCTATTCTGGCCGAGATCTCAGGTGTTATTGGCTTCGGTAAAGAAACCAAAGGCAAACGTCGCCTGTTAATCACGCCAGATCAGGGTGATGTACATGAAGAGATGATCCAGAAATGGCGTCAGGTTAATGTGTTCGAAGGTGAGCGCATTGAAAAAGGCGAAGTTATCTCTGAAGGTCCAGAGTCAGCTCATGATATTTTACGTTTACGTGGTATCCACCATGTAGCCAGTTATATCGTAAATGAAGTCCAGGACGTTTATCGCTTACAGGGCGTAAAAATTAACGATAAGCACATTGAAACGATCATTCGTCAAATGTTGCGTAAGTGTATTATTACCAGCCCAGGCGACAGCGAGTTCTTAGAAGGTGAACAAGCTGAAGTGGCTAGAGTAAATATTGCGAACCGTGAGCTAGAATTAGCCGGTAAGCAGCCTGCTCAATATGAGCGCGTTTTACTCGGTATTACTAAGGCATCACTGTCTACTGACTCGTTTATTTCTGCGGCCTCGTTCCAGGAAACGACTCGCGTTCTCACTGAAGCTGCTGTAGCAGGTAAGATTGACGAACTGCGTGGTCTGAAAGAAAACGTTATTGTTGGCCGTTTGATCCCCGCCGGTACTGGTTTTTCATATCACCAGAACCGTGCGCGGTTACGTGCAGGCAACAACGAAGTTGTTGAACCGGTAATGAGTGCTGAGTCTGCTGAACAAGCACTGACTGATGCACTTAATATGAATTTATCGGGCAACGACGAGTAAACAAGGAATAAACAGGCTTGCCGGTGATTAAAACGCCGGCAAACTGCTTTGTAACTTGACAGGTCAAAGCTTGACCATTAGAATTCCGCGACCCTAAATTTAGGGTGCGGAATTTTCACGTTTATTGGGTATTTATTAACCAGGAGTATTTAATGGCAACAATCAACCAGCTAGTGCGTAAGCCGCGCAGCCAGAAGGTAGCCAAGAGCACCGTTCCGGCGCTTGAAGCTTGCCCGCAGAAGCGTGGTGTTTGTACCCGTGTATACACCACTACACCTAAGAAGCCTAACTCAGCATTACGTAAAGTATGCCGTGTTCGTTTAACCAACGGATTCGAAGTAACTTCTTATATTGGTGGTGAAGGCCACAACCTGCAGGAACACAGCGTAGTGCTGATCCGCGGTGGCCGGGTAAAAGACCTTCCAGGTGTGCGTTACCACACCGTACGTGGCACATTAGACTGTGCTGGCGTAAAAGATCGTAAACAAGGCCGTTCTAAGTACGGCGCCAAGCGGCCCAAGAAATAACGGTACTCCGTTAGTAAGGCCAAACTAAACAACTTTTTTTCTTTATGTATTAAAAGTTTTGGAATCACCTGAAGCAATCGGAGTTTCGAATGCCTAGAAGACGCGTCATCGGTCAACGTAAAATCCTTCCAGATCCTAAGTTCGGAAGTGAATTATTGGCCAAGTTTGTAAACGTCGTAATGGTCGACGGTAAAAAATCTACAGCCGAATCAATTGTATACGGCGCTTTAGAAATTGCAGCTACGAAATCTAAGAAAGAGCACATCGACTTGTTCGAAGTAGCTTTAGATAACATTCGTCCAACTGTTGAAGTTAAATCACGTCGTGTTGGTGGTTCTACCTACCAAGTGCCGTGTGAAGTTCGTCAGGTGCGTCGTAATGCGCTTGCCATGCGCTGGTTAGTAGAAGCTGCCCGTAAACGTGGTGAAAAATCTATGGCTCAGCGTCTTGCTGGTGAGATGCTTGATGCAATCGAAAATAAAGGTTCAGCGGTTAAGAAACGTGAAGACGTGCACCGTATGGCCGAAGCGAACAAAGCGTTCGCACATTTCCGCTGGTAAGAATTTCTTAACTAAGAGGAATGAATTGTGGCACGTACAACTCCAATAGAACGTTACCGTAACATTGGTATCTGTGCTCACGTTGATGCCGGCAAAACTACGACATCCGAGCGGATCCTGTTTTATACAGGCCGCTCTCACAAAATTGGTGAAGTGCATGATGGCGCAGCCACCATGGACTGGATGGAACAGGAACAGGAACGCGGTATTACTATTACTTCTGCGGCTACCACGACCTTTTGGTCTGGTATGCAGCAGCAGTTTGAACAACACCGTATCAACCTGATTGATACCCCTGGCCACGTTGATTTCACTATCGAAGTAGAGCGTTCTTTGCGCGTGCTCGATGGTGCAGTAGTGGTATTGTGTGGTTCTTCAGGTGTACAGCCGCAAACTGAAACGGTTTGGCGACAAGCAAATAAATACGAAGTTCCAAGAATGATCTTCGTTAATAAGATGGATCGCACGGGCGCTAATTTCCTTCGGGTTGTTAAGCAAGCCAACGATCGTCTAAATTCGCGTTGTGTGCCTATTCAGTTGCCTATCGGTGCAGAAGATAATTTCAAAGGCGTGGTTGATCTCGTCAAAATGAAATCTATTAACTGGAACACTGAAGATCAAGGTATGACGTTCACTTATGAAGATATTCCAGCAGACATGTTGGATGAATGTAATGAGTGGCGGCAAAACTTGGTTGAAGCGGCAGCTGATGCCAGTGAAGAATTGATGGAACGCTATCTTGAAGGTGATGAATTTACCGAAGAGGAGCTACGTCAAGCGCTGCGTGACCTTACCCTGCGTAATGAGATCGTATTAGTTCAGGCCGGCTCCGCCTTTAAAAATAAAGGTGTGCAGGCCATGCTGGATAATGTTGTTTACTATCTGCCATCACCGACAGAAGTAAAAGCTATTCACGGCATTTTGCCAGATGAAACAGAAGGTTTCAGAAAATCTGATGATAATGAACCTTTTGCTGCATTGGCGTTTAAAATTGCAACCGATCCGTTTGTAGGCACCCTAACGTTCTTCCGTGTTTACTCAGGTATTGTTGAGTCTGGCTCTGCAGTATATAACTCAGTAAAGATGAAGAAAGAGCGTATTGGCCGCATTGTGCAAATGCACGCAAATGCGCGTGAGGAAATTAAAGCCGTTTGTGCAGGCGATATTGCTGCTGCAATTGGTTTGAAAGACACTACAACGGGTGATACGTTATGTGATCAAGACTACCCGATTATTCTGGAGCGTATGGAGTTTCCTGAGCCAGTTATTTCTGTTGCTGTTGAGCCTAGAACACAGGCTGATCAGGAAAAAATGGGAATAGCGTTAAGCAAGCTGGCCGCCGAAGATCCCTCTTTCCGGGTGCATACTGATGAAGAGACGGCTCAGACCATTATTTCTGGGATGGGCGAATTACACTTAGACATTATCGTTGATCGCATGAAGCGTGAATTCAAGGTTGAAGCGAATGTGGGTAAACCACAGGTTTCGTATCGTGAAACGTTACGTGCAAAAACGGAAGTTGAAGGTAAGTTTGTACGTCAATCAGGTGGTCGTGGTCAGTTTGGTCACTGTTGGTTACGCATCGAGCCATTACCGGAAGGTGAAGGCTATAAGTTTGAGAATGCGGTTGTTGGCGGTGTAATTCCAAAAGAATTTATTCCTGCTATCGACAAAGGTATTCAAGAGCAGATGAAAAACGGCGTATTGGCGGGTTATCCGGTAATCGACGTAAAAGTTACTGTATTCGATGGTTCTTACCACGATGTTGACTCGAACGAAATGGCGTTCAAAATCGCGGCGTCCATGGGCTTCAAAAAAGGAGCTCTTCAGGCTAAGCCGGTTATCCTTGAACCGATAATGAAGGTTGAAGTGGTAACGCCAGATGACTTCATGGGTGATATTGTTGGTGATTTAAACCGTCGTCGCGGTATCATCAACGGTATGGAAGATGCGCCTGGCGGGATCAAAATTGTTAACGCCAATGTACCGTTATCTGAAATGTTTGGTTATGCGACTAATATGCGTTCACTGAGTCAAGGCCGCGCGTCTTACTCAATGGAACCATTAAATTATCAAGAAGCACCAAACAATGTTACCGAAGCTATTATTGCTTCTCGTAGAGCACACGATTAACGATTAAACAGTCCCGCTATATCGGGGCTTAAATTTGACTAAGAAGGGTCTATAAATGGCTAAGGCTAAATTTGAACGCGTAAAACCGCACGTAAACGTAGGTACTATCGGCCACGTTGACCACGGTAAAACTACTCTGACAGCTGCTATCACTAACGTATTAGCTAAGCATTACGGCGGTCAGGCATTTGCTTTCGATCAAATCGATAAAGCACCAGAAGAAAAAGCTCGTGGTATCACGATCAATACGTCACACGTAGAATATGACACGCCATCACGTCACTACGCACACGTAGACTGCCCAGGTCACGCTGACTATGTTAAGAACATGATCACCGGTGCAGCGCAGATGGACGGCGCTATCCTGGTAGTAGCGGCAACAGACGGCCCAATGCCACAAACACGTGAGCACATCCTGTTATCACGTCAAGTAGGCGTACCGTACATCATCGTGTTCATGAACAAGTGTGACATGGTAGATGACGAAGAATTATTAGAATTAGTAGAAATGGAAGTGCGTGAACTTCTTTCAGACTACGACTTCCCAGGTGATGACCTGCCAGTGATCCGCGGTTCAGCCTTAAAAGGTCTGGAAGGCGATGCAGAGTGGGAAAAGAAAATCCTGGAATTAGGCGAAGCATTAGATACGTACATCCCAGAGCCAGTACGTGCGATTGATAAGCCATTCATCATGCCAATCGAAGACGTATTCTCAATTGCTGGTCGTGGAACTGTAGTAACAGGCCGTGTAGAGCAGGGTATCGTTAAAGTAGGCGAGACAGTAGAAATCGTAGGTATCAAAGATACTGTTGCTACTACGTGTACTGGTGTAGAAATGTTCCGTAAGCTGTTAGACGAAGGTCGTGCAGGTGAGAACATTGGTGCGTTGTTACGTGGTACTAAGCGTGAAGACGTAGAACGTGGTCAAGTACTTGCTAAGCCAGGTTCAATCAAGCCACACACGAAGTTTGAAGGCGAAGTGTACGTATTGTCAAAAGAAGAAGGTGGTCGTCACACGCCATTCTTCAAAGGCTACCGTCCACAGTTCTACTTCCGTACCACTGACGTAACTGGCGCAGTAGAATTGCCAGAAGGCGTAGAGATGGTAATGCCAGGCGACAACCTGAAGTTTGTTGTTGAACTGATTTGCCCAATCGCGATGGACGAAGGTTTACGCTTCGCTATCCGTGAAGGTGGTCGTACAGTTGGTGCTGGTGTAGTATCAAAAATCATCGCGTAATAATTGATTTCGCATTGATGTAAAAAGAAGGCTCCGTTCGGGGCCTTTTTTCTAGCTGAAATTATTTTCAAACACTTGTTTGAAAATAACCCTTGTGCCATAGTTAACTCATCCGTCCAGTCTGAGGTTTACTTATGAGCCATTATCAAGCCCCCCTTCGCGATATACATTTCAATCTTTTCGATGTTTGGCAGTTAGATCACTATTGGCAGCAGCAATCAACGCTGGCAGAAATAATTGAATCAGAGACGGCAAAAGCCATTCTGGATGAAGCCGCAAAGATATGTGAGCAACAAATTGCCCCTTTGAGCCAGGTGGCTGATGCTGTTGGTGCTCAGCTTCGAGAGGGAAAGGTCACGTTGCCAGAGCATTACTACACTGCTTATAAAAGTTTAAGTGATGGTGGCTGGACAGGATTAAGTGGCGATCCAGAGTTCGGCGGTATGGGAATGCCGAAAGCTTTATCGATGATGGTCGACGAAATGTTGTGCAGCGCTGATATTGCTTTCTCACTTTACCCAGGTTTAACCGCTGGCGCGTGTGTGGCATTACTACAACATGCTGACGACTCGATGAAATCGCTTTACTTGCCGAAACTTTATTCAGGCGAATGGTCAGGGACGATGTGCTTGACGGAGTCTCATGCGGGGTCTGATTTAGGTATTATGCGTACAACTGCTAAACCATCACCAGATGGAAGTTATAGCATTACGGGTAGTAAAATATTTATTACTGCGGGTGAGCATGATTTAACATCTAACATCATTCATTTGGTGCTCGCAAAGTTACCCGATGCACCAGCCGGCAGCAAGGGTATTTCTCTTTTCTTGGTTCCAAAGTTTCTAGTAAATTCTCAGGGTGATATTACCGAGAGAAACACATTATCTGTAGGTTCTATAGAACATAAAATGGGCATTAACGGTTCAGCGACTTGCGTACTTAATTTTGATGGCGCCCAAGGCTTTCTGATCGGGCAGCCACATCGTGGTTTGGCCTGTATGTTTACAATGATGAATTATGAACGTTTATCCATGGGTAGCCAAGGACTAGGCGCAGCAGAGCGCGCTTACCAAAATGCATTAATCTACGCTAAAGAACGTTTACAAGGCAGAATAGCAGAAAAAGATACAAATAAGGCTGAGGCCATTATTGGTCATCCTGATGTGCGAAGAATGCTGCTCAATATTAAAGTAATGAATGAGGCGGGTCGAACCTTTGCTACTTGGGTTGCTTCATTATTAGATAGAGCCAAATACGATAACTGTGAATTATCCAATCATCGTGCGAATTTACTTACGCCCATAACAAAAGCGTTTATGACAGATCGCGGCTTGGATGCGTGTATTACTGCTCAACAAGTCTTTGGTGGTCATGGTTATGTAAAAGAATGGGGTATGGAGCAACTGGTGCGAGATGTACGGATTGCACAAATCTATGAAGGGACAAATGGCATCCAAGCTGCGGATTTTATGGTACGAAAGGTGGTTGCCGACAAAGGCGCTGTGTTAGAGGCATTACTTGTAGACATTCTTGAAGAAATTACTGCACAGCCCAACATGACAACACCTCAATTACAGCAAGCTATTACTGTGCTTCGTCACCATTTGCGCGCGCTACTGCAACGTGACCTTGCAGTAATTAGTGCTGGTGCGTGTGACTTCTTAGATGCCACGTCCTATGTTTTGTATGGATATATGTGGTATAGAAATATCAAAGCTTTAGCTACTGGTACCCAAGATAGCAACTTTATTCAAGGCAAAGAACAAAGTGCCGCATGGTATTGTCATAAGGTCTTGCCAAAAATATATGGTATTTTGGCCAGTATTGACGGCGATACATCGTCGTTATTTAAACTGCAACATGACATGTTCTAACGTAGAGTTGATGTGAAGGCTTACAATGATTGGCCGATTAATAATCAGTGCTTGCAATATCGGTTGGTCCGTATATAATACGCGGCCAGTCGATAAACATCTGGCTGAGACAAGCAAAAAAGCATAATGTTCTGAATTTTACGGTAACGTACTTACTAAACATTTAAGCTAGGCTTGTACAACAAGCTCCCGATTGGGGAGCAACTGGTAACTTGGTGCATAAGCATACCTGCTTAGGTTTTTGCTTATGTTTATTTTTGCTCTTTTTGCTCTTTGAGGCTTTGATACATGAGTAATCAAAGGATACGCATCCGTCTGAAAGCGTTCGATCACCGTTTGATCGATCAGTCAACTATGGAAATCGTTGACACAGCTAAGCGTACTGGCGCCCAGGTTCGTGGTCCAATTCCACTGCCAACTCGTCAAGAACGTTTCACTGTTCTGATTTCTCCTCACGTCAATAAAGATGCGCGTGACCAGTACGAAATCCGTACCCACAAGCGTTTAATCGACATCGTGGAACCAACTGAAAAAACAGTTGATGCGCTGATGCGTTTAGATCTGCCTGCTGGCGTTGACGTTCAAATCAGCCTGGGCTAATCAGACAGGTTTTTAGAGAGGTTTAGGAAATGGCTATCGGTCTTATCGGTCGTAAAGTGGGCATGACTCGCATCTTCACAGAAGATGGCGTATCAATCCCAGTAACCGTAATCGAAGCAACACCAAACCGCGTTACTGCTGTTAAAACGCAAGACGTTGATGGCTATAACGCGTTGCAAGTAACCACTGGTACTGTTAAGGCAAGCCGCCTGAACAAACCAGATGCTGGTTTATTTGCAAAAGTGGGTGTTGAGGCAGGTCGTGGTCTGTGGGAGTTCCGCCTGCAAGACAACGAAGGTACTGACATCACTGTTGGTAGTGCGATTACTGTTGAAATTTTCGCAGAAACGAAAAAAGTTGATGTAGCTGGTACATCAAAGGGTAAAGGTTTTGCTGGTGCGGTTAAGCGCTGGAATTTCCGCACTCAGGATGCTACACACGGTAACTCTTTGTCACACCGTGCACCAGGTTCAATTGGTCAAAACCAATCACCAGGTAAAGTATTCAAAGGTAAGAAAATGGCTGGTCACTTAGGTAACGAGCGCGTAACTGTGCAGTCGCTAGAAGTGGTTCGTGTTGATGCAGAGCGTAACATCCTGTTAGTAAAAGGCGCAGTGCCTGGTGCTATCGGTGGTGACGTTATTGTTAAGCCAGCTGTTAAAAGCTAACGTCTAGGAGATAAGTGATGGAATTAGCATTACGAGACGCTCAAGGCGTTCTTGAAGTTTCCGAAGCTACCTTTGGACGTGAGTTTAACGAAGCTCTGGTACATCAGGTAGTGGTTGCTTTTGCAGCTGGTGCCCGTCAGGGTACTCGTGCACAACTGACACGTTCAGAAGTACGTGGTGGCGGCAAGAAGCCATGGCGTCAAAAAGGTACTGGCCGCGCGCGCGCTGGTACAATCCGCAGCCCAATTTGGCGTAGCGGTGGTATGACTTTTGCGGCTAAGCCACAAGATCACAGCCAAAAAGTTAACCGTAAAATGTATCGCGGTGCGATTCAAAGCATTCTGTCTGAACTTGTTCGTCAGGAGCGCTTAATTGTTGTTGAGAATTTTGGTGTTGATTCACCAAAAACTAAAGACTTAACTGCAAAACTGAAAGCGATGGATTTAAAAGACGTTCTGATCGTAACTAACGAAGTAGACGAGAATTTATTCTTATCTGCGCGCAACTTGTATAAAGTTGACGTACGTGATGTACATGGTATCGATCCGGTCAGCTTAATCGCATTCGACAAAGTGTTAATGACTGCTGCTGCAGTTAAACAACTTGAGGAGCTGTTAGCATGATCCGTGAAGAACGTTTACTGAAAGTGATTCTGGCTCCGCATGTTTCTGAAAAGAGCACCACTGCGGCAGAAAAACACAACACTATCGTTTTCAAAGTGTCTACTACGTCTACTAAAGCTGACATTAAAGCTGCCGTAGAAAAACTGTTTGAAACAGAAGTAGTTGGTGTTCGTACTGTTAACGTTAAGGGTAAGACCAAGCGCACTGGTGCGCGTATGGGCAAGCGTAGCGATTGGAAAAAAGCTTACGTGACTCTTAAAGAAGGCAGCGAAATCGATTTTGTTGGCGGCGCTGAGTAAGAAGAGGAGTTAGGAAATGGCACTTGTTAAGTGTAAACCTACGTCACCAGGTCGTCGCCACGTATTAAAAGTGGTTAACCCTGACCTGTACAAAGGCAAGCCTTACGCACCTTTGTTAGAGAAGAACGTTAAAACTGGTGGTCGTAATAACAACGGTCGTATCACTACCCGTCATATCGGTGGTGGTCATAAGCAACATTACCGTTTAGTTGACTTCAAACGCACTAAAGACGGTATTCCGGGCAAAGTAGAGCGTTTAGAATACGATCCAAACCGTACCGCAAACATTGCACTAGTATTGTATGCAGACGGTGAGCGTAGTTACATCCTGGCCCCTAAAGGCATGAAAGCGGGTGATGCAGTTATTTCTGGCGTTGATTCTCCAATCAAGCCAGGTAATACCTTGCCACTTCGTAACATCCCAGTAGGTCAGGTAGTACATAACATCGAAATGAAACCGGGTAAAGGTGGTCAGTTGGCGCGTTCAGCTGGTGCTTTTGTTCAAATCCTGGCTCGTGACGGTGACTATGTTACTCTACGTCTGCGCAGCGGCGAAGTACGTAAAGTATTAGCAGATTGTCGCGCGACTATCGGTGAGATTGGTAATGCCGAGCACATGTTACGTCAATACGGTAAAGCAGGCGCTATGCGCTGGCGTGGTATTCGCCCAACCGTACGTGGTGTAGTAATGAACCCGGTAGATCACCCACACGGTGGTGGTGAAGGTAAAACTTCAGGTGGTCGTCACCCAGTTACACCATGGGGCGTACCAACTAAAGGTTACAAGACTCGTTCAAACAAGCGTACTGATAAACTTATCGTACGTCGTCGTGATAAATAATTTGTGAGGAATTGCCATGCCACGTTCTCTCAAGAAAGGTCCCTTTATTGACCTTCACTTGCTGAAGAAGGTAGAGAAAGCGTTGGAAAGCGGTGACAAGAAGCCTATAAAGACTTGGAGCCGTCGTTCAATGATCATACCTGATATGATCGGTTTGACCATCGCTGTCCATAATGGTCGTCAACATGTACCAGTATTTGTCTCAGAAGAGATGGTTGGTCACAAGTTAGGTGAATTTGCACCTACTCGTACTTACCGTGGTCATGCCGCCGACAAAAAGGCCAAGAAGCGTTAAGGGGTAAATAATGCAAGCATTAGCTAAACACAAATTTGCCCGTTCTTCTGCACAAAAAACTCGCCTGGTTGCTGACCAGGTTCGTGGTTTGCCAGTAGATAAGGCGCTGAATGTACTAACTTATAGCCCGAAAAAGGCTGCTGAGTTAGTCAAAAAGGTTCTTTTATCAGCCATTGCCAACGCTGAGCACAATGAAGGCGCGGATATTGATACGCTGAAAGTTAAGACAATCTTCGTTGATGAAGGTCCGTCTATGAAGCGCATCAAGCCACGTGCTAAAGGTCGTGCTGATCGTATCGTCAAGCGTACTAGCCACATTACTGTGGTTGTAGCTGATAACTAGGAGTGAGAAATGGGACAGAAAGTACATCCTAATGGTATTCGCCTAGGTATCACTAAGCCGTGGAGCTCAACCTGGTTCGCGAATACAAAAGATTTCCCGGATTTTCTGAACGGTGACTATAAAGTTCGTCAGTACCTGACAAAAGAACTGAAAGCAGCTTCAGTAAGCCGGATCGATATTGAACGTCCTGCAAAAAGCATCCGTGTGACTATTCACACTGCACGTCCAGGCGTAATTATCGGTAAAAAAGGTGAAGACGTTGAGAAGATCCGTAAGCAAGTAGCAGCCATCGCTGGCGTGCCTGCTCAGATCAATATCTCTGAGATCCGTAAGCCAGAGCTAGACGCTAAGTTAGTTGCTGATTCTATCAGCAGCCAGTTAGAGCGTCGCGTAATGTTCCGTCGCGCTATGAAGCGTGCCGTGCAAAACGCTATGCGTATTGGTGCTAAGGGTATCAAGGTGCAAGTAAGCGGCCGTTTAGGCGGTGCTGAAATTGCCCGTGATGAGTGGTACCGTGAAGGCCGTGTGCCATTGCACACCTTACGTGCCGACATCGACTACAATACCTCTGAAGCACTGACTACTTACGGTATCATTGGTGTTAAAGTGTGGATTTTCAAAGGCGAGATCTTAGGTGCTCTGCCTCTGCAAAATAACGCCAACAACGCCAACACTAACAACCAGCCTAAAGCGCCGAAAAAACCGGCTCGTAAGGCTAAGTAGGGGTATTGAGCGATGTTGCAACCAAAACGTACAAAATTTCGTAAAGTGCACAAAGGCCGTAACCGCGGTTTATCACAAGTAGGTGATAAAGTGAGTTTCGGTACTTACGCACTGAAATCTGTAGAACGTGGTCAAATGACTTCACGTCAAATCGAATCTGCACGTCGTGCTATGACGCGGGCTGTAAAACGTGTTGGTAAAATCTGGATCCGTGTGTTCCCAGACAAGCCAATCACTGCTAAGCCGCTGGAAGTACGTATGGGTAGTGGTAAAGGTTCTGTTGAGTACTGGGTATGTCAGATTAAACCTGGCAAAGTTCTGTACGAAATGGACGGTGTGTCTGAAGAGTTAGCGCGTCATGCTTTTGCATTAGCCGCTGCTAAGCTTCCATTCAAGACAACCTTTGTAACGCGGACGGTAATGTGATGAAAGCCAGCGAATTGAAAACCAAAAGTGTTGAAGAGTTAAACGCTGAATTATTAGGTCTGTTACGTGAGCAGTTTAACCTGCGCATGCAAGCAGCTACTGGTCAGTTAGCTCAGTCTCACTTATTGAAGCAGGTGCGTCGTGATATCGCGCGCGTTAAGACCATCTTAACCGAGAAGGCAGGTGCGTAATGACCGAACTTAATACTCGTACACTGCAAGGTAAAGTAATCAGCAACAAGATGGACAAGTCTATCACTGTTGCGATTGAGCGTCAGGTGAAACACCCAATTTATGGTAAGTTCATCAAGCGTACTACCAAGCTGCACGTGCATGACGAAACCAATCAATGTAAAGAAGGCGATGTAGTCACGATTCGTGAATGTCGTCCTTTGTCAAAGACTAAATCTTGGACCTTGGTTGCTATCGTTGAATCTGCTTCTTAATTTTTAAGAAGAAGAACAAAACGGCTCCTTTGGGAGCCGTTTTTGTTTGTTACCCCAGCAGCGTTGGTCAGGTAATACCTTGTTAAAGACATAATTGTTTTTATTTTAAACTACCACTTTGCCATAACTGCTGTTATAATCACGCGCCCTTCCTCTAGGGAGGGATTTATTATCGTAAGCAGCGTATCCCGAGAGGGTTACATAGTAGAATAGCGGAGCACTAAGATGATCCAGATGCAATCTATGCTGGAAGTCGCAGACAACAGCGGCGCGCGCAGCGTAATGTGTATTAAGGTCTTAGGTGGTTCGCATCGCCGTTATGCTGCAATTGGTGACATCATTAAAGTTACTGTAAAGGAAGCAATTCCACGCGGTAAAGTTAAAAAAGGTGATGTTCTAAATGCAGTGGTGGTGCGTACAGCTAAAGGCGTACGTCGTCAGGACGGGTCATTAATCCGTTTTGATCGCAATGCAGCAGTGTTATTAAACACTAAGCTGGAACCGATCGGTACCCGTATTTTCGGGCCTGTTACACGTGAACTTCGTGGCGATAAGTTTATGAAGATCGTGTCTCTGGCACCAGAAGTACTGTAAGGAGTCACCATGGCTAGCAAAATCCGTCGTGATGACGAGGTAATTGTTCTTACTGGTAAGGACAAAGGTAAGCGCGGTAAAGTAACTAAAGTATTAGTTGCTGAATCACGTGTTTATGTTTCAGGCGTTAATCTGGTAAAGAAACACCAGAAACCTGTTCCGGCTATTAATCAGCCAGGCGGTATCGTCGAGAAAGAAGCCTCGATTCATGTTTCAAACGTAGCGATCGTTAATCCTAAAACAGGTGCAGCGGATCGTGTAGGTTTCCGTTTTGAAGATGGCAAGAAAGTCCGTTTCTTCAAATCGAATAACGAAGTAATTTAATTGCTATTGGAGTAATACGATGGCGAAACTGCATGAAATTTATAAAGACACCGTAGTTCCAGAACTGTTTAAACAGTTTGGCTACACCAGCGTCATGCAAGTCCCTCGGATTGTTAAAATCACGCTCAATATGGGTGTGGGTGAAGCCGTAGCTGATAAAAAGATCCTTGAAAACGCTGTAGCAGACTTAACTGCTATCGCTGGCCAGAAACCTCTGGTAACTAAGGCTCGCAAATCAGTTGCTGGTTTTAAAATCCGTGAAGGCTACCCTATTGGCGCGAAAGTGACCCTGCGCGGTGAGCGTATGTGGGATTTCTTAGAGCGTTTAGTTTCTATTGCTATCCCGCGTATCCGTGATTTCCGTGGTGTAAACCCGAAATCGTTTGACGGTCGTGGTAACTACAGCATGGGCGTACGTGAGCAAATCATTTTCCCTGAAATCGATTACGATAAAGTAGATGCAGTACGTGGTTTAGATATCACTATTACGACTACCGCCCGTACCGATGATGAAGGACGTGCTTTACTTGCCGCGTTTAACTTCCCGTTCAAGAAATAAGGTGTAGGGTCATGGCAAAACAATCAATGAAAGCTCGCGAATTAAAGCGTGCACAACTGGTAGCCAAATTCGCTGCAAAGCGTCATGAACTGAGAGATCTGATTGCCAATCCTTCGACTTCTGATGAAGATCGCTGGGCAGCAGTTCTTAAGTTGCAGACGTTACCGCGTGATTCAAGCCCAGCACGTCAGCGTAATCGTTGTCGTGTGACAGGTCGTCCACATGGTTATCTGCGCAAGTTCGGTATGAGCCGGATCAAGGTCCGCGAAGCGGCTATGCGCGGTGAAATTCCTGGCCTTCGTAAGGCTAGCTGGTAAGAATCACGGGAGTAACGAGCTATGAGTTTGCAAGATCCAGTAGCGGATATGTTTACTCGCATCCGTAACGGCCAGTCGGCTAACAAAGTTGCGGTTAAAATGCCATCTTCAAAATTGAAGGTTGCAATTGCGAAAGTATTAAAAGACGAAGGTTACATCGGCGATTTCGCTGTATCTGGTGATGTTAAGCCAGAATTGGAAATTACATTAAAATATTTCCAAGGCAAATCAGTTATTGAAACTATCGATCGTGTTAGTCGGCCAAGTCTGCGTATCTATAAGAAAAGCGGCGAATTACCTAAGGTAATGGGCGGTTTAGGTGTGGCCATCGTGTCAACATCTAAAGGACTAATGACTGACCGCGCTGCGCGCAAGGTTGGTATCGGTGGCGAAATCATCGGCTACGTAGCGTAACGGAGGTAGTAATCTATGTCTCGTGTTGCTAAAGCCCCAGTCACTCTTCCTACCGGCGTTACTGTAACGCAAAACGGTCAAGTAGTGGCATTAAAGGGTAAAAACGGCGAGTTGACAATTAACGTTAACCCTGCGGTTGAAATTGTTGTTGAAGGTAACGTACTGCGTACTGTTCCTCGTGACGGTTTCGAGAACGCTGACGCACAAGCGGGTACTGCCCGTGCACTTTTAAACAACATGGTTACTGGTGTAAGCGAAGGCTTCACTCAGAAACTAGAATTAGTGGGTGTTGGTTACCGTGCAAAAGCTGAAGGTAAGGTGTTAAACCTGAGTTTAGGCTTTTCGCATCCAGTAGCTTTTGAAGTACCTAACGGTATTACAATTGAAACACCAACCCAAACTGAAGTTGTGGTTAAAGGTGCTGACAAGCAATTAGTTGGTCAGGTATCTGCCAACATTCGTGCATATCGTAAACCAGAGCCTTATAAAGGCAAAGGTGTTCGTTATGCGAATGAAAACGTGCGTCGTAAAGAAGCGAAGAAAAAGTAAGGTAGGACGATGGATAAGAAACTTGCTCGTCTGCGTCGTGCCAAACGCACTCGCAGAAACATTATCGAACAAGGTGCGAATCGCCTGGTAGTACACCGTACTCCACGTCACATCTACGCTCAGCTGATTGCGCCAAATGCAGAAGTGATTGCTGCAGCTTCTACTGTAGAAGCTTCAATTCAAGAATCACTGAAGTACACTGGTAACGTAGATGCTGCTAAGGCTGTAGGTAAAGCGATCGCCGAACGTGCAGTAGCTAAAGGCGTTACTGCTTGTGCTTTTGACCGTAGCGGCTTCCAGTATCATGGTCGCGTGCAAGCGTTAGCAGACGCGGCGCGTGAAGCCGGTCTTCAGTTCTAGGAGTAGCTCATGGCTAACGAAGAAGCTAAACAACAATCTGATTTACAAGAAAAGCTTGTTGCCGTTAACCGCGTGTCAAAAGTGGTAAAAGGTGGTCGTATTTTCAGCTTTACTGCGCTGACAGTGGTAGGTGACGGCAACGGTCGCGTTGGTTTCGGTTATGGTAAAGCACGTGAAGTTCCCGCTGCTATTCAAAAAGCAATGGAAAAAGCACGTCGCAACATGACTCAAGTTGAATTAAATGGTAACACCTTGCATCACCCAACACGTGGTGTGCATTCAGGTTCTAATGTTTATATGCAGCCTGCTGCAGAAGGTACTGGTCTAATTGCTGGTGGTGCAATGCGCGCCGTGCTAGAAGTTGCTGGTATTCAGAACATTTTGTCTAAGTGTTACGGTTCAACTAACCCAATTAACGTAGTTCGCGCAACTATTAATGCATTAGCGTCTGTGAAGTCGCCTGCACAAGTAGCTGCAAAACGCGGTTTACGCGTTGACGATATTCTGGGGTAATTACCATGACGAAGAAAACAATCAAAGTTACCCAAGTGAAGTCTAGTATTGGTCGCTTGCCGCGCCATAAGGCTTCATTAATGGGTCTGGGTTTACGCCGTATCGGCCATACCGTTGAAGTTGAAGATACTCCTTCAGTTCGCGGTATGATCAACGCCGTTTACTACATGGTTAAAGTGGAGGAGTAACAGATGTTATTAAATACTCTTGCTCCAGCACCAGGTGCTAAGAAAGAAAAGCGCCGTCTGGGCCGTGGTATCGGTTCGGGCTTAGGTAAGACTGGTGGCCGCGGTCACAAAGGTCTTAAATCACGTTCTGGCGGCGGTGTTCGTCCGGGCTTTGAAGGCGGTCAAATGCCTTTAAAACAACGTTTACCTAAGTTCGGCTTCACTTCACAGAAATCATTGGTTTCTGCTGAAGTTCGTTTACACGAGCTAGCTGCTGTTAATGGTGATGTGGTTGATTTAGCCTCTTTAATGGAAGCGAACATCATTTCACGCACTGTTAAGTTTGCTAAAGTTGTGCTGTCTGGCGAGATTACTCGTCCAGTGACCGTAAAAGGTTTAGGCGTAACAAAAGGCGCTCGTGCTGCAATTGAAGCCGCTGGCGGTAAAGTCGAAGAATAATAAGGATAGTACGCGATGGCTAAACCAGGTTCGGACTCAAGAGCAGCAAAAGGCGGATTCAGCGAACTGAAATCTCGTCTGTTATTTGTGCTCTTAGCCATAATCGTATTCCGGTTAGGCTCATTTGTGCCAATTCCTGGAATTGACGCCACCGTGCTAGCTCAGTTATTCGAGCAACAAAGAGGTACCATCGTTGAAATGTTTAACATGTTCAGCGGTGGTGCACTTGAGCGTGCTTCTGTATTTGCGTTAGGTATTATGCCTTACATCTCTGCCTCTATTATTGTGCAGTTGTTGACGGTAATGCATCCGGCAATGGCTGAGCTTAAGAAAGAAGGTGAAGCAGGTAAGCGTAAAATCAACCAGTACACGCGCTACGGTACGTTAGCATTAGCGATACTACAATCTATTGGTATAGCCACCGGCCTGCCCAATATGATGCCAGGATTAGTACTTAATCCAGGTTTTGCCTTTTACTTCACTGCAGTGATCAGTTTGGTCACTGGTACCATGTTTTTAATGTGGTTAGGTGAACAAATTACAGAACGTGGCATTGGTAATGGTATCTCGTTGCTAATTTTTACCGGTATTGTTGCTGGCTTCCCGTCTGCCATTGGCCAGACGATTGAGCAGGCACGTCAGGGCGATTTGCACTTTTTACTGTTAGTAGCTATTGGCGTAATCGTTGTTGCGATTACCTGGTTTGTGGTGTTCTTTGAACGCGGCCAGCGTCGTATTGTGGTTAACTATGCTAAGCGTCAGCAAGGCCGTCAGGTGTTTGCCGCGCAAAGCAGCCATTTACCGTTAAAGGTTAATATGGCTGGTGTTATTCCACCAATATTTGCGTCTAGCATTATTCTGTTCCCTGGTACTATTGCCAGTTGGTTTGGTTCAGGCGAAGGTATGGTAGCGAATTTCTTACAAGAATTATCGTTAACATTATCTCCGGGACAACCGCTGTATATGATGTTATACTCAGCAGCGATTATTTTCTTCTGTTTCTTCTACACCGCGTTGGTATTCAACCCGCGCGATACAGCTGACAATTTGAAGAAGTCCGGTGCCTTCATCCCTGGTATCCGTCCTGGTGAACAGACATCAAAATACATTGATAAAGTGATGACACGGTTAACCTTAGCAGGTGCCCTGTATATAACCTTTATTTGTTTGGTTCCTGAGTTCATGATGGTTGCATGGAACGTGCAGTTCTATTTCGGTGGTACATCATTATTGATTATCGTCGTCGTTATCATGGATTTCATGGCACAGGTACAGACCCATCTGATGTCACATCAGTATGATTCTGTGCTGAAAAAGGCAAATCTTAAAGGCATAGGCCGTTAAGATTATTTGCGGAGTTAAGTTATGAAAGTACGAGCTTCCGTTAAGAAGATCTGCCGTAACTGCAAAGTGATCAGACGTAATAACGTTGTTCGCGTAATTTGCAGTGAGCCGAAGCACAAACAACGCCAAGGTTAATAGCAGAAAACGATAAGGTGGGCTGAACTGTGTGTTTAGCCCCTTTATTGTTTGCATTATAAGCGCCATTTGAGTATCCTTACGGGCTTTTCAAATTGGCACCTTTTAATTTTAGATAGGAGAACGTTAGTGGCCCGTATCGCTGGCATTAACATCCCCGATAATAAACATGCAGTGATCTCACTGACTTATGTTTATGGTATCGGTAAGACCCGCTCAAAAGCTATTTTAGCTTCAGTGGGCATTGAAGAGACAACTAAGATTGCATCATTAACTGATGCACAGTTAGATTCTCTACGTGACGAAGTAGCAAAATACACCGTTGAAGGTGACTTGCGTCGTGAAATCACATTAAACATTAAGCGTTTAATGGACCTGGGTTGCTACCGTGGCTTACGTCACCGTCGTAGTCTGCCGGTTCGTGGACAGCGCACTAAGACTAATGCGCGTACCCGCAAGGGCCCACGTAAAGCGATTAAGAAATAAGGTGATTCAACATGGCTAAAGCACCAGTTCGTACTCGTAAGCGGGTAAAAAAACAAGTTTCAGACGGTATGGCTCATATCCATGCTTCTTTCAACAACACCATCGTGACGATTACTGATCGTCAGGGCAATGCGCTGTGTTGGGCAACTGCTGGCGGTTCAGGTTTCCGTGGTTCACGTAAATCAACCCCATTCGCTGCTCAGGTAGCTGCAGAGCGTGCAGGTACTGCTGCACTGGAATATGGTCTGAAAAACCTTGAAGTGTTTGTGAATGGCCCAGGCCCAGGCCGCGAATCAGCGATTCGTGCTCTGAATGCCGCTGGTTACAAAATCACAAATATCACCGACGTGACGCCAATCCCGCATAACGGTTGCCGTCCACCTAAAAAACGTCGCGTGTAATTACAGCGCTTCACGGATTATTGGAGAAAGAAGATGGCAAGATATTTGGGTCCTAAGCTCAAACTAAGTCGTCGCGAAGGTACAGATCTGTTCCTGAAGAGCGGCGTAAGAGCAATCGATTCAAAGTGTAACTTAACAACTGCTCCTGGTCAGCACGGCGCTCGTCGCGGTCGTTTATCAGATTACGGTTTACAGTTACGCGAGAAGCAAAAAGTACGTCGTATTTATGGCGTATTAGAAAAGCAGTTCCGTAATTATTACAAAGAAGCTGCGCGTTTGAAAGGTAATACAGGTGAAAACTTGTTAGCGTTGTTAGAGTCACGCTTAGACAACGTTGTATATCGTATGGGTCTGGCTAGCACTCGTGCTGAAGCCCGTCAGTTGGTCAGCCACAAGGCAATCATGTTAAATGGTCGCGTAGTGAATGTACCTTCACATACTGTATTACCTGAACAAGTGATCTCAGTTCGTGAAAAGGCCAAAAAGCAAGCCCGTATTGGTGCTGCGCTGGAAGTTGCTGCACAACGTGAGAAACCAACTTGGATTGAAGTTGACAATACGAAATTAGAAGGCGTTTTCAAACGTCTGCCTGAGCGTTCAGACTTGTCTGCTGACATCAACGAACAGTTAATCGTCGAGCTTTACTCTAAGTAAAGCTAATTGTTAAGAGAGGATATATGCAGGGTTCTGTCACCGAATTCCTTAAGCCGAGATTAGTTGGTATCGAAAGGATCAACCCAACTCGTGCCAAAGTTACTTTGGAACCACTTGAGCGCGGTTTCGGGCATACCTTGGGCAACGCGTTACGTCGTATTCTGTTATCGTCTATGCCAGGTTGTGCTGTGACTGAAGTAGAAATCGACGGCGTTCTCCATGAGTACAGTGCCAAAGAAGGTGTGCAGGAAGATATCATAGATATCCTTCTGAACCTGAAAGGCCTTGCCGTTCGCCTGGAAGACAAAGATGAAGTCACGCTGACTTTAACGAAGAAAGGTGCCGGCCCTGTAATCGCTGGAGATATCCAGCGTGGCGACGGTGTAGTAATCGTTAATCCTGATCATGTGATTTGTAATTTGACTGGCGAAACTGAGTTCAGTATGCGCTTGAAAGTACAACGTGGTCGTGGTTATGTGCCTGCATCAGCTCGTTTGTCCTCAGATGATGACGAACGTCCTATTGGTCGCTTGTTACTTGATGCCTCTTTCAGCCCAGTTGAGCGTATTGCTTATACTGTTGAAGCAGCACGGGTAGAACAGCGTACTGATTTGGATAAACTGATTATCGACATGGAAACCAACGGCACTGTTGAGCCTGAGGAAGCCATTCGTCGCGCTGCGACTATTCTTGCTGAACAGCTTGAATTCTTCGTAGAATTACGTGATAAGAGTGAGCCTGAAAAACGTGAAGAGAAGCCGGAGTTTGATCCGATTCTGTTACGTCCTGTTGATGATTTAGAGCTAACAGTTCGTTCTGCTAACTGCTTAAAGGCAGAGCAGATACAGTACATTGGTGATCTGGTGCAACGTACCGAGGTTGAGCTACTTAAAACGCCTAACCTGGGTAAGAAGTCACTTACCGAGATCAAAGACGTGTTGGCATCACGCGGTTTATCCTTAGGCATGCGCCTGGAAAACTGGCCGCCAGCTAGTTTGGTAAATAAAGACTAACCAGATACCATTTCCTGGTTTAGTGAGAAGGAATAGATCATGCGCCATCGCAAGAGTGGTCGTCAATTAAACCGGAACAGCAGTCACCGTACTGCCATGTTCCGCAACATGGCAAGCTCGTTGGTGAAGCACGAAATCATCAAAACGACTTTGCCAAAGGCTAAAGAGTTACGTCGTGTGATCGAGCCGTTGATCACATTAGCTAAAAATGACAGCGTTGCTAATCGTCGTTTAGCTTTTGCACGTACTCGTGATAAAGAAGTTGTAGGTTTATTATTCAACGTTTTAGGTCCGCGTTACAACGCGCGTCCAGGTGGCTACACACGTATTCTTAAGTGTGGTTTCCGTACTGGTGATAATGCTCCTATGGCTTACATTGAATTAGTTGATCGTCCAGAAACGGATGCACTGCCAGTTGAAGAGACTGCAGCTGAGTAATCAGTAATTCATTAAAAGGCCGGGCATAGCCCGGCTTTTTTTATTCTGTTCGC
>Ga0209812_10000459_pt1 | contig 37203 bp, 36 predicted proteins | sample JI71714BDNA_FD_187502 | JGI IMG/M metagenome (GOLD analysis project Ga0209812, IMG submission 187502) | Wastewater effluent complex algal communities from Wisconsin, to seasonally profile nutrient transformation and Carbon sequestration -... | ecosystem: Engineered > WWTP > Effluent > Algae...
GCCCCAGCGCGCTCGCAGCGTCGCTCAGGTCACCGACCAGCCAATTGCCGCTGTTGGAACGCGCACCAAAGGTCCGCGCAAGCTGGACATAACGCAGCACCGGCTCGCGCAGCTTGCCGAAATTGGGGTTGGCGACGCCCGCCGGATCCAGCGCCTCGGTGTCGGTCAGGATCGCCTTGAACACTGCCGCCAGATCGCCGCGCCGCCCTTGCCCGTTATTGGCAAAGACAGCAGCGACGCGTCCGACATAGGCCGGCGAAGGATTGCTCGTCACCAGCCGCTGGATCATCTGCCGGGCAAAGAAGGGGCCGACATTGGGATGGTTGAACAGGTGGTCGAGCGCGCGCCGCAGGCTTTCGGCGGCGCTGGTGCCGGCCGGGATCGTCAAGCCGAGGAAGGTCTTGGCCTCGGCCGAGTGGAATCCGCTGGCGCGCGCCGGAACCCAGCGGGCCGGATCGGCGGTCATGGGCCGGCGGGTGTATTCGGCATCGGGAATCTGGCGCGTGCCGCCTACCTCGGTGGTGAAGGCCAGCCCGGCAAGGTCGAAGTCATAGCCGGTGAACACCTTGGCCAGCCCTGTCACATCCTCGCTGGTGTAGGATTCCACCGGATTGCCATTCACCAGACGGTTGGTGCCATCGGCGTTCAGGTCGAACAGCCCGATGGTAAACAGCTGCATCACCTCGCGCGCGTAATTCTCGTCAGGCACGCGGCCGGTGCGGGGATCGGCGGCGCGGTTGCCGCGGGTGTTGAGAAACACCCCCATCGCCGGGTTGAGCGTGATATCCTGCAACAGGTCGCGGAAATTGCCGAAGGCGTTGCGGTTGAGGATGTCCCAGTATTCGCCGATCGCCGGGCCGCGCCAGGTCAGGTTGATGCCGGAGATCGAGACCACAAAGAACTCCGACAGCGCAAAGGCGATCCGTTTGCGCACCGGATTGCCGCCCGAAAGCAACTGCGACCAGATCATGTAATCGCCGATGATCGCGGAATTGTAGAAGCGGCTCGCATCGACCCGGTCGAGCCCGCGGTCGGCAAAGAAAGTTCGGGCGTTCTGGCTGTTGGCGGCGGCAAACTGGCGATCAAGCCACGGCGCGTAGCCTTCACTGCGCACTTCGGCGATGGCGGCGGTTGACGCCGAAAGCGAGGATTGAAGAAGAAAGCGCGCAGCTTCGGCGTCGGTCTGGGGCTTGCGCACCGCGGCTACCGGCGGACCGCCGCCGCCGGTATTGCCGCCTCCTCCGCTTCCGCCCCCGCCCCCGCAGGCAGCGACCGCCAGAGCAAGCGTGCTGGCCGCAGCAGTCTTGACGCCCGGGGCGACAAGCGGCTGGTCTATCGGAACGGACGATAGCGCAGCGGTATCACTCGTCGGTGACGGTTGCCGGGGCGCCTCCCCCGTTTCGCTCCGCCGCAAGTTGCCCTCATCATCACCCGGAAGATACATTCGCGCGCCCCCTCGCTGGCATAACGTGCGAAGCCTAGGATATCCTTCGCGGGCTTTCGATAAGTTTTCCTTCGGGCTCAAAAACGCCTGCGCGGGATTGCCAGCAATGGCTGACCTGCGGACCTATCCAATGGCGCTGGCCCCGTCGGCATTCGCGCGGCTTGGCGATGATGGGCAGGGTGAGGAAGGCCGTGGCCGGAATTCCGACAGAGGGGTGCTCCGAATGTCCAGAACGCACAGCTTTCAGGAATTTGCTGCCGTTCTGCTTGCGAGCCCGTTGCCGACACGCGCCCCGTCAAGATAAGCTCCCCACCATGCTCAAAGAATACGTTCTCGATGGCTCGAAAGTGACCTCGCTAGAAACCTTCTTCGACCAGGTGAGCGATACTCTGATCCCTGGTGCATATTGGGGCCGCAATCTGGCCGCCTTCAACGACATTCTGCGTGGAGGCTTCGGGACCCCTGCCGAAGGCTTCATCTTTCGGTGGACTTATTCAGAGGCATCGCGAGCGTGTCTTGGGTATGCCGAAACCGTGAGGCAGCTGGAGAAACGGCTAGAGCGATGCCACCCGACCAATCGAAACCGAGTCCGAGCCGAACTATCTCAAGCGCAACAAGGCAAGGGGGCCACAGTCTTCGATTGGCTGGTGGAGATAATCCGGCGCCACGATACCGGTGGGGAGCAAGCTGCGGATTGCGTTCGCCTCGTCTTGGAATAGCGGAAACAATCCACCCAGCTTCCGTCATCAAGGCTCTCAGAGGACCAACCCGCAAGCGGACATTGCGTCATCGAGAGAAGTTCTGGATCTGGATGTTCCGACGCACTCACCGGAGAATCACCGGATCAGCTTTTCGAAGCCGCAGATACGCCATTGAAATCATGGCGCACCCGACAGGATTCGAACCTGTGACCTCTGCCTTCGGAGGGCTTCCAGATTCCATAACTATATGGAATCATTTGGATTTTCCTTATCGTCGTTTTGTGAACTTTGACGGATTTCCGCGCTTTTTGATGGAACCTTTCAGACGTTCTGTGAACTCATGTGCACCGGAATTGCCGGTCGCTCATAATGTATCTCAATTGGCCACCACTGGGTAGCGTCATTTATCTACAGGCTGCAACTCAGCAGGTCGATTTGCGTTAGGCACCCGCAATTCCAGCGGGAAAGCCTGGTCAGCCACGATCCTGTGAAACAACAACCGAACTGCATCAGAAGTCGACAAGCCCATCGCGCTCAGCGCTTCAATCGCCTGCGCTTTCAGTTCAGCATCCAATCGGACATGCAGCATCGAAGTGTGGGTTGCCATCTCGGTCTCCTGAACCTCTATGTATAGCCGATACTGCTCAATCACGGAACAGGGCCAAGGCAGATCGGTGCGGTGTTGCTGCAATCCAGCGCTGTCAAATGTGATGGTCTGTCCAACCGGCTTCCCGCTGCTCGGGTTCAGCCGATCGACACATAGTCGTTGCGTTTATTTCGAATATTCGATATACACTCGGCACCCCGCGGAGAGAAACTATGACATTGCCAGCGAGCGCCTTGCCTTTCGGCAACAGGCTTCCATCGGCCGACGATAGGCAGATTGCCAATCAGCTGCGTCGTATTCTGGCAGCCCAGAAGGCAGGTGAGGCAACGCTGCGCGTGCCTGATCCCGAAACAAAAAGGCCGCTGGAGATCACTCTGACGCCGGCCGTGTCTGATCTGTTCCTGGAGCTGTTGCGTCACATCGGCAGTGGTGACGCTGTCACCCTCGTGCCGATTCAGCAAATGCTGACGACGCAGCAGGCCGCTGACCTGCTCAACGTATCGCGCCCCTATCTGATCAAGCTTATCGAAAGGGGAGATATCCCACACAGCACTGTGGGACGCCACCGCCGCCTCAAGGCCGAGGATGTGTTCGCCTACAAGATAGCTCGTGACAAGGCGCGCTCTGACGCGCTGGATGAATTGGTCGCAAACGACGCGGACCTTTACTGATCGCTGACAGGGATGTTCGCCAACCGCTATACTGCGCTGGTTGACGCATGCTCGCTTGTGAGCGCGCCACGCCGTGATCTGCTTCTGAGCCTCGCGGAAGCCGAGTTCTTCAGGGTGCGCTGGTCCGCGCGCATCCTCGATGAGACCAAGACGGCGCTGCAGAAAATTCTTACCGAGCGAGGCTTCGACGAAACAGTCGTCAGAGCTGGCCGCATTATTGGCGCGATGGATAGCGCTTTTCCCGAGGCATTGGTGAACCCCGATGGGGAGCCCTTGGATCTGACCGTACGATTGCCAGATCCGAATGATGAGCATGTGATCAAAGCCGCCGTACAAACCCAGGCTCAGGCGATAGTCACCGAGAACATTCGAGACTTTCCGTCCGACATTCTAGCGCCCATGGGCATCGAGGCACGGACTGCCGATGATTTCATCGCCGACACCATCGAGCTTGATGAAGGCAGAGCCGTGGCCGCAATCAGAAATTTGCGCCTGCGGATGCAACGTCCCGAAATGTCGGCCGAAGCTTACCTTAGGTCACTAGAGGCCCACGGGCTTCTCGTAACGGCATCCGTCCTTAGCCCCCACATCGACTCGATCTGACGCGCGAACCTCACGTAACTGCAGAGGCTTGCTCGCGGGTGGTCGAAACCTCAGGCGATCTGCATGGCCAATGCCTGAAGATCGCTGTGATCAGCGTGGGTATAGACCCGATCCTGTGTCTCGGCGGTCATGGCCAGAAATGCATCGACCTGGTGGCTGTGCATGCCCATGTTTCGCAGTTCCGTGACCCTCGTGTGGCGAAGCGTGTGCGGGGTGACATCCTTGAAGCCGCATCGCTCCACCGTAGCGCGAAAGCCCTTCACCACCGAATTGACGCGACGGGTGTGGTCGAGCTTCTGGTGGAACACGTACTCGGGAAGCTTCTCGTAGGCTTTGTATCGCTGCAAAAGATAGGCTCGCAGTGGCGGAGCCATCGGCGTTACCGCGCGCGGCTTGTGGTCGACGATCAGTTCACCGCGATCGGGCAGGCGGTAATCAATCACGTTCCTGTCGAAGTCGATGTTTGACCAACGCAGGTCCATGATCGCACCGCTGCGCGCGCCGGTGTAATAGGCGATCATCAGAAACAGCTGAAGTGGCTCCGCAGCACGGTATTCCTTGGCTGCCTCGGCGAACAGCTGATCGAACTCGTGCCGCTTCAGCCAGCGCTTCCGCGGTGCTCCATCGCGTGGAAGCTTCGGGAACACGATCGCGTGCACCTTGTGGTTGACCGCCGCCGCCTTGACGGCAGCCCTGAGGTCGCTCAGCTCACGGCGGATTGTCGCGCGCGATCGACCGGGCTTCTTGGCGCTCCGGACGTTTGCCTTCTCGTAGTCCAGCACGGCGTCAGGCGTAATCGCGTCGAGACACGCATCCTTCCAGAACTCGAGAATGTGCTGCATCGACGACAAGAACCTGTCTCCGCGACCCGTCTTTGAAAGGCGCGCGTGATGGGCATCGAGAACGTCTGCGATCTTCACTCGATAGGGTGGCAAAGCCCGGCTGCTCTTCGATAGGCGCCGATCCCTCAGGAATTCCTCGAGGACCTCCTGCGCTTCTTCGCTGTCTCGAGTGTTTGTTGATACGTCCTTCTGCTGACCTGTTGCGGGGTCGATGTAGCGGACGTAGAAATTGGGCTTACCACTTCTGCGGACGAGTCTGGGGCCGATGGATTGTCTTGGCACGGCGGCACCTCGAAGGTCTTACAAAATTCGACAATAGCATCCGATGGCAACAAGATCAGGCCACCTGCACGAACGTGACGCAGCATGCGCGCCTTTATCATGCGACGAATTCGGCCTTCTGGCCATCCTGACTGCTGCGCTAGTTCTTTGGGGCTCAGCATGCTTTTGCCTGTCGGCGGCATTTTGGTCGTAGACATGATGCAGATCCAACCTCTGTCATCGAAGCGTGGGTGTTGAATCTGGTGTATTGCGACGAAAGACGAGCTGGAAGCTTTGGCTAAACCCAGTGCTGAATTTTGGCGTCTTTTTGCGCTCCCTGCGGTCTTTTGGCTCTCAGATGCCGCTTCACCGCGCTGCGTGGTCATGAATCCAGACCCGGGTGGGCATGAATTCCGACCCAGGTGGGTATAAATTCCGACCCGGGTGGGTCTGAATCCAGACCCAGGTGGGAATGAATTCATACCCACCCATCAGCGAATCGGCTGCCTCTCTACGCGAGTGGCCGCTCACATATTTCTATGGAATGTGTTTCCATTGACATTTCCTGATTTTTGGCTAGAACTGGAATCCATGAAAGCGATCCACCTTCAGACATGCGCCAGCATATTCAGCGGTTCCGCCGTTGTGCGGGGGGCAAGCGACTCGCGCGCCGTGATGGTGGGCGACCTTGATGGCGGCGGCGTTCTTCCCCGGCTGCTCACAAAGGTGGGCGCCCCTCCCTCTGGAAGCTCGGGGACCTTGCGTGTATGTGACATCGTGATCTCATTGCGCGGCAATGCCAACAACGCCGCGGTCATTGAGCTTAGCGATCTTGATGGCCCGCCATTGTTCGCCACCCTTGATCTGGCCGTCATCAGGCTCGCCGATCCTGAAAGCGTCAGCCCGCACTACATCGCCACCTACCTGAATCTGCCGGCAACGCAGGCAATCCTTGCCGATAGCCGGGAAGGGTCGGCCGCTAAGCGCCTGCCGCTGGGGCCGTTGAAAAGCCTTCAGGTTCCCATTCCCGACTGGCAACGTCAGTTGGCAATTGTTTCCCTCGCACGCGCGGCGGCAGAGGAGCGGCGTTTGGCCGATCACCTTGCCCGCCTTCGCTCCACCCTCATCAATCATTGTCTGGCCGAGGCCGCCGCCCTGCCCATGAAGGAAGCCACCCTATGACCCCCGTCAAGCAGTCCGACGTCAACAAGGCCGCATGGGATGCCTGCGACACGTTTCGCGGCACCATCGATGCAGCCAACTACAAGGACTACATCCTTGTCTTCCTGTTCTGGAAGTATCTGAGCGACATCTGGGCCGACGAACGCAAGCAGGCGGCCGAGCAGTATGATGGTGACGAAACGCGCATTGCGCGCCGTCTTTCGCGCTTCCGGTTCCAGCTCCCCGAGGGCACGAGCTTCCATGACCTGTACCCGCAGCGCAACGCCGAGAACATCGGCGAGCTGGTCAACATCGCCTTGGAAGCGATCGAGGATGCGAACCTTGCGAAGCTGGAGAACGTGCTTACGGCAGTAGACTTCAACAGCCGCAACAACCTTGGCGAAACGGCTGATCGCAACCGCCGCGTGAAGGACCTGTTCGACACTTTCCACAAGCCGGCGCTCGATTTCTCACCCTCGCGCTTCTCGGGCAAGGACACCGCCGAAGACGTGATCGGCGAAACCTACATCTACCTGATTTCCCGCTTCGCCAGCGATGCGGGCAAGAAGGCGGGCGAGTTCTTCACCCCGCGCAAGGTGTCCGAGCTGCTCGTCAAGCTGGCCGATCCGCAGCCCGGCAACCGCATCTGCGATCCGGCCTGTGGTTCTTCCACGCTGCTGATCCGCGCTGCCGAGTATGTGGCGGAAAAGGAAGGCAAGCACCACGCCAGCGAGGCCAATGTCGCCCTGTTCGGGCAGGAGGCCACCAACCAGACGTCGGCACTCGCCCGGATGAACATGTTCCTTCACGGGCTGGACAGCGCGCGCATCGAATGGGGCGACACGCTGACCAACCCCAAGTTCCTCACCGAAGACGCGCTGATGCGGTTCGACCGGGTGATCGCCAATCCGCCCTTCAGCCTCAAGAAGTGGGGCAGCGAGACGGCGAAGAACGACCGCTTCCACCGCTACCATCGCGGCCTGCCGCCACAGTCGCGCGGGGACTATGCCTTCGTCAGCCACATGATCGAAAGCGCCCGTCCGCGTGAGGGCAAGGTTGCGCTGATCGCGCCGCATGGCGTGCTGTTCCGGGGCGCGGCCGAAGGTGTGATCCGGCAGAAACTGATCGAGGAGAACCTGCTCGATGCAGTGATCGGCCTGCCCGCGCAGCTGTTCCCCTCCACCGGCATCCCCGTGTGCATCGTGATCTTCGACCGTTCGCGGGAAAAGGGCGGCGCGCGCGCTGGCGTGGATGATGTAATGTTCATCGATGCGAGCCGCGATTTCACCCCCGGCAAGAAGCAGAATGAGCTGGAGGAAGGCCACATTGCCAAGATCGTGGCCACCTATCAGGCGCGCGAGGATGTGGAGCGTTATGCCGCCCTCATCGAGCGCGCTCAGATCCGGGAGAATGGCTACAACCTCAACATCCCCCGCTACGTCGACACCTTCGAGGCCGAAGCCGAAATCGACATTGCCGCCGTTCAGGCCGAAATCGTGGCGCTGGAAAAGCAGCTTGCCGATACGCGCAAGCGCATGGACGGCTTCCTGAAGGAACTGGGAGTGACGCTCTGATGACCAATGACATTTCCAAGCGGGCTAACCTGACGTTCGACTCCATCCGCCGTATCGATGATGGCGGGCAGGAATTCTGGCTAGCGCGCGATCTGGCGCGGGTGCTGGAATACTCGGAATACCGCCATTTCCTGCCAGTCATTGAACGCGCCAAGGAGGCTTGCCGCAACAGCGGGCAGGATGTGGAAGACCATTTCGAGGATGTCCTCGATATGGTCGACATCGGCTCAGGTGCAAAGCGGCAGGTCGCCGATATCCGGCTCTCCCGCTATGCCTGCTATCTGGCAGTCCAGAACGGCGACCCGTCCAAGCCGGTCATCGCGATGGGTCAGACCTATTTCGCTGCGCAGACCCGGCGGCAGGAACTGCGCGACGAGCAGGATTTCCAGGCACTGACCGAGGATGAGCGCCGCGTAATGCTGCGTCAGGAGATGGCCGAGCATAACAAAGCGCTGAGCGCGGCAGCAAAGCAGTCGGGCATCGATACACCGCTGGATTACGCCATCTTTCAGGATCACGGCTATCGTGGGCTTTATGGCGGTGAAGGTGCGAAGGACATCCACCAGCGCAAGGGGCTGAAGAAAAGCCACAAGATCCTTGACCATATGGGGAGCACTGAACTGGCGGCCAACCTGTTCCGTGCGACACAGACCGAAGAGAAGCTGCGGCGCGACGGCATTCGCGGCAAGCAGCGCGCCAATGCCACCCATCTGGAAGTGGGCAAGGCGGTGCGCCGCACGATTGCGGACCTCGGCGGCACCATGCCCGAACATCTTCCCACGCCTGAAAAGAGCATCCCGCAGATCGAGCGTGCGCAGAAGAAGGCGATTACCCGCAAGGCGAAGGGCGATGGCGATGCGGGCTGACGTCCTGCAAACGCACCGCGCACCAACTTGTAAGCAAGCCTTACACGTTGGCGCCAACGGCCCTTCTGTGCGGCGGCTAATCACGAAGTTGTCGGGTCGAACTATTGAGTTTCGCTCAAAGGTTCGTGCCGAACTCCGCGGCCCCAGCGCGGTCGAGCAGCATTTCGTGGAGGCAACGCAAGCGGCCAAGCGGATTGCGGCTGAGAAGAAGAAGCCGAAGGGCAAAGGGGGTGGGGCGTGATTCCTGCGGGCTGGGATGTCGGAACTCTAGATGACCTCGATGCGGACGTGACGAGCGGATCGCGCGGTTGGGCACAGTATTATGCCGAGCATGGGAACCCTTTCATCAGAATTACCAACCTCTCACGTGAGTCCATCAATCTCGATCTTCGCAAGCTCAAGTTTGTAAACGTTCCTGACAAAGGCAGCGAAGGGACCCGCACCAAGTTGGCGGGTGGCGATATCCTGATGTCAATTACGGCTGATCTGGGGACCGTAGGATTCATCGAGAACGACCCTGAAATTGCGACATACATTAGCCAGCATGTGGCGCGGATAAGGCTCGCTGATGGCAAGTGTCATCCCAAGTTCGTGGCCCATCAGCTAGCATCCGAAAGGCACTGGATGCTAATTCAGAGATTGAACGACGCAGGCGCAAAAGCTGGTCTCAATCTCCCAACCATTCGCTCGATTCCGGTCTGGCTGCCCCCCTTGCCCGAGCAGCAACGGATTGCGGCTGTGCTGGACGCATGGGACGAGGCCATTTTGGTAGCTGAAAGTCTGATCACGGCGCAGGAGCGGCGGCTTGACTGGATCCGTGCGAAAGTCCTGACGGGGATCGTCCGCCTTCAAGACTTTGCCAAGCCATGGCAGACCATCGCTATCGGTAAAGTACTCACGGAACACGGGCAAACTAGCACCGGCCGAGAAGAAGTTCATTCCGTCAGCGTGCACCAGGGGCTGATCAACCAGATTGAGCATCTGGGGCGGTCCTTCGCTGCTGCCAACACCGATCACTACAACCGCGTCCTGCCGGGCGATATTGTCTACACCAAGAGCCCGACCGGCGATTTCCCTCTCGGCATCATCAAGCAGAGCAGGCTGAGTAAAGCAGCGATCGTCTCGCCGCTCTACGGCGTGTTCACGCCGACAAGCCGGGAACTCGGCACAATCATGGACACCTTGTTCGCCTCACCCGCTGCGGCGGAGCGCCTGCTAGCGCCGGTCGTCCAGAAAGGTGCCAAGAACACCATCGCCGTTACCAACAAGAACTTCCTGAAGGCCCAACTGCACCTGCCGACAGATCAGCGCGAGATTGTCGCGTTGAGCGAATTGGTAGAAGCCGCCCGCGCCGAACTCGACGTTCATCAAGCCGAGCTCAAGCTGCTCCGCAATCAGAAGCGCGGCCTGATGCAGAAGCTCCTCTCTGGCCAGTGGCGCGTCCCCGAAAGCATCGACGCACTGCTGCCCGCAGTCAGCGAGGTGATGCCATGACCGATTTCGGCACCTTCGTGGATGAACTGCGCGCGGCGGCCAATCCCTACGCCAGCTTTGACGATCGCAAGGCGTTCCGCGCGCGCCACGCGACCCTGCTGGCGCAGATGATGGTCTGCCTCGATGAAGTCGGCGTGATCGGGGCCAATCCGATGCACGTCGATCCGCCCGCCCACTGCGATCTGTGCTCCGCCGATCTGTCGCAGGAAGTGGTTTTCATCGATGGTGAGACCCGCCTCGAAAGCACGTCGGTTTCCGACCCAGACGGTGTCACCCGGAAGATCGGCGCCTGGGCCAACATGTGTTTCGCATGCTTTTCTAGGGACGGCGTGGCGATTGGCTGGGGCTCCGGCCAGCTCTACGTCCAGCGTCGCCCCGGCGAATGGCAGTGCATAGCTGGCGGTGATCCCCGCGCGCAGGACGTGGACGAGTGACCGGCCCCCGCTTCGCGACCTCCGAAATGGGCGGTGTGCAGCTCGCCGCCGTGATGACGCTTGCACGCAATGGCTGGCGCTTCATGCCCCGCGCTGAGGTCGATGCCGAGCGGCGTGGGCGGCTTGATGGCATCGTTCTGGAGGATGTGCTGGCCGAACGCATCCTCGCGCTCAACACGGTTCGCCAGCGCGGTCGCAGCCATCCCGTAACCGAAAGCGCGGCGCGCGAGGCGGTGGACCGGCTCAAGGGGCTTGCCGCCAACCTCTCCGAAGGGCTGCTCACCGCCAACGGCAGGGCGAGCGATATGCTGCGGCTCGGCACGTCGGTCGACATGACGATCGAGGGGGAGACCAAGGGCCGCCAGCTGCGCTTCATCGATTGGGACACGCCCACCAACAACCGCTTTCACATGACCTGCGAATTCGCGGTGCGGCGTGAACGGCGGGACGATACCCGGCGGCCCGACATCGTGCTGTTCGTCAACGGCGTGCCGCTGGTGGTGATCGAGGTGAAGAAGAGCGCCGTCGCCACAGCCGAGGGCGTCAGCCAGATGATCCGCAACCAGAACCCGGACGGCGAAATCCCCCGGCTGTTCGTGCCTGCACAGCTGCTGATCGCCGCCAACGACAGCGCCCCGCGCTATGCCACCACCGGCACCCCTGCCCCGTTCTGGGCACACTGGCGTGAGGAAGGCTTTGGCGAGGCCGAGCTGCACATGCGCGTCAACCGCGGGCTCGACCCGGAAGAGGCAGCGCGGATCTGGACTGATTTCAGCCCGTTCCGCCGCGCCCATGACAAGCTGATGGATGCAGGAAGCGGCGGGCGCCTGCCCACCGAACTCGACCGCACGCTGATCGGCCTCTGCACGCCCGAGCGCCTGCTCAAGATCGTGCGCGGCTTCACCCTGTTCGACAATGGCGTGAAGAAGGTCGCCCGCTACCAGCAGTTCTTCGGCGTGGAACGCACGCTGGAGCGCGTGGCGCAGGTCGATAAGTCGGGCAAGCGCGCAGGCGGTGTCATCTGGCACACGCAGGGGTCCGGCAAGTCGCTCACCATGGTGATGCTGGCGGGCGCAATCGAGCGGGCCTATCCGCGCGCGCGGCTGATCCTTGTGACCGACCGCGTTGATCTCGACGACCAGCTGACCGGCACCTTCCGCGACACCGGCAAATCCCCTGAACAGGCCGCGACAGGCAAAGAGCTGATCCGGTTGCTCCGCGAAAAGCGCGCCGTGGTCACGACACTGATCCACAAGTTCCGCTCGGGCCTCGCCGCTGCCGGTCAGTTCGTTGACGATGATCAGAACATTTTCGTGCTGGTCGACGAAAGCCATCGCAGTCAGGCCGTGACCGACATCGACAGCCTGCACGCACAGATGCGCAAGGTGCTCCCGCGTGCCGCCTATATCGGCTTCACCGGCACGCCCCTGCTCAAGTCGGAGAAGAGCACCTTCGACCGCTTCGGCGGGCTGATCCACGACTACAAGATTGATCGCGCCGTTGAGGACAAGGCCGTGGTCCGGCTGCTCTACGAGGGTCGCCATGTCGACATGACGGTGCAGCAAGCCCCGCTCGACAAGTGGTTCGACCGCGTGACGCGAGAGCTTTCGGCCGACCAGTGCGCCGATCTCAAGAAGCGCATGGCCCGGGCGCAGGTCGTGCAGGGGGTCAAACCCTGGCTTCAGGAAGTGGCCTGGGACGTCGCCAACGATTTCGATCGCAACCTGCGTGGCACACCCTACAAGGCGCAGCTGGTCGCACCGTTCAAGCGGGAAGCGGTGATGCTCAAGAAGCTGCTCGATGAAACCGGGCTCGTGACCAGCGCAGTCATCATATCCGAAGAGGACGACCGGCAGGGCCACGAAGCCGTGGGTGCCGAGGACGAGGATGATGTCGTCAAGGCTTACCTCAAGCAGGTGACGGCGTTGCAGCCGCTCAAGACCTTTGAAAAGGACACGATCCGGGCGTTCATCGCCGGCACGGGCGTTGATGTGCTGATCGTGGTCGACAAGCTGCTCACCGGCTTCGACGCGCCGCGTAACCAGACGCTCTATCTCGCCAAGGAACTGCGCGAACATAAGCTGTTGCAGGCCATTGCCCGGGTGAACCGGCTGTTCTCGTCAAGCGAAGAAGACGAAATGGGCCGCCCGCTGCACGAAAAGGAACATGGCCGGATCGTCGATTATGTCGGGAGCCTCGGAAACCTCGATCAGGCGCTGACCAGCTACCGCGAGTTCGCAGGCTATGACGAAAGTGACGTCGCCCACGCCATGCTGTCGCTCCATGATGAGGCACAGCTCCTGCCAGACCGGCATGCTGCGATGCTCGACATGTTCAAGGGCATTGGCAACGTGTTCGACATGGAAGCCTATCAGCTTCACCTGCGGGAGGAACTGACCCGCAGGCGCTTCTATGAAAGGCTGAGCGCGTTCGCCCGCACGTTGCAGACTGCATTCTCGTGTCAGCAATGGATCGAGGAGACCGAAGAGCGGGTCATTGCCAACTACAAGGCGGACCTGAAGCGTTTCGAGGAGCTGCGCCGGGCAGTTCGCCTTCGGTACGGCGATGCTGACGAGGATTACGACTATCGTCGCTATCAGGCGGCCATCCGCGCGCTGCTCGACAAGCATATCGATGCCAGCGAGCTGATGTCCGTGGTTCCCCCGGTCGACATCTTCGACGATCAGAGCTTCCGACAGGTGGTCGAGGGACAGAGCGGAAGCCCGGCCTCAGTCGCCGACACCATTCTGTCCGCGGCAACCCGCACCATCAACGAGCGAATGGAGGAAGACCCCGCGCTCTATGCGCGCTTCTCGCGGATGGTTCAGGAAATCATCGACGCTTTCCGTGAGGGGCGCCTGAGCGAGGCGGAATACCTGAACCAGGCGCAGGAAGTGCGCGCCACTGTTGTGCGCGAGTCTCAGGGGCAGGGCGGCGGTGACCTGCCCGAAGCGGTTCGCGGCACGCCTTTGACCAGCGCGCTGTACCGGCAGGCTGCCGAGTCCATGCGTGAAATCTCGGGCGCCCAGACCGAAGACATTGCATCGCTTATCGCTCTTGAGTTCGCGAACATCATCAGTCGGCACGCCCGCGTGGGCTGGACCAACGATGCAGACATCGAAAAGCTGATGCGGCAGGACATGGATGATTTCCTGATCGATGAGATCAAGAACAAGAGGGGTCAGTACGGGCTCGATTTCGATCTGATCGACGAAATGCTCGATCAAGCCATTGCCCGCGCCAGAAAGCTCGCCGCCCAATGACCGAGGTGGCCGGGCGGTTGGAAATTGGCACGAAAGCGTTCGACTACACGCTCCGCAGATCTGCGCGAAAGACCTTGGGAATCTCTGTAAAGCCGGACGGCAGCGTCGTGGTCACAGCACCTGAGGCAGCCGAAGCAAGCCAGATCGAAGCCATTCTGCGCAAGCGAGCCTCTTGGATCCTCGACAAGGTCGATGAGTCTGTCTTGCGCACGCCGCCCTTGCCCCCTCGCCGATACATCCCTGGTGAAACCCACTATTTTCTTGGTCGGCAATACCGTTTGCGGGTGGATCCTGAGGCGCGAGGTACCCGCCGTGAGGACGATCGGATCATTGTAGGCGGCGTGGCTTCAGATGAGCCGAGCAGGATCCGAAATCGCTTGGTACGATGGTATGAAGTTCAGGGTTATCGCATATTTTCTGAACGATTATCGGCTTGCATTCGGCCATTTGGCCGCGACTTCAAGCGCCCCAAGCTAAAGATCGTCGAAATGGAGCGTCGTTGGGGAAGCTATGTGCCAGCGTCGCATAGCCTTGTGCTCAACCATGTCCTGGTACAGGTGCCGGTGCCACTGATCGACTACGTGATTACCCATGAGCTTTGCCACCTCCCACACCCAAATCACGGACCCGAATTTGCTCACCTGTTAGGAAAGCTGATGCCCGATCATGCTCGGCGCAAGGCCAAGCTGGAACAGGTATTCACGTAGCTCGGGCCAGGCATCGACTCGAGCAATTCGCGATCATCCAGCCACCACTCGCAATCCTCGCCGCAGCCGGGGCATTGCTGTGTCCGATTGGCGATTTTCGAGACCCGCAACCGCTTGGGCCAGTACGCCGCATAATCCGCCGGATCGATCCACCTGTTCACATGTCCATATGTGCAGTTGTGAACAATGACGACGCCCTCCCGTGCTGCCTCGCTGGCGAGCATCGAGGAGCGCCGGAAATCCAGCCAGACAGTTAGTTCATCGACATCCATGACCCGTCCTATGTCCGGGCTGGTGTTCGCCAGCTCATACCCGGCGCGCATCAGGCGCTGCCCCCACCGCAATTCGGCCATCAGGCTTTGACTGCGCGTCTGGGCAGTCTCGAGAATGGCAAGCCGGGGCAATCGGCCGATAGAAAACAACCCAGCAATGTGCCGATGGACCATTTGGGAGTCCGGGTTGAGTTTCTGCGACTTTCGGAAATGCCGGCGCAGTCGACGTTCGATCTCGCAGCTCTGCCCGACATAGAACGGGATGCCGTTGAACGGACCCTCCGCAAACTGCAGGCCGGGTTCACCAGGATCGACAAGGGCATAGGCGACGTAAGGCGCGCCCTCCGCTTCGTACCGCGCCTGGCGCTGCAAGGCCTTGAGGCGCTTTTCGATATCGCTGGGATAGAGGGGCATGTCGATCTCCTTTGCTGAGTTCGACACCACCCTCCCTCTCCACTTTCTTTGGGTCTCGGCGTCTAGGACCTGAAATCCGCCCAGACTATCCTGCCCCAGAAGCAGGTCGATAACGTCCATTGCGGCGCGCACCTGTGAATCGGATCAAGCCCATGGCGCTGAGCGCCGCGATATCCCGTCGTGCGGTTTTCGCACTGACTTTCCAATGGCCACAAATGTCCGCTGCACGGCAGCGATGGCCTGCTGCGACTCGGCCGAGAAACCAGCGCTGCCGCTCGTTCAGCGCATCGGTTATTGGGTCATTTATGGGGTCAGTTTTAGGGTCATTTATACGGTCATTCTGGCGACGATCCTGCCGCAGCGGCTGCGTGTCGGACGTTTTTGATGGTCGGCGAGAAGCTTTTTGGTCCACTCCGTGCCGATCATCGCCTGCCCCCTGCGAGCTTTCGATGAGCCCGATCACGAATGCCCTGATCACTGGCGAGCTGGTGACCAGGCGCAGAAAGAACACAGTATCGGGACCGTGTTGACCGGAGAGCCAGTGCTTGACGGTGCGCTCGCTGGCATCCGTCAGTTTCATCACTTGTTTGACGGCACGGTGTGTTTCGCCGTGCTCCCGCTCCAATAGCTGGGCGATGGTTTCGGCATAGGCCTGTCTTCCAGCCAAGACTCCTTCCCACTTCGGCAACTTCCTGCCCTTTTTCGGCAACATCTTCCGCTCCTCTCCGGCCTACACTGGTGAAAGTGCGGGGATGGCGGAGTGTCCGTGGTTCGCGCTGCAGCGGTTGGTCGCCCTGGCCACGGCAGCATCGTCATCGAAAGGGCGGAAATTGAAGGATTGGGGCTACGACGACAGTGACGGCAGGGAACAGGCTCCGCGGCTCGTGCGCGCGGCCGAGTACGTTCGCATGTCGACTGACCATCAGAAATACTCGACCGAGAACCAGGCCGATGCGATCCGGCATTATGCCGCGGCGCGCGGGATCGAGATCGTGCGGACCTATGCAGACGCCGGCAAAAGCGGGCTGAAGATCGAAGGGCGCGACGCTCTCAAGCAGCTGATCGACGACGTTCAGAGTGGCGCCGCCGATTACACCATGGTCCTGGTTTACGACATCAGCCGCTGGGGCCGGTTCCAGGACGCCGATGAAAGCGCCTACTACGAGTACATCTGCAAACGCGCCGGGATCGCGGTTCAATACTGCGCGGAGCAGTTCGAGAATGACGGGAGCCCGGTCTCGACCATCGTGAAGGGCGTCAAGCGCGCGATGGCCGGGGAGTACAGCCGGGAGCTGTCGACGAAGGTCTTTGCTGGCCAAGGCCGCCTTATCGAGAAGGGCTACCGCCAAGGCGGACCTGCCGGGTTTGGGCTTCGCCGGACCTTGATCGATGAAACAGGCACGGCCAAAAGCGTTCTCACGCGGGGCGAGCACAAGAGCATCCAGACCGATCGGGTGATTTTGACGCCGGGCCCGGATGAGGAGATCGCCATCGTCCGCAGCGTCTATGCCGCCTTCGTGCATGACGGGCTGAGCGAGCGCGAAATCGCCGATGGTCTCAACAGCAGGGGCATTGTCACCGATCTCGGGCGGCCATGGACGCGCGGGACGGTCCACCAGCTCCTCATCAACGGCAAGTATGTCGGCGACAATGTGTGGAACCGGCAGTCGTTCAAGCTGAAGAAGAAGCGGGTCCGCAACGACCCCGAAATGTGGATTCGCAGCCCAGGCGCGTTCGAGGCGATCGTCGAGCGCGACCTGTTCGATGCCGCCCAGGCGCTCATCGGCGCGCGGTCCTTCAGGCTGTCCGATGCCGAAATGATCGACGCGCTGCGCACGGTCTACGAAAGCAAAGGCCTTCTTTCAGGCATCATCATCGACGAATGTGAGGGCCTGCCCTCCAGCAGCGCCTATTCGTCCCGGTTTGGAAGCTTGCTGCGGGCCTACAGCCTGGTCGGCTATTCGCCGGATCGCGACTACCGCTACCTCGCGGTCAATCGTGCGCTGCGCCGACTGCACCCTGATATTCTTCGCGAGGTCCTCGAAGGCCTGAAAGCGCAGGGCAGTGAAGCATGGCAGGATCTGGAGACTGACCGGGTCATCGTGAACGATGAGTTCAGCCTTTCCGTCGTCATCGTCCGTTGCACGCCCACACCGACGGGTCTGCTGCGCTGGAAGATCCGCTTCGACACCTCCAAGATGCCCGACATCACCCTGGTGGTACGCATGGACGCTAGCAACCGGCAGCCCTTCGACTACTATCTCTTCCCAAGGGTGGATGTGGCAGCCGAACGGGTGCGGCTCGCCGAGGACAATGATTTACTGCTCGATGCCTACCGGTTCGACGCCCTCGATTTCTTCTACGAGATCGCAGCGCCTGTCAGAGTTGCGGAGGCTGCCTGATGACCGTCACCCGCCCCCAGACCATCGAGATGATCCCGATTTCGCGGATCACCGTGCTCAACCCGCGGGCGCGCAACAAGCGTCAGCACCGCGAGATCGTCAACAATATCGAGACCATCGGCCTCAAGCGTCCGATCACGGTCAGCAAGCATGATGGTCCGGGCGGCACGCGCTACGATTTGGTCTGCGGCGAAGGGCGGCTTGAGGCGTTCCAGATGCTGGGTCAGACCGAGATTCCAGCGGTGGTGATCGAGGCCAGCGAGAGCGAATGCCTCGTCATGAGCCTGGTGGAGAACATTGCCCGCCGGGTGCAGCGCCCGATCGACGTCATGAACGAGATCGGTGCCCTGAGGAAACGCGGTTACACCGAAGCCGAGATCTCCCGCAAAATCGGCATCACCAGTGGGTGGGTCAGCATGATCGTGACCCTGCTCGAGCGCGGCGAGGAAAGGCTGCTGTCGGCGGTCGAGACGGGGCTGATCCCCATCAGCCTTGCGATGGAGATCTCGCGTGCAGAAAGCGAAGAGGCGCAAAACCTGCTGCTGGAGGCCTACGAAACCGGCAAGTTGAGAGGGAAGAAGCTGGCTTCGGTCCGCCGGCTCCTCGACCTGCGCATGCGCGGACGCAGCAAGTCTATATCGGCGGGGAAGTTTGGGCGGAAGGGCTCCACCCGCAAGCTGACCGCCAGCGACCTGATGCAGGTTTACCAGCGCGAGGCCGAAAAGCAGCGCCTGCTCGTGAAGAAGTCCGACTTCACCCAGACCCGCCTTCTCTTCATCGTCGAGGCGATCAAAGATTTGCTGACCGACGATGGATTTCTGACCCTGCTCAGGGCGGAAGGGCTCGAGACGATGCCGCGGGCGCTCGCCATGCGGATCGCGGGCGAAGTCGATGACTGACTGGCCATCAGCAGAGCGCCCGCCCGCAGATCCCGGCGCCGACAATCGTGTCCGGCTAGGCTTCGAGCGCCAGTCTGTAACAGTGCGTATCGACCAGATCGTACCCCTGAAGACATTGCGCGAGGGCGTTCGGGAAAGCCGCAAATATGCCCAGATCGTGAGCTCGATCAAAGCGATCGGCTTGGTCGAAGCCCCTGCCGTCATCCCCAACCCGAAGAATCCAGAGCAGTACTTCCTCCTCGACGGCCATTTGCGCATCGAGGTGCTCAAGCAGCTTCGCATCGAAACCGTCGAGTGTCTCGTCGCCAATGACGACGAGACCTATACCTACAACAAGCGCGTCAATCGCCTGCCGCCCATCCAGGAGCACCGGATGATCGTCCGCGCCATCGAGCGCGGTGTCACGGAGGCCGTGATCGCCGATGCGCTCGGCCTGGAGGTAGGATCAATCCGTGCGCGGTTCCGCCTGCTCGATGGCATCTGCGAAGAGACCGCGGACATGCTCAAGGACACCAATTGTTCGATGCGGGTCTTCGACATGCTGCGCCGCATGTCGCCGATGCGCCAGATCGAGGCGGCGGACCTGATGATCGGACAGAACAATTACTCACTGATCTTCGCACGCGCGCTCCTCGCGGCCACGCCGGACGATCAGCTGGCAGCGCCAGCGAAGAAGGCGCGGAAGAATGACCTCACGGGTCCGACGAGCCAGCAGATTTCCCGGATGGAGCGGGAGCTTGCCACTCTCCAGACGCAGGTGAAGTCAGTCGAGGACAGCTACGGCATCGACAATCTTCACCTCACCTTTGCGCGCGGCTATGTCGCGAAGCTGCTGAGCAACGCCCGGGTCGTTCGCTGGCTCTCAAACCATCGGCAGGAATATCTGGCTGAGTTTCAGCGGATCGCGGAAATCGAGACGATTGGATCAATGACTGCGCCTGCGCCGCAGGAATGAGATGGTGGAGACCTGCCGTCGGCTTCCTTGCTGATCAATCGCACATTCCCCTCTCATCACGGTCGTCACAGTTGGACTGGCGATTGCCCCAAACAACAAAAAGAGTTCAATCGGCTCCGTGGCCAGACCTGGGACGTTGCTGCCATTCCCCTGCGGTCGGTTCTGCGGCAGGTTGATTGTCAAAACCCGACGTAGAGCGAGTGATCCACTTGGGAGAAATTGCGCCCGCAACTGGGCCGGTTGCAGTCTGGCAGGTGCGGTGTGCGGGATCGCGTATAGCCGACGTCGCCCGCAGCTCCTTTGACACGCGGCCGACCATAACCTGCGAGGCGGATGTATCGAAAAAACGCGAATTGGTTGCGTGCAGCGCTCAACGCACTATTTTCACGATGTATCTTGGGGGATCAACAGATGACTAGGGCGCGCAGGCAGATAGATATTCAGGTTGCCGTCAATGCTGTTTCTGACGTTGTCCAAAATCGGCCTAAGCCCATACGCAGCATCGACCAGATCTACATGAAGACCGGTGACATGGTGATGCAGGCAGAACTTGTAGCCCACTGGGCGGACAATAAGAAGCTCGCGTTCATCGGCGATGGCGACGCCATCAGCGTCTGCGTCGCCTATCTGAAGAGTGAAGGCATCGTCGACTACGGCCCCTCCCAGATAACAGTGTTCGACTTCGACGAGCGTCAGGTACAAGCAATCAAGAGCTTCGCCGAACGCAAGCACATCCGGCACCTCAACGCTGAACTCTACAACGCTCGCGACGCATTCCCCAAGGCGAACCGCTTTGACCGCTTTTACACCAACCCGCCTTGGGGGCAGTCCAACGATGGCACGAGTGTCCACGTCTTCATGGAGCGCGGTATTGAGGCGTGCGGATACGGTGGCCAAGGCATGATTGTGATAGCCGACGACGAAGAGCTCGAATGGCCAAAGCGCGTACTCTACACGACGCAGAAGCGCGCCTCCGACCTCGGCTACTTCGTCGGCCGAATGCAGCCGCTCATGCACTCCTACCACCTTGATGACGATGCGCTGCTGCGTTCCTGCAATCTCTTCATCGAAGCGCTGCCCGGCAACACCTCCCGTGGGAAGAGCAAGCCGGTCGAGAAAGAGCGGCTGATCAACTTCTATGGGCGAGACCAAAACCTCAAGATGCGATACATTCGGTCGAACCGTCCGCTTACCCTCGAGGGCGCGGACGAGAACGAGTGGCGGCCGGAGAACTACGAGGATACCGAATGAGCGACATCATCTACCCCGGTGCTGGGGTCCTCTACATGAAGGTCGGCACACACGCCAAGGAAGGACTCACCGAGATTATCGCGCGCAAGCGCGAGGAGATCGACAAAGCTGGCTTCGCAATGTGGGGGTATGGCGGGAGCACATGCTATCCGACGTCGATGGTTCAGCCGTTCGCACGGGCATTCGCGGAGAAGAAGCAACCAATCCACTTGGTCATGCATAAGATGAACTCTAGGCACTACGCCGAGCAAGTGCGTGCAGCCCGCTTCTCGGTCGATGGTCAAAAGTGGGAGACAATCCCTGAAGCCATCAACGTCCTTGGGTCGCGTTATGCGCTCATGATCAAGGATCTGCGCGAGCACGAGGACGAACTGGACCTCGGCGCGACCCGCGTCGCCGTTGGACGGAACGAGGGGCGCCTCGGTAGTCGCTACGTGCAGGGTCAAGCCGACAAGGCCTGTCTCCTTGTGACGGAGCCAGAACTCGTCAACGCCGAACGCAAGAAGGTCAAGATCGACCTCGTGGCCGAACTTATCGACCCCTACGCGGTCTTTCTAAGCGAGCATTGATCCGGCGGTCAGCAGGTCTCCCGCCCGCTTGCGGACGTCTCCAACGAAGCTGCCGCAAGCCTCGTCGAGCTGCGCTGGGTCCCAGTCCTCCCGTCCGCATGCGCAGGCAAGTCGCATCGCCCCATCGACGTCAGGCTCAGCGCAGATCCTGCAACGCAGTTCCTGCGCACCAATGAGGCCGGCGACTGAGGCGAGGATCTGCTCGAAGCACGCGAGCCGTCCGACCAGCGCCTCCCTGCCAGTGGCACCGTCCAACAGCTCGGCCAGCGCGCCGATGGCGCGCTTGTCGCCAGTCACCAGCAGCGGTAGCCCGCGCCGGATCACGATCGCGGCGAGCTGCGCTTCCCCGGCATCCAGTGGCAAGCCCCGTTCTTGCGCGACGGTCGCGAACTCCGCCGCCGCGCCGATCTCGTCGTCGTTTGGCTCGAGCCGCCCAAGCATGCCCAGCAGCGCCGCCAGCTCGGCCTGCGCACCCACGGCGTTGCGGACGCTACGATTGCGTGCAAGCTGCTTCGCCGCGATCAGGTGAGTCAGCCCGAGGACCATTGGCTCGCCGAAGGGCGTCAGGACGGCCACCAGCTCGTCAGCCAGCCGGAAGGCGGCTACCTTCAGCAACACATCGGTATCGACGGCGGCGCCGTCAACCATTGCCGATCCCCAGTGTACGTTCGATGAAGACGGCGCTGTCCGACCCCAGCTTATCGAGATCGAGTTGCGTGCGCGCCACGTCGTTCACGAGATCCGAAACGACGGCGGGCTCAGGCTGGATCAGCTTCATGGCGGCCATCGCGACTGGCCACGCGTTCCGCTGGTGAGCGACCGCGAGCGCTAGCGTACCCGGATCGATGCCGTATCGCGGACTTGCTCGAAGGACCGCATCCGCGAGCTCGGCATGGTTGAAGGCGTCGAAGTCGATCCGGATGTCGGGATCGGGATCGCCGAGAAGTACCTCCAGCGCATACCGGTCGGCAGCGACTTCCTCGTCGTCGTGGTCCGCCTGTCCCGCCGGATCCTCCGCGTCGATCAGCAGATTGTCCGCCGGGACGTGGCCGAGCGCGATGTGCCCGATCTCGTGCGCGAGCGTGAATGCCACCATCGCCGGGTAGCTCGCCTCGCGGCTGAACAGGATGGCGTGACGGCCGCGCTGGCCCACCACCATCGCGTGCATGGCCTTCTGCGCTAGCGGCCAGACCCGCAGGTAGGCGACCGGCACTCCGATCGCCCAGCAGACGGTGAGCAGCCCAGCGAGATCGGGAACGCCCATCTCCAACAGGAGCGACCTGAGCTCCGCGGCCGATAGGCCGACGAGATCGCCGTTGCACTCGGTCGCCTCGATGAGGGACCGGCCGACGCTGACCCCGAAGGAATTCAACGCCGCCACCGGAACCTCGTCCTCGGCGCGCAAATGTTTGAACCGTGCGCGATCGCGCCAGACGAAGTCGACGCGCTCGCCAACCAGTTCCCTAGGAGACAATCCGAGGTTCCTCGCGACCGCGAGCCGCAATTCTGTCCGTGCCGATACAGACGCCTCTGCCTGGTCGCTCCACCATTCCGGCCACGCCGCGTCGACGGCCGCGCGGCTCAGTCCCGCAGCGCGGAGCTCCGATCTCAGCGATTCCGCGTCGCCAATCATCCCGCCACAATCCCCCGCCAGCCGGTCGGGATCGATCTAGCAGGGCGGCACGCGGAGATCAAATCACGAACAAAGATTCTTGTGCCGGGCGTCGCACCGGTGCGGAAAGACGACCCGGGGAGCGCGCGCGTTCGACAAGGCTCAGCCACTCCGCCTCGTCCGCCGGCTCCTCGTCTAGCGCGGCACGTGCGGCGGCGGAGAGCTCGATGGGTTCGATCAGCTTCACCCAAAGACTGCCCGTCAGCCTAGCGCGCATGGCGATCCGGTAGCCGCCTGAACCATCCGGCGCGCAGCGCTCGAGCAGCGCCGTCACCTGCGACGCCCCGACAGCGCCACCGGCGCCGTAGTTTCGGTAAGCCGTCGGGTCGAACGGCCCCTCGTCGGCGATGTCGAGCGGCAGGTCCGAACGGCACATGAGCGCGTAGTGGCAGTCGCGACTGCCGGCGCGGCTGGTCACTAGGACGTTGCGTGGGATCGGACGGACGACGCCGTCCGCATCGACGTAGCTCCGCCAGGCGAGCACCCTTTCGGGCGCGACGTCATGCGACTTGGGCTTGGACTTCATGACGGAAAAGAGGACATCAATCGCGGCGGCCGTGCGTGCCAGCGCCGGAATCGCGCGCGACGGTGCGTTACCGACACCCCAGAAAAAGAGGCCGTCGCCGGTCCGCCTCTCGAGGTCCTTCCGACGGATGATGCGCGAGAGTCCCTCACCGGCTTCGGCCTGCATTCGAGTCCAGCAAAGACTCTCTGACACCGTCTCCAAGGCCACTGACACTTCGTACTCCTATTCTTTCCATTTTCGTACCACATCTTGACCTCATTCGCCACAGAATTCGTCATTTTTACCGGCCATCTGGTGAGTGGAGCAGCTGAAAACCAGGCATTGTCCGCATTGAAAATCCTAGCGTGACTATTTCACCAATTTATTCCAATATAACTCCGTGAAACCGGGACGCACACCGAATTGGAACGTCATCGCGGACGTCGAGCAGACCACTTGGCTCGAGCCGGCTGACCGTGCGTCGGACGACCGGGTCCTGCTTCCCGCCAGTCTTCGCAAGCGGGTATCGTGGAGCGAACCGACGTCGACGCTTGGCCTGCTTGCAACGATAGCGGCAGACGGTGGTGTGACCGTCGTCCCGCTCGCCGAGGCGGCGGATGAGCTGGCGGCAATCAGATCGGTCCTGGCGTCCAGCGGTGCGGATGAACGCGCGGGCTTGGCTTACGCGGCCATGGCGACCTACAGCCGCATCTCACTGCAGCCCGACGGCAGATTGAGGCTCTCGCCGACGCTAACGCTACACCTCTTCCCGGGCGATGGGCGTAGGGTGTGGGTCGGAGCGCATGACGGCGCGATCACGCTCTGGTCTGAGCGGGATTGGGCCAGGGTGCTGGCCATTTCCTCCCGCGCCCTCCAGGAGGCTATGACGGCCGCGCGCTCCTGAACGTCTGGGGACATCCGCGCATCAGGGCTTCGGCAGTTGGTCCCAAAGTTCCCTTCTGATCGCCACAAGGCGCGCGCGTTCCCGTGCTGGCATCACGCCGAGGAAGTCGTCGAGCAGGCTGCCGACGGCGTCCATTACGCGCAGGCTCGCGGTTCGGAACCCCTTAAGGGTCGAATACATCGTCGGCTCGACCACGGCCACGGAGTCGAAGCGTGCGATGCGTTCGTCCGCGCTGGGGTGCGTATTCCCTGTTGGCATCGGCGCCCCAAGCGCGTGTTCGAACCGCCGCAGTGTCTCCAGCGCCTTGAGTATGATTACGCCACCGGAACCGGATGCGAGGTAGGGGTTCCAGAGAGGGGTGCGGTCGCGCTCGCCGATCGGGCGTCCGATACGGAGTGCGAACTGGTCGGCCTGAAACTCTTCGGCCCGTGCGTCCGCTTCCAGCTGGCGGCCGTGACCGTGATGATGGTGGCCATATTCATGAGCGACGGTGAACAGTTCCATCGCGCGCGCGACCTGTTCGACGAGCGCCACCTGTTTCGGTTCGGATGGCTCGAAGGGCACCGTGGCATTCGTCCCGCTCATCGCGAACGACATGAAGATGCGGTTCCAGTAGAGGGCGAGCGGCATGTTCATGCGGAGCAGCAACTTTGCGCCGTCCTGCGTGAAGCGCTCGGACTGCCAGTAACTCGGCTCCAACATTATGGTGCGATGGAAGGCCTTCGCGATCAGGCCGCAGAACCGGAACGTGAACGCGCCGACCGTGATGATGCTCTGGCCGGTCATGATCACGCCGGCCTTCGCGGCGAACGGCCCCGTGATCGGATCAATCCCCCTTGCGACGCCGCTTTGGGACTCAAACCCCTGCCGGGCCATCTCGGCCTCGACGTCGTCGCACAGCACCGTGTGGAGCGCTTTGGCCGCCGGGTTCACGCCGGGGCTTGTCGAGGGCGGTGCCGCGTTGCGCCGCTGGCTGGCCGTCAGCACGGCTTCGATTTCGCCTTCGCTCCAGCCGGCCGCCGCAAAACCGGCCCGGGCGCGGGCATCGTCCTCGCTCGGATCGTAATCGGGGTCCATGACTGCAGCGCCCGGATGAGTCGCCGCACGCTCGAACATCTGCGACCACAGGTCCCTTGCCGCGTCGTTGCCTTCCTGCTCCATTCAAGCGACATAGCACCGGCCGGATCGGTGCGAAACGATGCCTTCCGGAGGTGGAATTGGGTTCGAAGCTATTCGTGATCGGCAATGGGTTCGACCTGCATCACGGCATCCCGTCCAGGTTCAGCGACTTCGGTCGCAGCGTGGCCGCATCCGATCCCAACATCGTGAGGTTGATCGACGAGTACCTGTTCGTCGACGAGGACTTCTGGAACTGCTTCGAGGCTCGTCTTGCGACCTTCGATGCCGACAACGTAATCGAATACGCCGAGCAGTTCCTGGTGTCCTACGGCGCGGAGGACTGGAGCGACGCCTTCCATCACGATTTCGAGTACGAGATCCAGCAGGTCGTCGATGGCCTTTCCCGCCGACTCCACACTCGGTTCGCCAAATGGATACGGTCCTTGCCGATCCCCGACGCCGGAGCGGCACCGCTGGTGCGGTGCGTGGACCCGGAGGCGCGCTTCCTGACCTTCAACTACACGCCGACGCTGCAGCGCTTATACGGCGTGCCCGACCGGAACGTCCTGCACATCCACGGGCGCTCGTCCGATCCCGACGACGAGATCGTGCTGGGACACGGTTGGAAGCGGAACGTTGAGGACATGCTGGCTCGCGAAGTGAACGAGGACACCGACACGCGTGTCGCTGGCGGCTATCGACTGATAGACGAGTATTTCGCCGACACCTTCAAGCCCACTGAACGCATAGTCGAACGGTATCGGGCCGAATTCGATAGCCTGGGAGACGTGACCGAGGTGATCGTGCTCGGGCATTCGCTTGCGGATGTCGACACCCCTTATTTCCGCGAGATTATCGCTCGGACACCCGCATCCACTACCTGGACCGTCAGCTGTTACTTGGAGCCGTCGGTCGAAATGGAAAGGCTCAAAGCGCTGGGCGTGCCACAGCATCTCTCCAGGTTCGCGCGACTTTCGGTGATGTGACGGCTATGCCTCACTGCCCCGTTTCTGCACGACGCCCGTTAGCCGCAGCCACGGTTTAAATCCCCACAAGGCCTCCTCCGCCCCCAAGGCGCCTACCACATCGGTCTGCGTAGCGAACAGGACGACATTCGAGCCAGCTTCGCCGGTCGCCGACGGATAACCTCCTCACCGCTTTGAAGCGCTTCACTGGCCCACTCTATGCCTCCTACTCCGCCCTGGCCGCTTGCGTCCGCACAAACGAGGGCGAATAGGGCCTCCGCCCGCCTTACCCACTTGCGCCACAGCTCAAAATCAGTCGTCACACCGCGGCGTGCGTACGCGTCGCTAAGCCAGCAAAAAAACCCGTAGTATCGCATCCGGAGTGTGATGTTGCTGATTCCGGGTAGCAGATCTTGATACAAGCCGACGCCTGCGTTCTGCATTCCGAGCGGATCTAGACCCCGCTTGTCGATTTTGGTCGTCCACTGCGGAAGAGCGTCCAAGTTACCTCCTGCGCGCCGCTTTTCAATGCCGCCAAGGTGAAGATACTAGACTATGTCTTTGTTGCAATGGCGACTTTTCGTAAGGCCGCGATCTGCTCATCACGCTGCGACATGAGCCGTTCGCTTTCTTGCGAGATGAGATCACCAAAGTTGAGCTTCGCTTCTCGGTGCAAATAGGACAGCGCGCTGCAGCTGATTGGATCGATCCGCCATTCTGACGTGGCAAGTTGCAGGAGGCGCTCGAACAGGAAGGCGCGCTCGTTGTCGGTGGTGGTGGCCAGTGCCGCACGGATCATCCATGCGGGGGCGGCACCCAGCTCAATACGAGTAATGTTCCAGACAGGCAGAGCGAGAAGAAGGATCGCAAGAAGGAAACCGATGGTGCCGAAGCGGATGGGCTCTTCTGCGTGAAGCCCTGCTGCCAGCGTGATCGAAAGCAACATCATGACGGCAGTGAGCATGCTGGACACGACAATTCCGGCCCAGCGCCAATGGCGGAAAAAGAAAAAGGTGATCCGCTCGATCCGGGTTGTTTTCGGACGCGCGATGAATCGCAAGCCGGACGCGGTGCGTTGGGTAGAGGTCATAATGGGCCTTTCGAATACCGATGACTCCGAGCCTCGTCAGCTTTGAGACGCCAGACCAGAGCCAGAGTGTCTACCAATGATCCATTCCGCTGCCGGTCGAACCCGGCGCATGATGATCATGGCCATGATGGGGATGATGGTCGTCCCAGCGGTCCAGATTCTGGCCGAAGGGATTGCCTCCGACATCTACGCCGCCGAGGCTCGGCCCGGTCATGGGGAGCCCGGTGGCAGGGTTGATGGAGACGCCCTCGTCGAAGGAGGGCTGCGGAGGGTCGCTAGATCCTGCGAACAGATCGGTCAGCCACTGGAACAGTCGCATCGGGTTTCTCCTGCAAATGAGGGGCTTAGGCAGCTCGAGTGCGCTGGCGCTGCCCTCATGTTCACACGTTCACATGCGCACAGTCACACATGCCCACATCGCCACACCCCCCTTTTCTCCCCTCCCGGCCAAGGGATCGACTACCGCCCGATTGGGCTCTCGCCGTACTTGCGCAGGACGTCGTCGAAGGCTTCGGCCATCAGGTCCTGAAGGCTGAGACCATTGCGCCTGGCGCAGGTGTGCAGGGCGAGCGACAGCTCGGGCGAGAAGTAGCCGGAGATCGCCTTGCGACCGACGCGGCTTGGAGGGGTCGGGATCTGCGCGACCGGCGATGCCGGTGCAGTCTGGTCCGTCGCCTCATCCGTGGGCTTGCGATCGGCAAGATTGGCAAAGCGGTTCATGCGGTCTTCCTCTGCTGTGCCGGGGTCTGTGGGCGCGTGGAAATGTGGAGTTTTTCACATGTCCACATGTGAAACTGTTCGATTTCGCTGCCCGCCTTTCCGTCAGGATCGAGCTCGAACACGGTCTGCCCGCCAGCAACTGCATGACGATAGGCGGCGCGGTCCGGCAGGACGATGGGACACGTCTGACCGCCGAACCCTGCCACCAGCTCGCGGGCATCGGCATAGATGTGCGGGGCGTGGGGCGGTCCGGCAGTGAATACAACAAAGGCAGGGCGGGACAGCAGCTCGACCAGTCGGATCGTCGTGCGCATTGCCGCGAGGTCGAATGCGCTGGGGCGGCAGGGGATCAGCACCAGATCAGCACATTCGGCTGCCTTGCTGGCGGCAAGATCGGCGTGTGGCGGGGTGTCGATCACGATGTGCTCAGCCCCCTGCGCGGCGGCTGCCGCGATCTTCGCCGGGATGCGCGGCGGGGCGCTGTCGATCACCTCGGGCGGCGCGCCTTGCCGCCACTCGGCCCATTGCGAGGCGCTGGCCTGCGGGTCGGTATCGATCAAAAGGCTGACCCGCCCCGCACGGGTAGCAGCGGCGGCGAGATGGATGGCGAGGGTGGTTTTTCCAGCGCCACCCTTCTGACTGATGATGGCAACGGTTCGGGTGTGGGGATGTGAAGGCGTGGTCATGTGGATGCGTCCTCATGTTCACATGTGGGCATGTGATGCTGTGCGATTGTGGTGATGTGCGGGTGTCGACATGGTCAGCGGCCCCGCTCGAGGTCGCGCTCTCGCTCGAGTTGGCGCTCCCGGTCCACTTCCCGGTCGCCAGAGCCCCGTCCGGGTTCGCTGCGGTACAGGGACTTTTCGAGCGTGATGTCGCGCTCCTTGTTGGTGAGCACTGCCAGCGCGAACTCTGGGCCAAGCTTTTCAGCGAGTTTCTTCAGGTCGTCGGACATGGCCGCGACCTCTTGCTGATTTGGACGGTCCCCGTTCGTATCCTCGCGGACAGTCTCGAGCGCACTGGTCTTTGCGCCCGAGCGGGTCTCGACCTGGCGTTCGACCCGGTCGGGATTGTCGGTCACCAGCGTCGCGTTCTCCGCGATCCGGGTGACCGCGACCAGGAAGGAGGCCGATGTGTTGAGCATCCGCTCGCGCTCGCTCATCATGATGATGCCGTTCTGGGCGGTCATCCCCTGCGCGACATGGACGTTGATGGCGTAGGCGAGGTCGAGCCGCTCAAGCATCGGATCACCGCGCGGAAGATCGTGCAGCTTGCCGTCGCCTGCTTTGACGGTGACGGTGTCGCCATCGATCCGCGCCACATTTGCGATGTCGCCATTGAGCAGCCCCCGCGCGCCATCCTTGGCGGTCCATCGGATGCGGTCGCCTTGGTGGAGGGCGATTTCCTTGCGCTCGAATATGGTGACCGCGTCGTGCTTGAGGTTGCGGGGCAGACGGTCCGGATCGAAGCGCCGCACTTCGCTATTGGGCATGGCTAGCTCGACCTTGCCGTCCTTGACGCCGATGACCGTTCCCCGCTCACCGCGGGCAAAACCCTGTCTGGTGAGGTTGGTCTCGAAGGTGACAACGCGCCCCTCCTGATAGCCCTTCAGCTGCCGCGCGCCTTCGCGGGTGACAGTTACCCGGTCGAGCACCTCGAGCCTGATCCCTTGCGCGCTGATCTGGCCGCGATCGATCAACGAGGCCTGCGCGGCGGCGTTGCCCGCGCTGCGCATCGCGCGCCCGGCGGCGAGCAGGATGGTGTTGTCGCGCTGCTCCTTAGGCAGGTCGGCCCACATATCGGCGGCGATGCCTGCGATCTTGCCCGGCGCAACTTCGATGGTCGCAGGTTTGAGCGCGGCGAAGGCCTGCGCGACATCACCCTGTTCGAGCGCGTGATTGATAGCCTGCATCTGCGGGGTTTGCGCGCGCAGGTTCTCGGTGATCTGGCTTTGGCCAAGGTCCTGCTGCTGCAATTGCGCGAAGGGTTTGCCCGCCTCGATTGCCGGAAGCTGCTTGATGTCGCCAGCGAGCACCAGCTTGCCCACGTTCATCTGGTTGGCGAGGGTGACCAACCGCGCGAGCCGGTCCGTACCGATCTGACTCGCCTCATCCACCATCACCAGCGCACCGGACAGCTCCGCCCTTGCCGCTGCCACCCTTTCCGCGCTGGCACTGCCATCCAAAACCCGCGCATACCGCGCCAGAAACGCATCCACGGTCGATGCCGGACTGGCCGTCTTCTCCCCAAACTCCCGTGCGATCCGGCCCACGTGGGACAGCGCCACCACGTGCCGCCCCTCCTCGCGCGCAATGGCCGCGACCGGAGCCAGCGCCGCCGACTTCCCCACACCCGCGCCGCCCTGAACCAGATGCACGCGGTCCTTGGAGGTGAGGATCGCGACGCCAGCTTGCTCCTGCCCGGCATTGAGGCGACGAAGTCCGATGGCCCGCGCTTGCTCCTGCAGCCGCGCAACGATGCCATCCTTGTTCGCAATGGGCTGAACGCTGTCCTTGCCCACCTGCGCCAGGGTGATGACCTTGGTCTCCATGGCCAGCGCCTGCTCGGTGGTCAGCATGCGGTCACGATCCGCCGGGCCGCTGCCGACCAGCAACCCGCGTTCCTGCAACAGATCGATCCGCGCCTCGATCATGTCGACCGTGACTGGCCCCTGCCGTTCAAGCGCTGTCCGGATCAGGTCGTTGCGGGAGAAGGCTGCCTCGCGCTCGCCCAGCTCTCGCGCTGCTGAGGCAACCGCCTGCGCGGCGGCAAAGACCCTAGGTTCGAGCCGTCCAAGGCGTTCGGGCACCAGCGGGTCACGATCACTTGGAGTCAGCCCCATGGCCCCGGCAAGCGCCATGCCGCGCTCGCCGATCCCGCGAATGCCGTCGACAACCCGCGACCAGACCGTCTGCTCACCCGCCGCGCGGGCCACGGCATGTTCGATGAGGCGCGCGGGATCGAAGCCGATGGCGCGGGCGGTCTCCTTCCACGCAGCGACCTGTCGCGCCGCATCCGGCTCCAGTTCTTTCCCGCGCCGTGTCGACAGGGCCGCAAGCTCACGCTCGCGTGCACTGCCCCGATCTTCCTTGGTCAGCTCGGCGAGGATTTCGGCGCGGCGGGTTGAGAACGCTTCGACCGCCTCGCGGGTCACGCCCTTGATCTCGAAAGCACCGTCGATGGAATTGCGGGCAGGAACCGTTTCGTAGCCCAAAGACTCGACACGGCTGCGCAGCTCGGCATTGTGGACTGCCGACAACACGTGCTGCGCGCGGTAGAGTTCGTCGTTGCGCACCGCATGCCATTTGCCGTCCGAAGCCTTGGTCGCGTTGGCGATGACGGCATGGATGTGGAGCTGCGGTTCGCCGTTCCTGTTCACATCATGAAGGAAGGTCGCGGCGATGAGGTTGCCGGTGCGCTCCGGCACCTGCCGTCCTTGCGACGCATCCCAGACCCGGGCTTCGATAACGTTCTTCTCCGCCCATCGCAGTGTTGCGGTCACGGAATCCTTCAACGCCTCGACCAGACGCTTGTCGCCGCCCAGCATCGCCACCAGCGACACGGACTTCGACGCCGAGAAGGTGAGATCAACGCCGGGGCGGTGAACGCCGTCCTTCCCAGCAATCACCGATCCATCAGGCAACCTGCCCTCGAGCACGGCTGCAAAGGCCTGTTCCTCGACCTTGCCGGTCAGGCCCAACGCCTCGGCACCTTTGCCAAACCACGCGCTGGCATCCTGCGTCTGATCAGCGGTGTAGTAGTTGTCGGCCGAGTAGTACTCCGCTGCGGATGAAGCTGATCCGACGCTGCCGAGCGTAATCATCGCCGGTCCTCGTGGGCGATGACGCGCAGGCCAAGATCGCGCTCCTGCTCTGGGACCCGGCAATCGGTAACGCCGTATTTGCGGGCGATCAGCCGACACATTTTCGCAGGGTGGTCGATCAGTTTGCCTGACTGCCAGACCGACCAGCCATCGAACTGGGTAGGCAGGATTGTTGCAATGAGCGCGCCGATAAAGAGTGCCAAGCCTCCGCATGCCGACAGAAACTTGAGCGACAGAAAACGGTTGTCGCCAAGGTAGATGGATCTCATCTGCCGCGGTTCGCTCGCCAGTTTTATCGACCGATCAAGCTGCGCGGAAATCTTCGCCAGGTGCGGCTCGAGTAGCCCTAGCAACTTGGGCTCCAGCGCCTCGAAGGCAGACAGCAGTTCGCCAGTCTGCGTCAGGAACGGCGAGAGGCCGGCTTCATCCAGCTCGCGAAGCTCGACAATCAGCTTCTGCAAGGCGAGCCGGTTGGCCTCCTCGCCCCCGTTCCACTTCTCGGTCAGCTTGCCCAGCATCCGCGCATTATCCGCCTGCGCCCGGTCTAGCTCCATCACCAGTTCCCGCAACTGATGCACCAGGCCGCTGACGGTCGCGTCAAGCTTGGGTGCAGCTTCAGTCTGGAAGGTCAGCCGCCCTGCGTCGTGCGCCTCGATCAGCTCCTGGATTGCTTTGCGCAAAAGCTCGGGCCGGCTGAGAGATTTTGCCTGCGCCACCCTGTCGAGGGCGGCAAGGACCCGGTCCTCTACGGCAACATTGACCTGTGCCATTAGACCCTCCCACGGATTGCGAGGAGATCGACAGGACTAGAAGCTAAGTGATTGATATAGGCTATTTCTAGAAGGCAGCGCTGCTGTGCGCGACAGCTTTGGTGTGCTTTTTGATCGCCCCTAGAACCGCGCCTAGGGCCTAGAATGGCTGATTTCTGCGGGTTTGCGCGCCCCTTGCCACCGCTCGAATTCAGCGTGGAGTGTGCACTTCTATATGCGCTGCTTCGTGACTGACGGCCTGATTGTGGGAAGTCGCAATCGGGCTTGGCATTTCCTGCAGGGTGCCACCGGCCGAACAGCCGGAAAGCGAATATCGCGTTCTGCACGGGGTTCATGTGACGTCTCCGCCGAATATGTTGGGGTTTCCGGCCCGGTCAAAATCCAGGCCCGACATTGGGGTCGCTGGAGGATCCGCCTCCCGGTTCAGTTCGGCACAAAACCGCTGGTAAAGGCCATAGCTGAGCCGCTCGAATGGTGCGGCATTCGGGATCGTCTGGACGATTGGCAGGGGGTCATCGCCGATGGGTGCCCCACGGAGTGACCCGAGAATGGCCGCCCTTTCGTAGGCGTGAAGGACGAAATCACAGAAGGCGGCCCCGTCCAGCCTCGTCAGCATGCCGGCAATGACCCGGGCATCTGGAGTGCTACAATATTGCTCGACCAGTTGCCTGACAGGGTCGTGCCAATGGTCGAAATGGCTGACCCAGCTTTCAAGCCACACAGGCCAAAGGACCCGGCCGTCAGGAACTGAAACTCGGTCGCAGACCTCGTCCGCGGTCAGATCGTACAGCTCCCCGAACACCGCTGACAGGGCAGCGAAGATCGGCTCCGGGTCAATGTCGCGCATCAGGATCGCGGCGGCATGGCGCCAGCTCATAACGGGGTCCCGTCCGGGCTTGTAGGACGGCCACCAGATGTTGCCCGCCTCCAGCTCCGCCCAAAGGCTTGTGGTTCGCGTTTGTGTCATGGCTGCATCTCCCCTGAGAGCTTCGCCAAGGCCGACAGACATGCACCTGCAAAGCTGTGGCCAGTTCTGGGGGCTGACACCTCCGGTTCGAACTGGCCGTCCGGCAAGATCCCTTCTGGATAGCCCTTGGCTGCCTTGATCATGGGCAAGAGGCTGGAGGCATTCCGCAGCAGCCCGCTCAGGCATTTCCTGCCTGACCGCGCTCGGTAGCGGTGATCGCTTGGCAATCGCGCGTTGCGGTCGATGACAAGGACGCAAAGCGCCGCACGTTCGCGTCCCAGCCTTTCGCACGCCTCTGCCCAGGACGGCTGCGACACATGGTGCCAGCGGCAGGCGATCGCCGATGCGTCGACAATGTCTGGCCAGCCCGGTGCCCGGTTGGACGGAAGGAGGCTTCGATAGTCTGTGCTCGCAAGGCTTGCAGCCAATGCTGGGGAGACCTCGCCCGACTGGTCAACGCCAGTCACGCGCTTACGGTTTTTGGACGAGTCTTTGACAAGTATATTGGGTGCGAAGATTTCTTCCGTCCGGTGGGAAGATTTCGTGTCACCGGAGGGAAGTTCTGGCTGCACCAGCAGCGCCTCGAGCGTGCCTTTGAGGGCTTGCAGCTTCTCGGCAGAGCTGATGCGGGACACGCGCCCACGGGGCAAAATCCGTTCTGCTTCCTCGATCAACGCAGCCGCCTGCGTCGCGCGGATCTCTCTGCCAAGCATGACAATCTCATGCCGGAGTGAAGCCATCGCCCGCTCATGCAGCTCCATCGCCTCTAGCCGGGCTTTCCACCGGCCAAAGCCATCGATGAGCGGGCGGAGGCTGATCCCCGCGAGGCTGACGATGACGCCGTCACGGCGCTGACCAGTGCGGCGCGCATGCGGAACATGGGTCCGCTCGATGAACCCGCCGCGCTCCAGCTCGGCTTCGGCATTGTGCAGGACCTTCGTCGAGATACGCAGTGTCTGAGCCGTGGTCTGCGGTTGCTCCCACACCCCGCAAATCTTGCCAGGCTCAAAGTCGGACGACCGGCAGCCAAGCAGGTAGTGCTTCAGGACGCGCACCGCGGTCGCCGAGAGGTATTCCTTCCGGCAAGTCCCGGGCGCGATCTTCTCGATCAGGTCAGCCAGGCTGAAATGGGTGACGCCGGGTGGAAGCCCTTTGTGTGCCAAAGAGATGCTCATGAAGCACCTCCCGCAAGGATTGCCCTTGCGCCCGATTCGCTGGTCGCGTAAATGAGAGAAATAGCCGAACCGCTATCGATATGACCGCTGTGAAGGGTGCCAGCCCTTCCGGCGGTTTTTCGTTTGCGCCATCGGTCTGGAGGGTCGGAAATCCGCGTTATGTGCACATACTGTGCACCGAGCCGATTTTCCCGAGTCGGCGCAAACGGCCAACCCCTTGCTTTTACTTGAAGAATCTGGCGCACCCGACAGGATTCGAACCTGTGACCTCTGCCTTCGGAGGGCAGCACTCTATCCAGCTGAGCTACGGGTGCATGTGCCATGCGGTGCGCGCTATTCTTGCGTGCGGCGCGGCGCTTAGCAAGAGGCGGGGCGCGATGCCACACAATTGTGGCGGCCGGGTGCTGGCTCTCGCGCAAGCGGCGGGGACAGACTTAACCAATCGGAAAGGGCGCCTGCCTAGGCTCCGGGCATGGCCACGCTTCCGCCCGCAATGATTCCCCCCCAGCCGGCCAGCCCGCCCGCTGGCGATACGGCGCCCGAGGCGCTGGCCGAGGCGCTGGTGGCGCTCCACGGGCAGGCGGCTGCTCTGGCGATGCTGGCGCGGATTGCGCCCGAACCGGTCGAGATCGGCGGAGAGCTGGGCGCTGTCATCGCCCGCGCGCAGCCCTGGCAGCGCGCGCTGGTGGCGCAGACTGTGGCCGATTGCGCCGCGATGCTCGACACCGGCCTTGCCGCGCTCGGCACGTTGACGCGGCGCGGACAGGACACCGCCGCTCCGGCGCTGGTGCTGTGGCGCGAGTTCCACGCCGCGCGGGCGAGCATGGTGAGTGTGCTCCAAACCGTCGAGCCTGCCTGATCCTGCCCAAAGCCGGTTGACTGCGTTCCGCTTTCGTTCCAACGCTGGGGCATGTCCGGCAGCGCCTTTCCATCGCCCGATTCGCTCGCTGCGCCCGTTCTGGCCGCAGGCGATGTGGCGCGCGGGATCGGGCGGCTGTTTGCGCGCAACGACATCTGGTGCCTGTCCGAAGTCCCGTTGAAGAACGGCCGCCGCGCCGATCTGATGGGCATCGACGCCAAGGGGCTGGTGGTGATTGTCGAGATCAAGGTGGCCCGCGCCGATCTGCTCGGCGATGCCAAGTGGCCCGACTACCTCGATTATTGCGACCGCTTCTACTGGGGCCTCCCCCCGGCACTGGACCGCGCGCCGCTGGAAAGCGAGGCCTTTCGCCCGGAGACCTGCGGGGTGATCGTGGCCGATGGCTATGATGCCGAGATCCTGCGTCCGGCCGCGCTTGATCCGCTGGCGGCTGCGCGGCGCAAGACGCAGGTCGAACACCTCGCCCGGATCGCGATGCGGCGGCACTTGGCGCTGGTCGATCCGCTGTGCACGGCGCTCGATTCGCCCGGGTAACGCTGGCGCCAGAGTTTGCCTGTCGACTTGGGGCGATTTGCGGCATAGCCTGATGGCGATGCTCCCCGCCGACACCCCCGTTCCGCTTGCGCTGCTGATCGTCAGTCTGGCGGTCACGGTGATCGTGGCCCTGCGCTATGTGTTGACGAGCGGGCTGTTTGCCTATGCCACGGCGAAAATGCGGCCCGGGCTTTATGACGGCAAGGGCGCACAGATCGGGCGCGAGGTGCGCTGGTCGCTGCTTTCGGCGGGGATCTACGGCGCGCCGGCGGGGATCGTGTTGTGGGGCTGGAACCATCACGGCTGGACGCTGATGACCGCCGATTGGGCCAGCCTGCCGCTGTGGTATCACCCGCTCAGCGTGCTCATCTACCTGTTCGTGCAGGACACCTGTTTCTACTGGAGCCACCGCTGGATGCACCGGCCCAAGTGGTTCCGCATCGCCCATGCCGTCCACCACGACAGCCGCCCGCCGACCGCGTGGACCGCGATGAGCTTTCACCCGATCGAGGCGGTGACAGGCGCGATCGTTGTGCCGGTGCTGGTGTTTCTGGTGCCGATCCACCTTGCCATGCTGGGGCTGGTGTTGACCGTGGCGACGGTGATGGGCGTCACCAATCACATGGGGTGGGAGATGTTCCCGCGCTGGCTTGTTCACTCCCCGTTGGGAAACTGGCTGATAACGGCCA
>Ga0209812_10000461_pt1 | contig 37144 bp, 33 predicted proteins | sample JI71714BDNA_FD_187502 | JGI IMG/M metagenome (GOLD analysis project Ga0209812, IMG submission 187502) | Wastewater effluent complex algal communities from Wisconsin, to seasonally profile nutrient transformation and Carbon sequestration -... | ecosystem: Engineered > WWTP > Effluent > Algae...
GCCGGTGCCGCGCGAGAAGGCCTGCAAATCTTCACTCGGGCTATGAATGATCTTGCAGATGTCGGGATTCAGCAGCCAGGGTTTCAGTACTTCTGGAATGCCCGGCACCAAGGGGTCGATCAGCAGGATTTCTCCCGGCACTCCGAGTTGCACCAGCGCAAGCTGTGGGTAGTAGGTTTTTTCGCGTACAAATTCGGTATCGAGTGCGACGGTTTTATGTCCCGACCAGGAGGCGAAATGTGCTTCCAGGCGCTCGGGCGAGTCAATCCAGTGGTTCATTGCTGTCCTGCGGTTGCGTGTGCTTACAGATTAGCCTACCTTCGCAGCGCGCGCTTCCAATAATTGACTGAACAAGAGCCAAGACAAAAAACCGCATGCCGAAATTCTCGCCAATACTGGGTATTACCGTTTTGTGCGCTGTGCTCGCAGCATGTCAGCCGTCGGGACCGACGGCGGCCGATGCAGCGGGCAAGCAGGGAAATGCGCTGGCGAATTCGCCACTGCGGGCATCGCAAAATGCGAGTCCGGTGGTCAATCGGCTGCCCTTGCCAATCGTGAATGCCGATAATTTGTCGGACGCCATTCGCCAGGGCGAACTGGCATTTTCAGAGTCGCGTTATGAAGACGCCAATCAAAACCAACCGGGAGCATTGCAATGGTTTTTGGCGGCATTACGTTTTGATGCCGACAATGCCGAGGCGAAAACCGGTCTTGAAAACACACTGGATGCGCTGATTCTGATCGCCGGAAAAGCCGATCGCGAAGGGGATCTAGCGGTATCGGAACGCCTGCTGCAAATCATCGAATCAGGCTCATTGGCAAATGCCGACACCGCCATTTGGAAGGCCGAACACGAACACGCGCGACAGGCCGATAGTTGGTATGAAAAAGCCCGCGTGTTCGAAACGCAATCTCTTGTCCTGCCGTCGAAGGAAGGGCAAACAGAGAATGCGGTGGCGGCCTACTGGAATGCATTGGCCGCGTTCCCGGAGTATCAACCGGCACGGCGGGCGATTGATCGTTTGCGCACCCAGCGTGAAATTGCGGCCCTGCGTTTGGCAAAACTGGAAAAATTCGAGGCTGCCCTGATTGCCTTGAAGCAGGCGGAATTGATCGATGGTAAAAGCCCGCAATATCAATCCGCATCTGCTCGTGTTCTGGGCAGATTGAACCAGCTTATGCAAGAGCAAATCGTACTGGGCAATCTTGCCCTCGATGGCATGAAAATAAAAACCGCCGAAACGTATTACGTGCAGGCCAAAAAGATATTGCCGATGCATCCGGAAGTGACGGCATTGGCGGGCCGAATCGATGATGCGAAGCATTACGCACGTTTCAAACCTCACCAGTCTTTCAGTGATGCATGGGCAATGAGTAGTCCGGCACCCGAAATGGTGGTGATTCCTTATGGAAGTTTTGAAATGGGTGCATCGCCTGAAGCGGCATCTGCTTCTGCGGTTGAAAAACCGCGCCATACGGTGAGATTCGAGCGCGGTTTTGCGATTGCCAGAAATGAGATTACGGTAGGCCAGTTTCGTCAATTTATCGAAAGTTCGGGATATAAAACCCGTGCCAGTTCGCGTGGCTGGTCGATGATATTTGACGAGAAGGGTGGCAGCATGACCAAGCGCGAAAATATCGATTGGCGCCATGATCATCTGGGGCGTCCGGCAAAGGAAGATTTACCGGTGGTGCATGTCAATTTGTATGATGCCGAGGCCTATGCCAAATGGTTGTCGGGAAAAACGGGTTTTTCCTACCGATTGCCCAGCGAGGCGGAATTCGAATATGTTCTCAGGGCAGGCAAGGACACTCTCTATCCCTGGGGCAACCAGGCTCCGTCTTCAGTCGTCGCCAACCTGGCAGGTGCGGGTGACAAATCCACACAAAGCAGAAGCTGGGGCAATGCCATTGAAGCTTACAGCGACTTTTATTGGGGTGCGGCACCGGTCCGAAGTTTTCCTCAGGAAACCTGGGGTACTTATGATGCCAGCGGCAACGTCGAGGAATGGGTGCAGGATTGCTGGCATGATAGCTACCAGCGTGCTCCCGGCGATGGTAGTGCCTGGGTAAATCCCGGTTGCAAGATGGGCGTCACGCGCGGGGCTTCTTGGGCCAGTTCATTGAACGAGGCAAGGGTTAGCTTCAGGGCGGCTACATTGATGAAAACGCATAATGCACGCATCGGGTTCCGCGTCGTGCGCGCACTTTAGGAAGAGGTTCGATCATGCAGCAAAATGTTTTTGGCAATCAGCAATCCGGCGGTACCGGCAGGCGTGGCGGTATTCGTTGGTGGGTGATCATCCTGTTTGCCGGATACGCGGCATGGCAATGGTTTGGTAATTCCGAGCCCGATCCATTTACCGGTGAAAAAGCACATTACGGTGCAACCACCGATCAGGAAGCACAGATGGGTCTGCAGGCTTTCCAGCAGGTACTCAATGAAGAAAATCCCTTGCCCGACAATAATCCGAACGCGATTGCGATCACCGCGATTGCAAAACGTCTTGTGAATGTCGCGAGTAATGTGGAAGCGGATTTGGCCGCAGAGAATAATATGGCATCGCCGAAACTGGCGGAAACTTTCCAGTGGAGCGTCGCCGTGCTGGAATCGCCGCAGGCGAATGCCTTTTGCCTGCCGGGCGGGAAAATGGCGGTTTACACCGGTCTGATTCCGGTAGCGCAAAACGAAGACGCCATGGCCGTGGTCATGGGTCATGAAATCGCGCATGCCTTGTTGCGCCATGGTTCGCAACGCATGGCCCAGCAAAAGCTGGTGCAAATGGGGCAGATGGCAGCGGGTGTTGCCATCGGTGATATGGACCCGAACCAACAACAGATGGTGATGTCTGCTTTGGGTGCCGGAACACAATATGGGCTGGCGCTACCCTTTGGCCGCAGTCATGAAACGCAGGCGGATGAAGTGGGCCTTATGCTGGCGGCTGCAGCCTGCTACGACCCGAAACAGGCGATTCCACTGTGGCAGCGCATGTCGGAGCTCAATGACGGAAAACGTCCGCCGGAATTTGCGTCGACCCATCCTGATCCCGCGAATCGAATTGCCCATCTGCAGGCATTGATGCCGAAAGCGGAAAAGTTCTACGCAAAATATTGCAGCGGCGCCAAGTAATTTGCCTGAACCGCATGTGCAAGCCGGTAAACCGGCTTGCACAAATTCAGATATCAAAAACTGATGAACAAGCCGCCGTTCACCGGCAGGTTGATCCCGGTGATATAACCGGAATCTTCGGCGCAAAGAAAAGCCACGGCGCGCGCAATATCTTCGGGTTGGCCAATACGTCCGACCGGAACACTTGCCAATATCTGGTCGCGCAAATCCTGCGGTACGGCATCGGTCATCGCGCTTTTGACATAGCCTGGACTGACACTGTTGACGGTAACGCCCTTGCGGGCCACTTCGCGTGCCAGTGACATGGTGAAGCCATGCATCCCGGCTTTTGCCGCAGCGTAATTACTTTGCCCGAATTGTCCGGTTTGTCCGATGATCGAACTGATGTTGACGATGCGGCCATAACCACGTTCGCTCATGCCATCGACTACCTGACGGCAAAGATTGAAAACACTGGTCAGGTTGACGGCAATCACGGCATCCCATTCGTGGGGTTCCATTTTTTTCAATACGGCATCACGGGTAATTCCGGCATTGTTTACCAGTACGCTGATCGGGCCATGCAGTGATTGCACCTGTTGCACGAATTGGGTGCATTGCCTGAAATCACCGACATCGACCGGTTCAAAATGGATGTTGAGGTTCTTCATCGACATCTGGATATCATCCCAGCGCGATTGGGATGCCGGCAGGTCGGCGGCGATGACTTTGAAATTGGCTTGTGCCAGCGCACGGCATGTTGCAAGACCGATGGCGCCAAGGCCGCCTGTAACTACGGCGATACGTGAATTCATGAGCGGTTTGTGTCGGAGTTATGGGAATTTTTTCGTACCGGTTTTGCCTTGCGTGCCGGTGTCGAGGGGCCAAGGATTCCCTCCTGCAGCGTCTTCCATAATTCCAGGTTGCGTTCGGTAATCTGGTTCAACAAGGGCCAGGGAGTCTGGCCGACTATGTTACTGACCTGGCTACGCAAACTTTGCTGCTGATCGATGAACATGTCGACGCTGCGTTCGAGGTAGCTTCCGATATAGCCCTGCAGTGAATCTCCATAAAAACGGATGATTTCCGTCAACAGCTGTGCAGACAGGATGGGCTGTCCGATGTCCTCGTGCTCGGCAATGATTTGCAGCAATACCGAGCGGGTGATGTCCTTGCCGGTCTTTGCTTCGCGAACTTCAAATGCTTCACCTTCGATAATCAACTGCCGAATATCTTCCAGTGTGATGTAGCTGGAAATTTCGGTGTCGTAAAGACGGCGATTCGGGTACTTTTTGATGATACGAGTATCTGACATTTGATGCCCTGCGCGTGCGTATGGAGCTGGATGAATCTCCGAGCATCGCGCTTTATCGGGATTGTTGCAAGTAGCCGCCTGCTCTAAAACTGTAATAGGGTTGGCATTTGTGAATGAGAAAGAATTTTCATGGCATCAAATCTTGCAATCGCTTGACGCAGCGCACGCTCCGGGCTCTGTTCCTTCGGCCAGTCATCGGGGCTTTGGCCCAGACATTGCCAGACTTGTCGAAGGGCAGGTATGGGGTCTTCCGGGTCGACGGGACAGGAAGACATAGACTTCGATAATTTGTTTCCGGCCTTGTCGCATATCAGCGGCAAGTGCGCATACCGGGGTGTCCGAAAGCCGAGCAGGTCCTGAAGGTAAATCTGTTTCGGTGTCGAATCCAGCAGGTCCCGGCCTCGTACGACGTCGGTGATTCCCTGATCGGCATCATCGACCACCACCGCCAGTTGGTAGGCCCAAAAACCATCGGCGCGTTTTATCACCATGTCGCCGACTTCCGTTCCGAGCATTTGTGAAAACCTGCCCTGAAACCGGTCCTCGAAACCGATGGTGATATCCGGAATTTTGAGACGGATTGCCGGATGTTTTTCGGCATTTTTTGCAACACAGAACCGATGGATACCACCATGTTCGATGACGTCGGCGCGTGAACAAAAACACTCGAATGCATCACCGCTTGACATTAATTTCTGCAAAACCTCGCGGTAGCGTTCACTACGCTGGCTTTGCCAGAGGATCGGCTCGTCGGATTCCATGCCGAAAGCTTTCAGGCATTCGATCTGTTCCTGTGCCGCGCCTTTGATTTGTCTGAGTGGGTCAATGTCCTCGATACGAATCAGCCATTTCCCGGCGGCCTGTCTCGCCATCAGCCAGCTTCCCACTGCGGTAAATAGGGATCCTAGATGCAAGGGTCCGGTAGGTGAAGGTGCGAAGCGGCCTCGATAGGGTCTGACATTATTCATGAGCCCAAGCTTAGCTGAATAAACGGGGCATTTTAAGGATGCGAATACTTGAAATTGACACTCCCATCTACATGATATGAACAGTCATAACAGCATAGGTAAAGCATCATGTTTAATCGAGTCGCCTTGTTTCTGGCAACCAATTTCGCGATTTTGCTGCTGGTATCTCTGATATTCAAATTGTTTGGTTTGGATATGCAGGCGGCCCGGTATGGCACCAATCTTGGCAGTCTGCTCGTCATGTGCGCGGTCTTCGGCTTTGCCGGTTCTTTCATTTCGCTGGCCATGTCAAAGTGGACAGCCAAGCGCGCCACCGGCATGACCGTTATTGATCAGCCGCGTAACGAAATCGAACAATGGTTGCTCAATACGGTACGCAGGCAGGCCGATAAAGCGGGTATCAAGATGCCGGAAGTGGGTATCTACGAGGCACCCGAGATCAATGCGTTTGCTACCGGCATGTCGCGTAACAGTTCCCTGGTGGCTGTCTCCAGCGGCTTGTTGCGAGGCATGACACGTGACGAGGCAGAAGCGGTGCTCGGCCATGAAATCAGCCATGTCGCAAACGGCGACATGGTGACACTGACCCTGATCCAGGGCGTGGTAAATACCTTTGTGATGTTCCTCGCCCGGGTGATCGGCAGTATCGTGGACAAGGCAGTTTTGGGTAATCGTGACGGACGCGGACTGGGTTACTTCGCGATAGTCTTTGTGCTTGAAATCGTGTTCGGTCTGTTTGCGTCGATGATCGTCATGTATTTCAGCCGCTGGCGTGAATTCCGTGCCGATGCCGGTGGCGCCAATCTGGCAGGCAAGCAAAAAATGGTGGCGGCACTTGAGCGTCTGGCAAGCCACCAGGCTCAAAGCAGCTTGCCGACGCAGATCGCCGCTTTTGGAATTTCCGGCAATATCGCCCACGGTTTGAAACGCTTGTTCATGAGTCACCCGCCGCTGGCCGAGCGAATTGCGACCTTGAAAAACAGTTCTTCGATCTGAACCCGGAACAAAACAAAAAACCGCCGAAAGGCGGTTTTTTGTTTGAGCAATTATGGAAATCTAGAACTCGTAAGTCATCGAGTTCATCGGTGGCGCGAGGAAATTGCCTTGCACGTAATCGATGCCGGTCGAGAACAGGAAAGACATGCTGCCTGCATCCGAAACGAATTCCGCAATACACTGCTTGTTGAGTTTGCGTGCCTGATCCACGATCTCCTTGACCTTTTTCTGGTTGTCGGTGTTTTTTGCAAGATCCAGGATGAAGCTGCGGTCGATTTTCAATATCGCGGGTTCGAAATGGTTGAGCATCTGGAACGAGTTCAGCCCGGTGCCGAATTGCTCCAGACAGAGTCGGCAGCCAAAGGAACCGATGATTTTCTGGAATGCCTGCAGGGATTTCAGGTGACTGAATATCTTCGATTCCGGAATCTGCAGTACCAGTTTGTCGCCGGTAATGCCCTGAGCCTTCAGCTGGGCCGAAATGAAATTATGCAAGTCGCCTTCGACCAGCGAGGCGGGTGTCACCTTGACGAACAAGGTGGTATCGATTCCGGCTTTCTTGCGTTCTGCCAGCAGGTTGATCGTGCGGCCAATCACCCAGCGATCAATATCTGCCAATAATCCGTGTTCTTCTGCAATGGGAATGAAGTTCTCGGGTGAAACGATCTCGCCGCTCGGTGCGGTCATGCGCAACAAGACTTCGTAGGCTTCGCCTTCGGCGCCTGCAAGGCTGATCATCGGCTGGTAATTCAGCACGAATTGATCTTCGTTGAGTGCCTGCTTGATACGGGCAACCCAGGCCTGAATCAATTCTTCTTCGGCACGATCGCGCGCGGCTGGATCGAAAATGTCGAAACGATTTCCGCCCAGGCCTTCGGCAGATTGCAGGCATTGGTTCGATTTGCCGAGTACTTGCGGCACGCTGGCGATCTTCTCGCCGATTTGCACGCCACCGATGCTGACGGTGAGTACAAGCGAATGTTTGTCGATGTCGAGTAGCTGGCCGTCAAATGCCGTCCGGATTTTTTCTGCCAGCGCCACCGTCTGTTTGTGATCGTGCTGACGGCAAAGTACGGCAAAGGTGTGGTCGGCAAAACGGGCGAGCACGGTGTTTTCATCCATCAGCGCCTGCAAACGATCCGCCATTTGCTTGAGGACTTCATCGGTCAATGCCAAGCCGACTTCTTCGATCCTGTTTTCGTAATTATCCGGTTCTATGAGGAGCAGAGCCTGATTGGTTTTGCCGGACACGGCCGCCGCGACCACGGCTTCGGTTTCGGTGATGAAGAATTGGCGGTTGTAGAGACCGGTGGTCGGATCGCGCTGGCGCAGATTGTCCAGCTCTTTCGCCATGTCGGCATCAATGGTTTGCTGGCGGAACACGATTTGCAGGCAGGACTCGCCCTCGTATGTAGCGGGTGAGAACTCCATCACTGCATCAAACTGGCTGCCATCGCTTCTTACGGCACCGCATTCGAGATTCTTTGGCGGGGCTTCGCCCTTGCTGATGTTTTTCAGGACTTGCTTGAATTGGTCTGCGTGATCCGAGTCAATCAAATCAAGTACGGACAATCCTTCGATATCCTCAAATTCTTCGAAGCCGAACATTTCCAGATAGGCTTCGTTGGCGCGGATGTGCATGCCTTCATGGATATAGGCAATCGGGTCGCGAGATGACGAAATCAGGGTATCGCAACGGCGTTCGGTTTCCCGCAAGGCTGCTTCCAGATGGCGCAGGCTGCGACGGCTCAGAAGTGCCTGAAATTCATTGCGGACCACGAATTGCACGTGTTCTGCTTTTGTACGCAAGGCAACGTCACGCGCGCCTGCAGTGATGGCGGCCAGCACGCTGTTTTCATCCAGTACGGATGTAGAGGCTAATACAGGTGTGTCTTTGCCGGTCGCAGTGACGGCGGCGATGACTTTTTCGAAGCCGATATATTTGGCATCAAACGCAGCAAGCACCAAATCGATGCTTTGGCTGCTCAAGAGTGTCTGTAAATTTTCTTCGGATTCTGGTCGTTGTGGTCGAATGGCCATGCCGCCATTGCGCAGCATGCTGATCAGATGCTCGGCATCTTCCAGTTGATCTTCCACCAGTAACAACCGGATGACGGCGTCCTGCTTTGCCATCCAATGACTCCTTAATCAGGTAAAGACTTGTTTACAAGGGGATTAACAATACCAGAACTCACGTCAAAATGGCCATCACAAGGGCGTTTTACTGGCTTCGCCGGGGACTTCCCGGACCAGTTTTGGAACAAGGTAGCCCGGTAATGCCTGCATCATGCTTTGGTGAATAGCGAGGGCCTGCTCATCGTCTATTTGGAAGTGCGCTGCACCTTGCACCTTGTCGAGTTGGTGAAGGTAGTAGGGCAGTACCCCGATGTCGAACAAGCGTTCCGACAGCTCGATTTGCTCGCTTGCCTGATCGTTGACGCCCTTCAAAAGCACCGCCTGATTAAGCATCGTGGAGCCGGCCCGACGGAGTTTCGATACCGCCTTGGCAACATCGGGCATCAATTCCTGTGCATGGTTGGCGTGAATCACGACGGTCAACGGCCAGCCAAGGCCATGAATCCAGTCGAGTAATTCGGCATCAATGCGTTCCGGCAAAACTACCGGCAGCCTGGTGTGGAGTCGCAGTCGCTTGATCTGCGGCAGCATGGCGATTGCATCGGTCAATTCTTTCAGCTTGGCGGTCGACAGCGACAAGGGATCTCCCCCCGACAGGATGAGCTCGGTGATACTGCTGTCCGATTTCAAGTAGGCGATGGCTTCAGCCCAGTGCTGGCTCGCTGCGGTTTCTTCGGCGTAGGGAAAATGCCGACGGAAGCAATATCGGCAATGGATCGCACAGCTTCCGGTAGTGATCAACAAAGCCCGTGCATGGTATTTGTGAATGATGCCGGTGCCTCCCTTGGCGGCGGCATCACCGACGGCGTCAAAACCATAGCCTTCTACAATTTGTTCCTCATCCTGAATCGGCAATACCTGCCGCAAAAGCGGGTCATTGGCATTGCCTCTGCGCATTTTTGCGATAAAACCCCGGGGCACACGCAGGGGGAACTGGGCCGCAGCCTGGTCCGATATTTGCCCTGCCAAGTGCCCCAAATCCAGTATTCCCAGGAGTTCGCGCGGGTCGCGCACGGCTTCCCGCCAGAGCATTTGCCAGGATTTCGGCTGCGCGGAGAGGCTGTTAGCGGTTATCATAGTGGGCTGACCGGGTTGGTTTTTAGCAGCCGTATGGCTGGTCAAGACCCGAATTTTACCAAACTTGAGCCGCTGACCGCGGCCTTTGCTTTTTCAGGAGTGATACCCATGGCCACATACGGCATGAACGATGTCAAAAACGGCATGAAAATTATCGTCAACAGTGAGCCGTGCGTCATTATCGACACCGAGTATGTAAAACCAGGCAAAGGTCAGGCGTTCACGCGCATGAAGTATCGTTTCATCAAATCGGGCCGCATCGTCGAAATGACCATGAAGGCGACCGATGATCTGGAAGCCGCCGACGTGATGGATACCGATATGCAGTATCTGTATAACGATGGCGAGTTCTGGCATTTCATGCAGCAGGAAACCTTTGAGCAGGTGCAAGCCAATGCTGCTGGCGTGGGCGATGCCGCCAAATGGATCAAGGGTGAAGAATCCTGTGTCGTGACCTTGTGGAATGGCACGCCGATCGCCGTGCAGCCACCCAACTTCGTTGAACTGCAAATCGTTGAAACCGATCCGGGTGTACGCGGTGATACTTCCGGTGGCGGTGGCAAGCCGGCGAAACTCGAAACCGGCGCCGTTGTTCGAGTTCCCCTGTTCGTTGCGCAAGATGAAAAAATCAAGGTCGACACGCGCACGGGTGAATACGTTTCACGCGTGAAGTAATACGAACGCAATAAAATTGGAAAAAAAATGGCTGAGCCACTCGTTACCTGTGACTTGATTATCGAAGCAGGTTGGGTGGTGCCCGTCCAACCTCACGGCGTAGTGCTTGAAAACTACGCCGTCGTCGTTTCTGGCGATGTGATTATCGATCTCCTGCCGGCTTCCGATTCGGCAAAAAAATATTCCGCCAGGAAAACCGTTTCCCGCCCCGAGGCAGTGTTGCTGCCGGGCCTGGTGAATGCACATACGCACAACCCGATGACACTGATGCGCGGCGTAGCCGATGATTTGCCGCTGATGCCGTGGTTGCAGGAGCATATCTGGCCAATTGAAGGCGCGATCATGGGGCCGGAATACGTGTCTGATGGCGTGGAACTTGCGATTGCCGAAATGATTCGCGGCGGCACCACCGCTACCAACGACAATTATTTCTTTCCGGATGCACAGGCCGCGACGTACAACAAACATGGCTTCCGTGCATTGGTAGGTTTGCCGATCATCGACTTCCCGTCGGCCTGGGCAAAATCGCATGCCGAATATTTCGACAAGGCCTGCGAAGTGCACGACAATTATCGTCGCGATGCGCTCGTACGCACGGCTTTCGCGCCGCATGCGCCTTATACGGTATGCAACGACAACTTTGACCGCATTCGCGTGCTATCTGATCAACTCGATATTCCGGTGCACTGCCATGTGCATGAAACCGCGCACGAAGTGGAAGAGTCGATCAAGTTGCATGGCATGCGGCCAATTGCAAGACTCGACCGGCTCGGTTTGTGGAATGACCGGATGATTGCCGTGCACATGACGCAATTGACCGACGCCGAAATTGCTTTGTGCGCAGATCGCGGCGTTTCAGTGGTGCATTGTCCGCAGTCCAATATGAAGCTGGCTTCCGGTTTCGCGCCGGTAGAAAAATTGCGTCGTGCCGGAGTCAATCTGGCGGTGGGTACCGATGGTTGCGCCAGCAACAACGATCTCGATATGTTCGATGAAATTCGTACCGCCGCCTTGTTGGCGAAAGCGGTGGCATCGGATGCTACCGCACTCAATGCCGCATCGGCTTTGCATGTCGCGACGCTCGGTGGTGCGAAAGCGATCGGCATGGCCGACCTGATCGGTTCGATTGAAATCGGCAAGCAGGCCGATCTTGTTTGTGTCGATATGTGCTCGATTGAAACGCAACCGATGTATAACGTGATTTCGCAACTGGTCTATTCCTGCGGCCGCCAGCAAGTCAGCGATGTCTGGATAGCAGGTGTTGCGAAACTCGAACAGGGCCAGTTGCTGTCGATGGACAGCATTGCGCTCAAACAAAAAGCGAAGCATTGGCATCAGAGAATTTCTTCAATCCAGAAGGTTTGAAATGACAAACGAAAACGTCAGTCGTGCCGAAATCGACAAGTTTGCCGCATTGGCGAATCGCTGGTGGGATGAAAACGGTCCGCAAAAGCCCTTGCATCATCTGAATCCCGCGCGTCTTGGATACGTCGTGAAGCAACTTCCATTGCGCGGCCGGAAAGTGCTTGATGTCGGTTGCGGTGGCGGTTTGCTGAGTGAGGCGATGGCGCGAGAAGGTGCGGAAGTGGTCGCGCTTGATCTGGCCGCCGAGCTGATCGAAATTGCCAAACTGCATTTGTACGAATCGAATCTGAAGGTCGATTACAGGCTTCAATCGGTCGAATCTCTGGCTGAAGAAATGGCTGGCCAGTTTGATGCCATTACCTGCATGGAAATGCTGGAGCATGTACCTGATCCTTCATCCATTTTGCGTGCTTGCGAAAAGCTACTGAAACCGGGCGGCAAACTTTTTATTTCGACTCTCAACCGCACGCCGGCTGCATTCGCGATTGCGATTGTCGGCGCCGAATATCTGGCTAATTTGTTGCCAAAAGGCACGCATGAATATCAGAAGTTCATCAAGCCTTCCGAATTGGCGAGCTGGTGCCGTGCCGAGGGCTTCAATGTTCAGGATATTAGCGGCCTTGCCTACAATCCGATGAGTGGCAAAGCCTGGGTAAATGATCGCACCGATATCAATTATTTGATGACTGTAGAAAAGCCATGAGCAATATCCCGATGGCACCGGTCATTCTGTTTGATCTGGATGGCACCCTCGTTGATAGCGCAGTAGATTTGCTGAATGCCCTGAATGCGATCATGCAGCAAGCTGGAAAACCTGTATTGAGTCTTGCCGAAATCCGGCCGGTCGTTTCGAAAGGTGCGCGCGCCATGTTGGCGGTTGCATTTCCGGAACTGGATGAAGAAAAACGCCTGCAATATCTGCAACCGTTTCTTGATTGTTATAAAAATGCGGTTGCGCAATACAGCACGCCATTTGCCGATATCGAAACTGTGCTGACAGCGATCGAAGCGAGCGGCTCGCGCTGGGGCATCGTCACCAATAAACCTTTTTACCTGGCGAAAGAAGTCGTGCACAGCATGGGCTGGACACATCGCAGTGCGGTGCTCATCGGCGGCGATACCTTGCCGCGCAAGAAACCCGATCCGGATCAACTGTTTCATGCTTGCGAACTGCTTGCAGTGCAAAACGCCGATTGTATTTATGTCGGCGATGATGAACGTGATGTGCTGGCAGCAAAACATGCCGGCATGAAATCGGTGGCGGCGTTGTGGGGTTACCGTGAAGCCCATGATGATCCGTTGGCATGGAGCGCCGATGTCATGAGCGATGCGCCACTGGATTTGCTTGCGGAAGGTGTTTTGCGGGTATGAGCGAATCGCTACACGAAGGTCTGCAGCATTTCGTTGCAAAATGGTATGCACGTGAACCGGAAATGCAATTTGCCGAAGTGTTCGTTCCCGCATCGGAGAAGTTATTGTTCCATGTCTGGGGCGCATTGCTGCATGAGCTGAAACACACCCTTTTCGAATTGAGTGACCAGCATGTCACCGAAATAAAAACCGCCTGGTGGGCCGACGAATTCCAGCGTTTGTCGAACGGGCAGCCACGGCATCCGATTACGCAGGCATTGCCCGATATCTCCATTCCATGGACGTCACTGGCAGCCGGCTTGTTCAGTGTTATCGAAGCAAGTGCAATTCGCGCCGGCAATACAGAGCAGGCGATTGGCAATTTGTTGCCGTTTGCAAGTGCATTGATGGAAATCGAAGACAGCTTGTTCGATGCAAAAGCTGCCAGCCCGAAAGAAATATTTGCCGTGCATTGTCTTCTGCATCGTCTGCCGAATGGATTGTCGGCGGAAGATCAGGCCGGCATTCCGATGCATTTGATGGCGCGACATTCTGTCAGTGCTGCACAACTTCCGGATATCGGTCGAAACGGTCTGTTGCAGGATTGGGCCGCTGAACTAAGTTCAGCTTTACCCGACAAGACGGCCGGAACCTTGTTTCGCAGCGCCAGAACACGCTTTGATCGGGCACGATTGAAGAATCTGCTTGCCGGAAAGGGGTTTGCAGCACCATCGGCGCCGATGAATTTATGGCATGCGTGGCGTGCGGCTGTAACGGTAAGCGGATAAAATAAGCGTCAATCTTGACGAAAGCTGCACTTGTCCCCACCTATGCTTCATCGAGTCATAGTCCGCACGGAATACTTATGTCACCTTCTTCAAACGAAAACCTGGCCCGCGTGATGCCCGATGTAGCCAATGAAGTAAAGCCTGCGATCGCCGGCGTGCTTGATTGGGTCGGCATGGGGGATATCGAAATGCCGGTCTCGGTTTCCGATGCGAATGGCCGTGTGGTTACCAGTGGTGCACGCGTAAATGCCTTTGTGAATTTAAAGCGTCCTGATGTCCGCGGTATTCACATGTCGCGCTTATATCTGCATGTGGATCGCCATTTGTCTGCAGAAGCGATTACGCCGCAAAGCATCCGCCACATCCTGAAAGATTTTCTGGATTCGCATGCCGATCTTTCCGATCAGGCAAAGCTCAGCATCCGCTTCGATTACATGGTTCGTCGCCCGGCATTGGTCACCGACAATAGCGGCTGGAAGTCCTATCCGGTGCAAATTACCGGCGTGATGGACAAGCAGCAATTCTCGCTGGAACTGGGTCTGGATGCCGCTTACTCAAGCACCTGTCCTTGCTCGGCAGCATTGGCACGGCAATTGATCCAGGAACAATTCGGCAAGGATTTCGCGCCGGAAAAGAATCTGGATTACCAGCAAGTGCTGACCTGGCTTGGAAGCGAGCAGGGCATCATGGCGACTCCGCATAGCCAGCGCAGTATTGCCGAAGTGAAAGTAAAGCTGTCGCAGGAATTCGTGCAATTCCCGCTGATCGAGTTGATTGATATGATTGAAGCCGCGCTGAAAACCCCGGTGCAAGCCGCCGTTAAACGCGAAGACGAACAGGCTTTCGCCCGCTTGAATGGGCAGAACCTGATGTTCTGCGAGGACGCCGCCCGTCGCCTGCAATCGGCATTGAATGCGGACAGCCGAATCCAGGATTTCCGTGTGCAGGCATCGCATTTCGAAAGCCTGCATCCGCATAACGCAGTCGCGGTTGCCAGCAAAGGTGTACCCGGGGGCTACTAGCCGCAAACTTCCAGTAGCATTTGCTGATACTTCAACGAAGGCCGGTTCACTACCGGCTTTTTTGCGTTCATAAAGTCTTCACAAACGGCTAGACTCAGCCTGTCTCAATAATGATGGGTTCTCAATGAACTGGTTAATCGGCTTTATCGCATTGCTTGTCGGGGCTGCCTTGTCACAGGAACGTTGGCTACTCGGTGGCACATTGGGCTTTTTTATTGGATGGTTGCTGTCATCGATGAGTCAGCTCCGGTCTCGACTCGATGGTTTTGAAGCCGAGTTGATGCAGGCCAGGGACGCCTTCCGAAAAATGGCTGCCGAACGAGATCAGCTCAGTGCCAGGCTGAAGGGCATTAATCCTGCGGCACCAGTCGCTCCCGAGACAATAAAGTCCGAGCCACAGAAACCCGTACCTCCCCCCATTCCAGTGCCGACGCCCAGCGTCGTTCCTGCCGATACCAGGAAACCTGCCGGGCCGAATATTCCCGTCCAAACGCCACCGCCCGTCATGGCCGAGAAAGCGGATGTCGCCAATCGTGCCGTATTCACCAGCTCGGAGCCGACCCCGCGCCCGGCAGCAACGGCGCCACCACCAGTCGATTCGGCGAATATTCCGCGCTCGAGTACGCCTGACGTCACCTTCAAATCGGTATCGAGGGAAAGCTCCTGGGATGAGCGTCTGGTCGATACCATCAAGCGATGGTTTACCGAAGGCAATGTGCCGGTAAAAGTCGGCGTAATCGTTACCTTTTTTGGCGTCGCTGCATTATTGCGATATGCCTATGTCCAGGGATATTTCACCTTTCCGATCGAATACCGCCTGATCATGATCGCCGTGGCCGCACTTGCCGCATTGGCATTCGGCTGGCGCGAACGCGAAAGCAATCCTGCATTCGGCCTGAGTCTTCAAGGTGGTGCCATCGGCACCTTGATGCTGACGATTTTCGCAGCCTATAAATACTTTGGTCTGCTTCCACCGGGCCTGAGTTTCGGTTTGATTGTGCTGCTTGTCGCGGGGGCTGCCATGTTGGCGATCCTTCAGGACACCATGTGGATCGCCGTGCTTGGCCTGCTCGGTGGTTATCTGGCACCGGTACTGATTTCGACAGGTAGCGGCAACCATATTGCGTTGTTCAGTTACTACGCCATTCTCAATACCGCCGTATTCGCGATCGCCTGGAAAAAGTCCTGGCGCGTCCTGAATTTGATGGGGTTCGTATTTACCTTCGGCGTCGGTACTGCCTGGGGCGTGAAATATTACAAGCCCGAATTGTTCGATACCGTCGAACCTTTCCTGATCCTGTTCTTCGTGTTCTATACGGTGATCGGCTTGCTGTATGTAATCAAGCAAACCGAATATCGCAAGCCATGGGTGGACGGTACATTGGTATTCGGTACACCCTTGCTGGCATTCCCCCTGCAGGCCAAATTGCTTGCCGATAATCGCATCGGTCTTGCATTCAGTGCCTTGGTCATTTCGATCATCTATGGCGGCATGGTGTATTTCCTGCACCGCCGCAAGAACGAACGCCTGCTGGCAGAAGCCTACGGCGCCCTGGCGCTGGGCTTTGCAACGCTGGCAATTCCACTCGCATTTTCCGCCGCGACAACGGCCACGGTATGGGCCCTCGAAGGTGTAGGCGTTGCCTGGATCGGCCTGCGGCAGAAACGGACATTACCGATTGTCACCGGCGTATTGCTGCAATTGCTTGCCGCCGGTTCATTCATGGTCTCGGTAATCAATGAACCTTTCAATTCCAGTGATATGGAACAACTGGTATTGAACCCGCATTATCTGGGGGCATTCATCATTGCGATTTCGGGCTTTATGCTGAGCCTGATCTTCAAGCGCCTGAGCAACAGCAAGGCGGTGCCTGTGATGCTGTTCCTGTGGGCCAGTGCATGGTGGTTCGGTTCCATGTTGCATGATTTCGATATTGCCGAGCGCAGCATCGGAATCTGGCAATACTCGATGCTGTATTTCTCGATCACGATTCTGGTAGCGACCCTGTTGCAAAGTCGCATGGAATGGTCGGCGATGAAAAAGCTGGCCGCTTTCAGCATCATGAGTGCACCGGTATTTGTATTGTTTGCCGCCGATAAATTCAGCGCTCCCTTGATGATGCCGACCTGGGCCTATTGGGCCGCGTTTTTGCTAGGCAGCGTCTATGCACTGTGGCGTGAAGCGAATGATGAAGCCGCGCAATCTTCGCGTGCGGGTGGCTTCATGCATATCGTGTTGCTGTGGTCGGCAGCCCTGGCTTTCAGCCTGCAATGGCATTATCTGGTGGACAATCAGTGGGATCTGGCGCAAGGCTGGTATGCACCCGCGATTTGTCTGCCGATTGGCCTGATGACTTTGGGGCTCTGGCGTATGCGGAACCTGTTCTCGTGGCCCATGCAACATCGTTTCGATGCATACGATGCCGCCTGGTTTATTCCAGCCTTTGCCTTGCTGTCCTGCGCCTGGGTGATCGGATTATTCCTTGAAGGCAGCCCGGCGCCGCTGATGTACGTACCCATCATCAATCCGCTTGAATTAAGTTTGTTGGCGGCGGCTGCCTTGTTTGCAGGCTATATCCGTCATGAAAAACCCGACATGGAAGCGGTATTGAAGCTATGGCCCTATATCGGTCTGGTGTTTATCACCATGGCAACTTTGCGTAGCGTCCACCATCTGCATGGCGAGCCCTGGAATGCCATGATTTTGAACTCGGGCTTCACGCAGGCCAGCCTGACCATCGTCTGGAGTTTGCTGGGCGTCGCCGGCCTGATACTCGGTTCGACCCGCGGTGATCGCAAGCAGTGGATGGGCGGCGGTCTGTTGATGCTGATCGTTTTAGGAAAGCTGGTATTGGTGGATCGCACTTATATGGGCAATATCCCCGGCATCGTGTCGTGCCTGGCGGTGGGTCTGTTGCTTGTCGTTGTCGGCTATTTCGCGCCGCAACCGCCGAAACAAAAGGAGACTGCATGAAACTTCGATGCCTGATATTCGGCCTGTTGTTGACTACGACAGCAGCAGCTTCCACGCCTTCGGACTACGCGCAGCAATGGCCGGTCAATGCGCAAGGCGAGGGTGCCTATGCCATCAAATTGAATGAAGAGATTTACCGGATCATTCAGAAAAACGATTTGTCCGATCTCTCCGCGTTCAATGCCGCCGGTGAAGCATTGCCGTTTGGCCCGATGCCGGCTTCCTACAGCCCCTTGCCGGCAAGCTGGGTTCAGGCAAGGGCATTTCCATTGCCGAAGGAAGCCAGTCAGAATCCGGAACAACTCAGGCTGCATGTTCAACGCAGTGCAGAAGGCGATTTGAGTCTGGACGCGAATTTCGCGCAGCAGGCATCCGTCGGTGATTCCCACGACTGGATCATTGATCTTGATTCCGATGATCAGGGCATCGAAGCACTGCAAGTCGAATTGTCCGACAATGCCGGCGACTTCAATGCACAACTCACGGTTCTCGCCAGTGACGATTTGCAGCAATGGCAGTCATTGCAAACCGCTTCGATTATCTCGTTGCAGCAGGATGGCCAACGTCTGCAACGTTTGCTGATCGAGTTGCCCGGGCGAAGTGCGAAATATTTGCGTGTGCAAAGTCTTGATGCGCCGGCCGGCCTGCAAATAAAGGGCTTCAAGATCAAGCAAAGACCTTATGGCATTGTTCGTTCACCACCGTTGCAATGGATGCAGGCGAGTTACTTGAAAAAAGACGGACGCGGCTTTGTCTATGAATTGCCTGCCCGCATTTCACCCGAGCAATTGAATGTCGAATTGAAAAACACGAATTCCATCGCACAGTTTTTCATTTCGGCACGCCAGAACGAGCTCGATTACTGGCAGCCGCAAGGCAGCCTCACGGTATTCCGTCTGCGAGCCGCAGGCGTCTCGCTGGACAATGATCCGAGTAATCTGCAATCAGGGCGCATGCGATATTGGCGAATTGAAACAGGTACCGATATCCAGGAACCGCCGGTATTGAAATTCTCGTATCGGCCAGAACTTTTTCTCTTGCTGACGCATGGCGCAGGGCCTTATGTTGTCGCCGCAGGTAGCATGACGGCACGGCGTGACCAGTATCCACTCGATGTACTCATCAGCCAGGTCAGGCAGAACCGCGGACAGGACTGGAAACCGGAAGAGGTCGGTCTCGGTAAAGCGACGAAAGTCATCGCCAACATGAAAGACCTGGGCAAGGCACCCACCGATTGGCGCAGCATTCTTTTATGGTCGGTATTGCTGCTGGGCGCGGGGGCGGTGATCTTGATGGTACTGAAATTGCTGAGCAATCCGCCAAAAGCCTAAGTCGTCCGTAGGAGCGTCCTTTAGGCGCGATAAATCACGCAAGACCTATCGCGCCTAAAGGACGCTCCTACGGAAACATCAGGGCTTTGCAGGCACGAGCAATTGCGGATCAATCCTTACCTTCAGCCAGTTCATGCCCCAATGCATGTGCGGGCCGGTAGCGCGCCCGGTAGCACCGACAAGACCAATCACCTGGCCTTGTTCGACGCGATCGCCGACTTTTACATCGAGTCGCGACAAGTGCAGGAAATTCGAGCTGATGCCCATGCCGTGGTCAATCAGTATCGTGCCGCCGGTAAGATATAAATCCGGCTTCGCGAAAGTGATGATTCCGGCCGCAGGAGCCTTCACTGGTGTGCCTTGAACGGCGGCCACATCGAGGCCAGAGTGCCATGACTTTGGTGTGCCGTTGTAAATTCGCTGGCTACCGTAAACTCCGCTGACACGGCCTTCGAGTGGCCAGATAAAAGCGGTATCGAAATCCCTTCGGCTATCGTTGCGAAGCCTTGCGGAAACCACTTCGGCCTGTTCGCGTTCTATTCTTGCGGCAATATCCGGCGGTGGATTCACGGTATTTTCCGGCACGCCATTGATGTTTTCGATATCGAATTGACGTGTCGTGATGTTTATTTTTTTTCGGATGGTGTCGCCGTTGCCCAAGCGAATATCCAAAATTTTTGCCCGAGTTTCGTCGCGACCGATACCAAAGACGATGCGTCCGTTGTCGGCCACTTTCAGTTCGGTATTGACGGCATCGGGAGCCGGATTTTCATCATTCATCATGACGATGGCGCCGGACGGCACACGGCCCATGACCATGCCGCCTTGTATCGCATTGTCCGGCAGTTCAATCGATATGGGTGACGGGAGGGGCTTTGTTTCCTTGTTGCCTGCACAAGCCGTCAGGCCCGCGACTAGTGCCATTAAAAACAATTTCTTCATCTTGAAAACCGCAGGCGCTGGCCCAGAGGGGCGCCGACCAATCGGGCGCCGTCGTAGGCAAGTTCACCGTTGACGAAGGTGGCGGCGACTTTCGCGTTGAAATGCTGGCCTTCAAACGGCGACCAGCCGCATTTGCTCAGGACCTTGTCGCGGGTGATGTCGGTGCCGGCATTGGGTTCGACGATAACCAGATCCGCAAAAAAACCTTCGCGCAAAAATCCGCGCTCCTGGATGCCGAATCGTAGGGCTGGGTTGTGGCAAATTTTCTGGATCAAATGCGGCAGGCTGAAATGGCCGTCCCGCACTTTTTGCAACGCGACGACCAGGAAGTACTGCACCAGGGGCAAGCCCGAAGGTGCCTTGATGTAAGGCAGCTGTTTTTCTTCCAGGGTATGCGGTGCGTGGTCGGTGGCGAGCACATCGATCCTGTCATCGGCAATGGCGCGCAAAATCGCTTCGCGGTCGCTGGCTTCCTTGATCGCCGGATTGCATTTGATGAAGTTGCCGAGCCGGAAATAATCGTTGCGTGCAAAATGCAGGAAATGCACGCAGGTTTCCGCGGTAATCAGCTTGCCGGTCACGGGGCCGGGTGCGAATAATTCCAGTTCTTCGGCGGTACTGATATGCAACACATGCAAAGGCGTGCTGTGCTTTTTCGCGAGTGAAATCGCAAGTCGGGTGGACTTGATGCAGGCTTCGCGCGAACGGATTTCACCGTGCAAGTCGACCGGGATATCGTCGCCGTAAATGGCGCGGGCCTTCGCCATTTCGGCCTCGATCATCGGCGTATCTTCGCAATGCGTGATGATGGGTACTGGCGTATGCGAAAAAATGGCGTTCAGAATGTCGGGATCGTCCACCAGCATATTGCCGGTCGAGGCGCCCATGAAAATCTTCAATCCAGGCGTTGTTTTCGGATCAATTCGTTTGATCGCTTCGAGATTGTCGTTGCTGGTGCCGAAATAAAAGCCGAAGTTGGCACGCGAGCGCCCGCTTGCGCGATGGTATTTGTCTTCGAGTGCCTCGTTGTCGAGTACCGGTGGCTTCGTGTTGGGCATTTCCAGATAGCTGGTAACGCCACCTGCAACGGCTGCTGCAGGTTCACTGCTCAAGTCGCCCTTGTACTCAAAGCCGGGTTCGCGAAAATGCACTTGTGCGTCGATGACGCCGGGAAATAGCCAGCGGCCTTTGATATCGAGTACTTTTTCATCCGAGCGCGGGAAAAGATGCGGCGCAATTGCCGCGATGCGCTGATCGCGTATTCTCAAGTCGCCGTTGAATTCGCGACCCTCGTTCACCATGCGCGCATTCTGGATCAATAAATTACTCATGGCGGTGCCTGCAATTGAAATGTTCGGGGACTGGATCATTCCCTCCGGGATGGAAGGGATGACAGCGTAAAATCCTTCGCGCACCGAGATAGCATCCACGCCATGCGCCGAACTTTTCGACCGCTTCCATGGTATAGCTAGAACAGCTAGGATAGAACCTGCAACGCTGGCCTAATAGTGGACTAATCAACAACTTATAGCCACGAAGTAGAACCAGTATGAAGCTTTTTGGTAATTGTAGAATCATGTGGCGTAGTTTAAGGTTGATGTGAACTGAGTACTAGGCTATAACACGCCGCCTTTTATGGCTCAAGGAATGAGAGGAATTGCCCCCGTGGCCGCTAAAAAAATCGTAAAGAAAGCTGCTAAACCAGCCCCCAAAAAAGCCGCCAAACCAGCTGCAAAGCCGGTAAAAGCGAAATCCGCTGCCAAACCCGCTAAAAAGCCTGCCGCTAAACCACCGGTTAAAAAGCCGGTAGTTGCCAAAAAGCCGGTAAAGAAAGCAGCTCCCGCCAAGAAACCCGCTGCGAAGCCGGTTAAAAAAGTTGCCAAGCCGGCGCCCAAGAAAGCACCAGCCAAAAAAGTAGTGGCCAAACCCGCCAAGAAGGCGTCGAAGCCGGCTGCCAAACCCGTTGTCAAAGCTTCCAAGCCTGCAGCCAAACCGGCTCCTGCGAAGAAAGTTGCGCCCGCTCCGGTTGCCAAGAAAGTGGTCGCGAAACCGGCTGCAAAGCCCGCACCAGCACCGGTCAAGAAAGTTGAAGCTAAAAAGGTTGAAGTGATTATTCCAGCTGCCAAACAAACAGAAAAAACGGCAGCTCCTGCTGCCAAATCGTCCGGCAAAGGCAAAACGCCAGCCGCCGCCCCCGTCGTTGTTCCACTACCAGTGCCAAAACGCGATGCCGGCGTGCGTGCGGGCTATGTAAAACCTACCAAGCCACGCCAGGAGCGCATGAAGCTCGCAACCGCCATCGAGCGTGTGAACTTGCCTCCCGGTTACAAGCCTTCGCACAAAGAAGAGTACATGAACCCTTCGCAAATCGAATATTTCCGCCAGCGCCTGCTGCAATGGAAAAACGATTTGATTGAAGAGTCCAAGCAAACCATCGAAAACCTGAAAGAAGAAGTGCGTGATGTTGGCGATGAAGCCGAACGCGCCACTCGCGAAACGGAAAATTCGCTGGAACTGCGTACCCGTGATCGTTACCGCAAATTGATCAACAAGATCGACAGTACCTTGAAACGCGTGGACGACGGTACCTACGGTTATTGCGTGGATACCGGAGAAGAAATCGGTCTGGAACGCCTGGAAGCCCGTCTCACCGCCGAACGCACCTTGGATGCGCAAGAGCGTTGGGAACATCTGCAAAAGCAAATGGGCGACTGATCGTTCGCTATCAATGTTTTACGAAAAGCCCCGCATTGCGGGGCTTTTTTTCAGGATGAAACATATGTGCCGTCTGGCGCAATCGGTAAAAAACGGAATGGCCGCATCAAACGATGACTTCTTCCTGCTGCTGTTGCAGGGCCCACATGGATGCGTAGTGACTGTTTGCCGCCAATAGATCCGAATGGGTGCCGCGTTCGATGATTTTTCCGGCATCGAGCACGATAATTTCATCGGCATCCATGATGGTCGAAAGACGGTGGGCAATCATCAAGGTGGTGCGGCCAATCGCGATTCTATCCAGTTCGGTTTGAATCGCACGCTCGCTGGCGGAATCCAGGGCCGACGTGGCTTCGTCGAAAATCATGATCGGCGGATTTTTCAACAAGGCACGGGCAATGGCCACGCGCTGTTTTTCGCCACCGGACAATTTCAGTCCACGCTCGCCGACCGGACTTTCATAACCATCCGGCAAGTGAGTGATGAACCTGTGCAATTGTGCCGCTTTCGCAGCCGATTCAACTTCCTCATCGCTGGCGCTGGGTTTGCCGTAACGAATGTTGTAGCGGATGTCGTCGTTAAACAAGACGGTATCCTGAGGCACGATCCCGATGCAGGCGCGCACCGAATCCTGGGTCAGGTCACGAATGTCTTTGCCATTAATCCGTATTGCCCCTTCGTTGACATCGTAGAAACGATAAAGCAATCGCGAAAGCGTGGACTTGCCGCTGCCGGAATGGCCGACAACCGCCAATGTTTTTCCGGGGGCAATCTTGAAACTGATGCCGTGCAGGATTTCGCGACGCGGGTCATAGGAGAAACGGACATTGTCGAATTCGACGCTTGCCTGGCGAGTATCCAGTGGCTGTGCGCCTGGATTGTCCTTTACTTCCTGGTCTTCATCGAGCAAACCAAACAGGCGGTCGATATTGGTCAGTGCCTGTTTTACTTCGCGGTACATCATGCCCAAGTAATTCAGCGGTGCCGATAATTGCAGCAGGTAAGCATTCACCAAGACAAGATCGCCAATGGTCATCGTGCCATTCACCACGCCCAGTGCCGCCCGCCACATCATGGCCGTCACGCCGAGCGAAATAATCAGGCTCTGGCCGACATTCAATACCGCAAGCGTTTTCAAACTCTTGACGGTGGCTTCTTCCATGTTTTTCAGGCTGACATCGTATCGGTCGGCTTCGAGTTTTTCGTTGTTGAAATATTTGACGGTTTCGAAATTCAACAATGAGTCGACGGCACGGGAACTGGCCTGCGTATCGGCTTCCATCGCTGCCCGATAAAAACGCGTACGCCATTCGGTGACTTTAATCGTCCAGGTGATATAGGCAACCAGCGTTCCCAACGTGATAAAAGCAAAGCCCACATCGTAGGCGATGACCAGTACCGTAGTGACCATCGCTACTTCGAGTATGGTGGGGAAGATCGTGTAGAGCGTCCAGTCCAGTAAGTCGGAAATGGCGCTGCCACCACGCTCGACATCGCGGGAAACTCCACCGGTCTTGCGATTCAGATGGAAGCGCAAAGAAAGATTATGCAGGTGGCGGAACACTTGCAGCATCACGGTCCGCGCACTGCGTGCCATCACGCGCGCGAAAACAATTTGCCGAAGTTCGGTGAATATCGTGATCGAAATCCTGGCCAGACCGTACGAGAGCAAGAGCGCAACCGGCAAGGCCAGCAGGTTTTTTTCGACATTCATATTGTCGACGATGTGTTTCATCACCCACGGCAGGCTGAGGTTTGCCAGCTTGGCAATAACCAGGCAAAGCAGTGCCAGTCCTATTCGCAGCGAATAGGGTTTTAGGAAGGGTAGAAGGCTTTTAAGCACCATCGTAACACTGCGTTCCTTGAACGCATTGTTCGACGCGGTTTCCGGATTGTTTTCGGGCATTGCACTCATCGGGGCACGTCTGTGTTTTTAGAGATATGGGGCACGAGCTGGTAAACTCAAGCAATGATTATCGAGCATTTGAGTATTTCGCGCAGAAGGTTGGCCTTGATTCTAGGCGCTTTGGCGATGCTTGGACCGTTTTCCATCGATACCATTTTTCCGGCGTTTGCAGTGATGGAAAATGCACTGCAGGTGGACAAGGTGGCGATGCAGCAAACCATCAGCATGTATTTGCTGGGATATGCCGCAATGTCCTTGTTTCACGGGCCATTGTCGGATGCGCTCGGTCGGAAGCCGGTAATTCTTGCCGGTATTGCCATCTTCACCTTGGCGTCAGTGGGGTGCGCACTGTCCACATCGATGACGCAAATGCTGGTCTTCAGGATTATCCAGGGTTTATCGGCAGGCGTCGGCTTGATTGTCGGCCGCGCCATCGTGCGTGATGCATTGGATGGTGACGATGCCCAGCGCCTGATGAGCAATATCTCGATGATTTTCGGCGTTGCTCCGGCGATTGCGCCGATTATCGGTGGCTGGATTCTGGGCTGGAGTAATTGGCAGTCGATTTTCTGGTTCTTGTCTTGCTTCAGTCTGATCTTGTTATTGGCGACGGCGTTTGTTTTGCCGGAAAGTCATCCGGTTGAAAAACGCTTGCCGTTGAATGTCAAAGCTCTGAGCACGGTTTACAAAAGCATCATTATCAATCGCCGTTTTAGACTGCTGGCTCTTGCCGGTACTGCGAACTTTGGCGCCTTGTTCATTTACATTACCTCGGCACCGGCCTTTGTGCTGGATATGTTGAAGCTGAACGAACAACAATTCGGCTATTTTTTCGTGCCGACGATTGCCGGCATGGTTATCGGTGCATTTTTCAGCGGACGCGCGGCAGGAAAAATGTCCGGTGTGCGACTGGCGAATATCGGTTTTCTTTTTTGTGGAATATCGGCCGCCTTCAACATCCCCTATAATTTTTTTGTCACCGATATTTCATTGCCCTGGGCCGTGATACCGACAGTATTAAGCGCGTTCGGTGTTGCCTTGGTATTCCCGATTTTGACGATTGCGATTCTGGATATGTATCCGAACCAGCGCGGAAGCGCATCGTCGATGCAGGCCTTTGTCGGGCTGCTGTCCAATGCCTTGATCGCCGGTGTATTGTCGCCGGCGCTCAGCGATAACGGACTGCATCTCGCCCTTGCGGCTGGCGCCTTCAGTCTGGTGGCTTATGGTTTGTGGCTTTGGTACCTGGCGCATACCGACAAATTGCCGCAAGCGTCGACGCATGCAGAGAACTACGAGCCGGAAGATCAAATGTGATCAACGACTCGCATTTCTATTTTGTTTTCGAATAGGCACTTCGCAGCAATTCGTGGAAATGATGCACGGCATTTTCGCGCAATGGATTCAGCCGTCCTGCGACATACGATCCCGATGACAGACCGATTTGCACCGACTCGCAAATATCGACGTCTTCCTTTTGTACCTCGTCGCTGAACGCAATATCGCTCGCACGTCGGCGCTGCGCTATTTCACCCTCTTCTTTCTGATAGTAGTAGTCAAACTCAACGCGACATTTATCAATGCCGACGGGGATGACGCGATTGGTTTGCAGTCTTCCGGGCAGGATGTTCAGCATGGTATTGGGGTAGATGAAGTAATACAGCGCGTCGCCGGAACCGTAGAGATCATCCGCACTTTCCAGCGGACTGTATTGATACGAATACCATTCGGCGGTTTCGGTGATATAGGTGCGGTAGTCCAATAGGCTGTTTAGGCCCGGATGGATATGCGGCACGTGATAGCCTTCCAGATAATTGTCGACATAGACTTTCCAGTTGCAATTGACATCGTAGGCGACACGATGATGAAACACGTAATCCGTCAGTGATTGTTTGCCCAAGCGCTCATCGATACCTTTTACGACGCTATCGAATTCCGGTGCTTCTTCAGTCGCGACGAATACCAGACCTTGCCATACCCTTACTTTTGCTTCCGGCAATTTGACATCGGAAAGGATAAAGTTTTCCGTATTGTTCATTTCAGGCGCACTGCGCAAGATCCCATCCAAACCGTAAGTCCAACCGTGATATTTGCAGCGTAAAACTTTCGCCTGTTTCGCATCGCAGGTGGCAATCGGTCCGGCGCGATGACGGCAGACATTATGAAAAGCCTTGATGCTGCCATCGACGGCTCTCAGGATAATCAGGGGCAAACCGGCAATCGAGGTGACGATGTAGTCGCCGGCATCGGCAATTTGCGATTGGTGGCAAACCCATTGCCAGCTGCGGGCGAACACCGCTTTTGCATCGAACTCCGGCATGCGGGCATCGGTATAGAAAACGGCCGGCAATGCAGTCGCCAATGCCAGGCTTTGGGGTTGCAGGTTCTTGCTTGAGAGTAGATCTTGCATGGCGTTCACGGCGCTGGAATGGCGAGAGTGTAAACCAGAAACTCGTCATCACGCTGGTAATGCAGCTTCTCGTAAAGCGCCTGTGCCTTGCGGTTGCTGCGGGCGGTTTGCAGGAATATTTCGCAGGCATGGGTTTCCGTTGCCAATTGCCTGGCTGCCGCCATCAGGGACTCGGCAACGCCATGGCCACGGGCATCCGCAACGACAAACAAATCGTTCAATATCCAGCTTGGCTTCAGACTGAGACTCGCGAAAGCGGGGTAGAGTTGGGTAAAACCGACGGCTTTATTCCCGGTGCTTGCGATAAAAATAATGGATTGTTTATTGCTGATTCGCTCGCGGAGAAATTGCCGTATCGCGGCAACTTCATGCTTTCGCTCATAGAACGCAAGATAGCCGGAAAATAATTCTTCGAGTACATCCAGGTCATCGGTGTCGGCTTGTCGGATTGAAATCATGCTGCTGTTTTCCGTTCGCGATTGAAGAAGTACAAGATACTGCAAAGCAGTATCGCAGGACACCAGATCCACCTGAATTCCGATGCCAATACCGACAGGCTGCGCATCGAGAAAAAGCCCCGGCCTATCGCCGAAACCTCAATGCCGTTCCACGGGAAAAAATAACGGGTGTTATCGAATGGCCAGAACAGGGCGATGCCCAGGCCGCCGTCGGTGAGCGCATCGAGCAAGCCGTGGGAGGCAGCACACAGGCTGACGAACAGAAAGGCCGCCATGCGCGAACTATCGAGCTTCCTGTGCATGATTGCGGCAATCAAGCCAAGCACGATTGCGAAGCAGAGCGAATGGCTGAAACCGCGATGACCGAATTGGGACGCATATTGAACATCGAATTTGAAACCGATCACGTCGGCGTCGGGGAGAACGGAAGCCAATACACCTGCACAAAGCAGGTGTTCGGATATTTTCCGTTTGCCAAGGCCGAAGCCAAGCGCAAGCGGAACGGCGATATGGGAAATGATGGTTGGCATGTTCGATGAACTCCAGAAAAAAACGGCCAGGAAATCCTGACCGTTTTTTGTGTGCTGTTCATGAAGTGGTGCTTATTTCCAGCCGCATTCCTTGCCCTTGTTTTGTTCTTGCAGCCAGGTGTTCAGTGGCGCGAAGTATTCCAGTACCGCGCTGGCATCCATTTTTTCGCCGCCGGTCAGTTCCTTCATCGTCAATTGCCATGGCTGGCTGGCGCCTTTGCCGAGCATGTTCCAGTAGCGCTTGCCGGCTTCCTGGTTGTTGGCGAAGCTGCATTGATACAAGGGGCCCTTGAAGCCGGAGGCATCGCACAGTGATTTGTAGAACTGGAATTGCAGGATATCGGCCATGAAATAACGCGTGTACGGCGTATTGCCCGGCACATGGTATTTCGCACCGGCATCGAAGAATTCTTCACCGCGCGGAGTCGCAGGTGCGACTCCCTGGTATTTCGCTTTCAGGTCCCACCAGGCTTTGTTGTAGTTTTCCGGTTTGATCGAACCATCGAATACTCCCCAGCGCCAGCGATCGATCATCAGGCCGAATGGCAGGAAGGAGACCTTGGCCAATGCCATCCGCATTTGCGCATTGATGGTGGCTTCCTGGCTCACGGTGGGCTTGTCGACGAGGCCTTTGGAATTGAGGTACTCGGGGGTCATCGACAGCACGATGGTGTCGCCGATGGCTTCATGGAAACCGTCATTCGCGCCGTTCTGGAACAACGCAGGCGATTTTTGATAGGCGAGGTAGTAATAGATATGACCGAGCTCATGGTAAATCGTGGTGTAGGAATCTTCATCCGGCTTGATGCACATTTTGATGCGCACTTCGCCGTCCATCGTCATTGGCCAGGCACTGGCGTGGCACACGACATCGCGATCACGCGGTTGCACGAATTGCGTTTTTTCCCAGAACGATTCCGGCAGCTTGGGCATGCCCAGGCTTACGTAAAAACCTTCGGCTTCGGCGACCATCGCCTTTGCCTGCGCCAAGTCGGCAGCGCGGCCGATTTCAACACCTTCCTCTGCGCTTGGTTGGCGACTGTTTGCCTTCACAAACTCACCAACCAGGCCGACGTATTTTTCGTTGCGCTGCTTTTGCAGGGCCGCAGTAATATCCAATTTCGGCACGTTGCTGTAAGGCTGCAACAAAGGCCACAAATTGCCCCAATCCTGTTGCCAGAGATTGCCGGTCAGGTGGGCGGGAATCATGCCGTTGACCTGTCCCTTGTCTGCGCCGTATTTTTCAACCAGTTTGTTTTTCGTGTAGCACTGCAGTTGGTCGTAGAGCGGTTTGACCTGGCCCCAAAGACGGTCGGTTTCCGCCTGGAATTCGGCCGGTTTCATGTCATAGCCACTGCGCCACAGTTCGCCGGTATTGGCGAAGCCCTGATCTTTGGCGCCGATATTGTTCAACTCGACGAAACGCTGGTATTGCGGACGCATTTTTACCGAAATCGTATGCCAGCCCTGCCAGGCATCGAGCTGGTCTTCATAACTACTGTTGCTGTTCGCAAGAATGTCCTCGATCTGTCCGATGTCCTTGCAGGAAGAGGAGTTTTTCGGATCCTTGCAATATTTGCCTTCGCCATATTCGCCATTGAGCTTGGTGCCGACTTCGGTCAGTTCGGCCAGGAGTTTTGGATCTTTGGGTGGCGGAACGGTAATGCCGAGTTTCAATAATTGCAGGGCGCGGGCGGTTTCCGGGGACAGTTTTTGTCCGTCGAAACGTTTTGCTTCTTCGGCGTATTGCCCGAGTTTTGTCAGGTTACGTTCGTTTGCTTTCGATGCCAATAGCTGCGAATCGTCGGTGATATTGGTTTCCGACAACCACTGCGCCGCGGAAGCTTCAATATAATCATTACGCATTTCGGCATTGATGCGTGCGACGAATTCGTCGGCAGTTTCATTGGCATGATCGGAGCTGGCGGTCGGACTGGTTTGTGTCTTGCAGGCGCTGAAACTCAGCACGGCTGCGGAAATGCTGAGCGCAAGAAGGGCGCGTTTATGGTTCACGAGAATCTCCAGAACAGAGGGGTTGGTGAACCGCAAGGCTAGTCGTGTCCGGGCCGGGGCGCAAGTGTGCCTAGAGCAATTGCAAACGGTCGTTTATCAGTCTGCGCAGTTTTAGAAAAGCGAAGGCATCGCCGGCATCATTTTGAAAATAGGCTTTGGCCGACCCAAGCCGGAATGTGTAACCCCATTCATCCATATCGGCCCAGATGCGTTCCCTGCCGACACCGGGCAACGCATCGCCAAGGATTGCCTGAAGCACGCAAACCGCATCTTCTTCGGCAACCGAGTCGGTGGCATCGGTATGAACTTGTGCCCGTTTTTCTTCGGGAAGAACAATCAGGTGTCCTGCTTCATGCAGCAGGGAATGGACCGGGGTGTCAGGACGTGCATAGACGACAAGACCAATGATGCCGGCTTCGCAGTCGCCCCAGAAACTGCCGGGAATGGGCTGTCCGTTTTCCACTTCGACCAGATCCAGTCGATAGCGGGCAAGCAGCGTGCGGGGTGCTTCAAAACCAATGTCTGAAAGAGTCAGCACGTTCTGATAGACGATTTTCTGGCAAGTGATGATGCGTTTCCGCCCGTCATCGAATCGGGGCGGAATAGGGTAAGCGTTTAGGCTTCTTTTTCCGGCAATGCGACGGAGATGTCCAGAAGATTATGATCGCCGTCCTTGTGCAGGTCGACTTTTACCGCATCCACATCGACATTGATGTATTTGCGAATGACTTCCAGCAGCTCGCGTTGCAGCAATGGCAGGTAATCCGGTGCGTCGCGCAGTCCGCGTTCCTGTTCGATCAGGATTCGCAGCCGGCTCTTTGCGACATTGGCGGTGTTCTTGTTGCGCTGGGTGAGAAAATCGAAAATTCCCATCGCTTAGCTCCTAAACATTTTCGAGAAGAAGCCTTTCTTCTCGACAGTGGTAAAACGAAGGGGTTTGTCTTCGCCAAGAATCCGCGCAACCGCATCAACATAGGCCATGCCGGCATTCGATGTTTCGTCGAGAATGACCGGTACGCCGGAGTTGGAACTTTGCAGCACTTCAGGCGACTCGGGAATGACGCCGATGACGTTCAAGCCGAGAATTTCCTGTACGTCGTCGATCGAAAGCATATCGCCTTTCTCGACGCGTTCCGGCGAGTAGCGTGTCAGTAGCAAATGTTCTTTCACGCGTTCGCCGTTTTCTGCTTTCCGCGTTTTCGATGCGAGCAAGCCGAGGATGCGGTCCGAGTCGCGAACCGATGAAACTTCGGGATTAACCACGACGACAGCACGGTCTGCGAAATACATCGCGAGGAAGGCACCTTTTTCAATGCCGGCAGGGGAGTCGCAAACGATGAAATCGAAGCCGTCGGCTGCGATATCGTTCAAGACCTTTTCAACGCCTTCTTTCGTGAGCGCATCTTTATCGCGTGTTTGCGAAGCGGCAAGCACGTACAGGTTTTCAAAACGCTTGTCCTTGATAAGCGCTTGCTTGAGATTGGCCTCGCCGTGCACGACGTTCACGAAATCGTAAACCACGCGGCGTTCGCAACCCATGATCAAATCAAGATTCCGCAGGCCAACATCGAAATCGATTACCGCGGTTTTTTTACCGGCTTTTGCCAGGCCACATGCAAGGCTTGCACTGGTGGTGGTCTTTCCGACGCCACCTTTGCCCGAGGTCACTACGATAATTTCAGCCAATGTTATTCTCCGTTTTCTGTCCGTTATGTTTCATGTCAGTTCCTCTATGCGGAGCTGATCTTTTTCTAAAAAAATCTGTACTGCCTTACCCAGAAGGTTTTTCGGAATTTCTTCCAGTACTTTGTAATGTCCGGCAATGGCTACGAGCTCGGCGTGGAATTCACGGCAGAAAATGCGTGCATTCACGTTGTCGCTTGCACCGGCCAATGCACGGCCGCGTAATGCACCGTAAATATGGATTGAACCGTCGGCGATCACTTCGGCGCCAGCGCCGACCGTTGCCATTACGGTGATGTCCTTGTTCTGTGCGTAGATCTGCTGGCCGGAGCGAACCGGTTGTGTGTGCATGATGCCGGGTTCCGATTTGGCAGGAACGACAACAGGTGTCGGACGTTCCATTTCCGGTTCGGCCTTGCGAGCCGGTTTCTTCGCCTGGGGCTCGGGATCGGCAGAGGCCTGGCTCTCATAGGAAACACGGAATTTCGCCAGCAAGGGCAAACCGACCTGTACCGACAATTCCTCGATTGCACTGGTGCCGTAGGCAATGGCAATGGGCAAAACGCCGGCCGATTTGAGTGAATCAATCAGCTCGTTCACGGTCTTTGCATCGGGGCATTTCGAAAGGCCGCCAAAATCAAGAATTACGGCAGTGCGTTCGAATAGTTTTGGTGCGCGGGCGACACGTTCCTGCATTTCAATCTTGAGTTTTTCGACATCGAGATTGCGAATGCGCAGATTGGCAATGCCAACCTGTCCAAATTTCAATTCACCGGCTTGTTCGTAATCAGGAATCTGTGCGGCCATGCGTCAACCGCCTTTCGTGAGTGTAGGAATCTGTGCTGCCATCCGATCAGGTTCCCGTCGCGAGGGTGTTGGTACGGCCCGGCAGCGCCCTTGCGGCAAGCCATGGCTGTCCGGGAAGTGCGTCGCCGTAGGTGGTTTGCACATAGGGGTAACTGCATAAATCTTTCAGCAGCATGCAGGCGCGAATATTACCGGGTGCCATCACATGCTGGCCGACTTCGCGGAAACCGAAGCTGCCGTGGAAAATCAGGGCAGGGTGATTGTCGTTTTCGATAAAGACTTCTGCGGCAAGATGTGGATAACGCACTTCCGCAAAACTCTGGACGTCGCCGTAAAAAACGCGCCCGACACCGACGCTTCGCCGCGCACTTGCGATGACAATGCGGTCGATATAAAGGAATTTCTCGTAGCGTTCCCGAAACCATAGAAAATTGCTGCTGTCATGTGCAGCATCGTGGCTGACGGCAATCAGAAAGCCGGCAATGAGGCCATCGACTTCAGCGACGCGGAAATAATCGGCATTTTCCCAGAAGAAACGCACTTTGGCCGCATCCATCGGCAGGATGCCAACACCAGCTGCATTATTCATGGCTAGAACAGAATCCAGCTCGTGCTCGCGCACGTCGCGGATAATAATGGACATTAATTAACTCCAAAACGGCTGCTCAGAGCCGCCAATGGGTGGTGATTATCGCACGTGGAGCGCGCAATCGCGATGCTTGTTGAACTGTTAAACTTGAGTTAGGGCCATATCAAAAAGTCGCGATCATGACTTTCGGGCTGCCCGTTTTGGCTCATTCGCGCCTATGATGTTCATATGTTAAATAAACTGAACCATACCCAGCTGCTTCGATACGCCGGATTATTTACCTGGGCGGTGGTCGGCATACCCCTCATCCTGAATAGTTGGTATTTCCCGGTTGCGGAAGTCGAAGAAAATCTGCTTTCCAAGCCGGATATGGTGGGCTCCACCGTGGCGTATTTTGCCTTTGGTTTTGCCTACTGGCTTGTCACACATGATCTAGGCGCTAGAAAGCCGCGCTGGTATGACATTGCCTTGCTGGTGGTCATGACGATTACGGCAATTTCGGTCAGCCAGTTGACCGGTACGGGGCTTGGCGCAATTTTATTGATGATCGTTGCCGGCGTGATCCCCTGGCTTGTTCCGGTGACTGCCGGCGTGATCTGGATGATAGTCCAGCATATGGCACTGGTGCCGGTTTTCATCAAGGGCCAGGGTTTTACGCCGATTGCAGCCGTATTGCAGACCGCCATTTATATTGGCTATTCAAGCTTCACCTTTGTCACGGGTTTCGTTGCCAAGCAGCAGGCGCAGGCGAGAGAAGATCAAAGGCGCTTGAATGCCGAGCTGCGCGCGACCCGCGTATTGCTGGCGGAAAGTTCGCGCATGAGCGAGCGCTTGCGCATTTCGCGCGAGCTGCATGATTTGCTCGGGCACCACCTGACGGCTCTGAGTTTGAATCTTGAAGTCGCCGGCCACCTCACCGAAGGCAAGGCACATGATCATGTCAAACAAAGTCATACGCTTGCCAAATTATTATTAACCGATGTCCGCGAAGCCGTGAGTGAAATGAGGGAAGACGGTGGTATCGACGTCAATACCGCATTCCTGAGTCTGGTGGACGGTGTTACGGCACTCAAAATCCATCTTGATTTGCCGGAAATGCTGCAGTTGGACGATCCTGATCGTGCGCATGTATTGCTGCGCTGTGCCCAGGAAATCATCACCAATACTGTTCGCCATTCAGGCGCCGATGAACTGTGGCTGCGACTGACAAAAATGCCCAATTACGTCGAATTGTCGGCCCGGGACAATGGCCGTGGTGCCGTCAGCCTGACCCAGGGCAATGGTTTACGCGGCATGTGCGAACGACTTGCCGAATTCGGCGGCCATCTCGATATTATGAATATTGCAGGTCAGGGACTAAGCTTGACCGCAACGCTACCCACAAAGGAAATCCCATGATCCGCGTGTTTCTGGTTGATGATCAAACCCTGGTACGACAAGGCGTACGCTCGCTGCTGGAGCTCGCGGACGGTATCGAAGTCGTTGCCGAGGCCAGTGATGGCAAGCAGGCCGTCGAGCAGATCCCGCTGGTGAAGCCCGACGTGGTTTTGATGGATATGCGCATGCCGGTGATGTCGGGCCTGGACGCACTTCAGGCCTTGTCCAAGGCGGATGCCTTGCCACCCACGATCATCCTGACCACCTTTGATGACGACCAACTTGTATTGGCCGGCATTAAATATGGTGCAAAGGGCTATTTGCTCAAGGATGTTTCGCTGGACCAGCTGGTGACTGCCATTCAAGCCGTCGCAACGGGCGGTTCTCTGGTGCAGCCCGCTGTGACGCAAAGACTGCTTTCCGGGTTGGAAGGCATGAATAATGATTTCGTCAGTCTGGAGCAGCCCGACCCGCTGACGGAACGTGAAACCGAGATTTTGAGGCTGATGGCGGGTGGTTTTTCGAACAAGGAAGTTGCCAATTCGCTCGGTGTTGCCGAGGGTACGGTGAAAAATCACGTCTCGAATATTCTCTCGAAGCTGGGAGTTCGCGACCGGACACGCGCAGTATTGAAAGCTTTTGAACTCAAACTTGTATAAAAAACCAAGGCCATCACAATAAACAAGCTCCAGGAAGCAAATTTAGAGTAATGCTTCCAGACCCGATGACGAGTGGGCCTGTGACCTGATATCCTCCTCGTTCCTGGCGGGCGCTGATGTCCTGATCCAGGGACGTGCTTGGAGAGCCCACGAATGACCCGAATTATTGAGTTTTTAATTGCAGCCGCCATGGTGGTGGTGCTGTTTTTAGTAATTGCCTTGTTTCTGCCCGCTAAGCGCGTGGTTTGGCATGAGATTGAAACCAATCGTCCTGCCAATACGGTATATGACGTAGTAAACGGTTTTCACCATTTCAAGGAATGGAACCCGTTGCTCAGCTATGACAACAAAATGAAAGTCGACATCAGTGCCGATCCGAAAGCCCAGGGCGCAACCCTGAAATACGACTCCAGCAAAAAAGTCGTTGGTGCAGGCAGCTGGACCCTTGCGGAACAGGATCCAGGCAAGAAAGTGGTCTACAAGCTTCAGACCAATTCCATCGGCAGCAATAAAACGATGGTATTCACGATCGAACCTGTAGTTGCCAAGAGCAAGAACATAACCGTCAACACCAAGAACCTCCGCGTAACGCAAACCTATACGGTGGATTACGGCTGGAATCTGTTCGGCCGTTACGCCGGCATGTACGTAAACCGCAATGTTGGCGATGAAATGAAAGCAGGCCTGCAAAAGCTCAATGCCTTGCTGGTCAGCATTCCAAAATATGATTATTCCACGCATACCGAACCCTTCAACCTGGTCGAAGTTCCTGCCCAGAACGTGTTGGTCGTTCCGACGGAAGCCAAACGTGCCAATAACGAAGTCGTGGTGGCAATGACCAATCAAATGGGTTGGGTCAAGAAGGTGATGGATGCCAATGGTCTGGTGTCAGCCGGCCCGATGCGTATCGTCACGACCGAATATTCTTCTTCGGCCTATGCATTCGATATCGTGGTTCCCGTGCGCAAAGCGGGTTCCGCCAGTGCTGCAACACCCGCCGCTACCGAAGGTGAAGCCCCGGCTGAAGCGGCTCCTGCTCCAGTTGTTGCCGCGACGGAGAAACTGGATATTCGCGTTGAAGGTCCAGTGAAAGCGGATTTCTATCCCGCCATCAAGGCCGTCACCACCGACTACACCGGCTCGGCTCAAAGCCTGGTCATGGTGCGCGACATGGTACGTGCATATGCCGTTGCAAACGGATACACACCGACCGATCGTGCATTTGATGAATATCTCGGTACTGTCGACAAGCAGAACGAAATCGATTCAAAGTTCAAAGTGTACTGGCCCGTCAAGTAAATGTTCCTGAAAAAGCGGGCCTAGCGCCCGCTTTTTTTTCATCATTGTTTCTTGACCTTGCGCGGTCTAGCACAGAGACTAATTCAATGATCGAAGCCAATAATCTAAGCAAACGCTACGGGCCCTTGCTCGCTGTCGATGCTGTCAGTTTCAAGGCTCAACCCGGCGAAGTGTTAGGTTTCCTTGGCCCAAACGGTGCGGGAAAATCCAGCACCATGCGCATGATTTCGGGGTTCCTGTTGCCGAGCTCCGGCAGCGCAACCATCTACGGTCACGACATCGTCAGTGATTCGATCGCTGCGAAAGCACGTCTCGGCTATCTTCCGGAAGGCGCGCCACTGTACGGCGAATTAAGCACCGAACAATTTTTGCGTTTCGTGGCAAGTGCGCGCGGCATGAGTAGAACGGAGCGGACGGGCCGCATCAACATCACGCTTGATCGACTGAGCTTGCGGGAAGTTGCCGGTCAGACCATCGAAACTCTTTCCAAAGGTTACAAGCGCCGCGTGGGTCTGGCGGCAGCGATTTTGCACGAGCCATCTGCCCTGATACTGGACGAACCTACCGATGGCCTGGATCCGAACCAGAAACATGAAGTCAGAATACTGATTCGCGAACTGGCGAAAGAACGGACCATTTTGCTATCCACC